>HHCFR05603__coassemble_333_pt1 | contig 91464 bp, 83 predicted proteins | sample HHCFR05603__metabat2_high_PE_041 | metagenome-assembled genome bin HHCFR05603
GAATGTCACAAGATCCTTAGTCTTGCTCGTCTGCCAGTTCCGACACTTCCGCATTTTTCAGTTGTTTGTGTTCCGCACTTTTTTGTGTCGTGCTGAGCACATTTGATATATTACTATTAACCGGAGAAAAAGTCAACAGTTTTTTTTAATTTTTTTGATTTTTTTATTTATATCTACAATTATGAAAATTTCCCATCCTCAAAACCGGATCTTTCTCCGTAGAAAAACCGTTTTTTGCAACAGCGGCGGGTCAAAGTCCGGGGCTGCCCGCGGCCTTGGCCGCCGCTCACAATCCTGTAATATGTCTTTTAGCACTTCCGGTGATTCGGATTTTTACTCCATATTCCCGGGGAACCTCGGAATGCCGTCAAATCCAGCTTTCAGATCTTCATCTGTCGGGATATAATCCGTCATCTCTCCGTTATTAAATTTCTCATACGCGACCATATCGAAATATCCCGTGCCGGTCAGGCCGAACAGAATCGTCTTCTCCTCTCCTGTCTCTTTGCACTTCAGCGCCTCATCAATGGCAGCCTTGATCGCATGGCTGCTCTCCGGAGCCGGAAGGATGCCTTCCACCCTCGCGAACTGCTCCGCCGCCTCAAATACGGAAGTCTGCTCCACAGCGCGCGCCTCCATATATCCGTCGTGGTAGAGCTGGGACAGGACAGAACTCATGCCGTGATATCTGAGTCCGCCCGCATGGTTTGCCGACGGAATGAATCCGCTTCCGAGAGTGTACATCTTCGCCAGTGGGCAGACCATTCCCGTATCGCAGTAATCATATGCGAAAACACCCCGTGTAAGGCTCGGGCAGGACGCCGGCTCCACAGCGATAAACTGATAATCCGCCTCACCGCGGAGCTTCTCGCCCATGAACGGAGAGATCAGACCTCCCAGATTTGATCCGCCTCCTGCACATCCGATAATGATATCCGGTTTGATCCCGTACTTATCCATGGCGATCTTCGTCTCCACGCCGATGATGGACTGATGGAGCAGGACCTGATTGAGCACGCTGCCAAGCACATAGCGGTATCCTTCTGTGTGAGTCGCCACCTCTACCGCCTCAGAGATCGCACACCCAAGGCTTCCTGTCGTTCCGGGGTGCTCTGCAAGTATCTTTCTCCCCACTTCCGTTGTCTCGGACGGAGACGGCGTAACGCTCGCCCCATACGTCCTCATCACCTCGCGCCGGAACGGTTTCTGCTCATAAGAACACTTTACCATGAATACTCTGCAGTCCAGATCCAGATATGCACATGCCATGGACAGCGCGGTCCCCCACTGTCCTGCCCCGGTCTCCGTGGTCACTCCCTTCAGTCCCTGTTCCTTCGCATAATACGCCTGTGCGATAGCAGAATTCAGCTTATGGCTTCCGCTTGTATTGTTTCCTTCGAACTTATAGTAGATCTTTGCCGGAGTCTGGAGCTTCTCTTCCAGGCAGTATGCCCTTACCAGCGGCGCAGGACGATACATCTTGTAAAAGTCTCTGATCTTCTCCGGGATCTCAATATATCTGTTGTCATTGTCCAGTTCCTGCTTTACCAGTTCCTCGCAGAATACCGCTCCGAGCTCCTCCGCCGTCATGGGCTGCAGTGTCGCCGGATTCAGGAGCGGCGCCGGCTTATTCTTCATATCCGCCCGCACATTGTACCATTCCTTCGGCATCTCGCTCTCCTCAAGATAGATTTTGTAAGGGATTTTCTTTTCGCTCATTTCTTACTCCTTTCTTCTTCCGGGACCGGAGTTTCTCTGCCCGCGGATTTTTCAAGCCGTCAGAGGTGCATCCTCATGGCGGATCCCGCCGCACTGCCTTTCAGGCTCTTCCCCGGACATACAAAAAAACTCCTGTCCCACACAACATAAACGATTGCAGGGACAAGAGCTGCTATTCAGACTCCTGCGGTGCCACCCGGCTTGATGTGAAATCACATCCACTCATTGCATACAGACATATGCTCCTTTTATTAACGGAGTTTACTCTCCGGCTCGCCTACTCCTCTGTTCAGCTCGCCCTCAGAAGCCCATTCACCTTATGTCCGGCATGCTGCGATCCCACCGCCCGCAGCTCTCTGTAAGGCAGATCGATAAAGCTACTTACTCTTCTTCAACGGTTTAGTCAAACTTTATCACGCAGAGACAGAAAAGTCAACTATTTTTGTTCAATCTGCATGACACTTCCTGCATATTTCTGCGTTATCATACAACAGAAAAAATCCGATCCCTTCCGGGACCGGATCTCCGTTCTATATCTTACGCGATTTTCTCTTTCGCAAGTGCTGCGAGTGTCGCGAATCCTTCTTTGTCATTTACTGCCAGCTCAGCAAGCATTTTTCTGTTCATATCCACGTCAGCCAGCTTCAGGCCGTGCATGAACTTGCTGTAGGAAAGTCCGTTCATTCTTGCCGCTGCGTTGATACGCGCGATCCACAACTGTCTCATCTGACGTTTGCGCTGCTTTCTTCCTGCATAAGCAGATGTAAGAGCTCTCATTACAGACTGTTTTGCAACTCTGTACTGCTTGGAACGTGCTCCTCTGTATCCTTTTGCCAGTTTCAGTGTTCTGTTATGTTTCTTCTTAGCGTTCATTCCGCCTTTGATTCTTGCCATTTCTTAATCCTCCTTCATCAACTTCCAAATCTTACAGATAAGGTAAAACCTTCTTCATGTTCTTTACATTTGTTGCATCTGTAATCGTCGCCTGTCTGAGATTTCTTTTTCTCTTTGTAGACTTTTTCGTTAAGATATGGCTCTTGTAAGCTTTATTTCTTTTCAGTTTTCCTGTACCTGTCTTTTTGAAGCGTTTTGCTGCCGCTCTATTTGTTTTGATTTTTGGCATGATAATTTCCTCCTTTATTGTGCTGCCTTTCAGGATCTTCATCCCGGATTCTATGTTTTTAACGTTTTTCAGTTAAAACCATGCTCATATTTCTGCCTTCCAGCTTCGGCGCTTTCTCAACAACCGCGATATCGGAAAGCATCTCTGCGAAATCATCCAGAATATGTCTGCTCTGCTGAACATGTGCCATCTCTCGTCCGCGGAAACGCAGCGTAACCTTAACTTTATTTCCCTTCGAGATGAACTTCTTGGCGTTGTTCACTTTTGTATTCAGGTCATTCGTATCGATGTTCGGTGATAAACGCACTTCTTTGATCTCAACAGTTCTCTGCTTCTTTTTGGCTTCTTTCTCTTTTCTGGTCTGCTCATACTTATACTTACCGTAATCAATGATCTTGCAGACCGGCGGTTTTGCCGTAGGTGCGATCTTAACCAGGTCAAGTTCTGCCTCCATGGCGATCTTCATTGCCTCTCTGGCTGACATGATACCCAACTGTTCCCCATCCTCACCGATCAGACGTACTTCTCTGTCTCTGATCTGCTCGTTAATCATTAAATCGCTAATTGTCGTATACCTCCGTAAAATGAATTTCCTTTCAGGTTTTCCTCTGCGAAAACACAAAAAAACGAGTGAATATCATATCCACCCGACAATCAATACAGTCCTCCGCTCTTCCGCGGAAACTCTTGAATCAATATCAGACCGTCAGTCACCCGATCGTGCTGCGGTGAGAGTGGATACTCTACTTTGTTTTTTGCTTAACGCGACTATTAATTTACCATATCCACTCTCTCATGTCAACACTTTTTCTCTTTTTTACCGTTTATTTCCCATGCAGAACACCGCTACGACGCCCGGGCCGGTATGGCTCCCGATCACCGTACCGATATTATTGATCAGAATATTATCGATCCCCATTTTTTCCCGCACCAGTTTTGCCACATACTCTGCATCCTCGATACAGTCTCCGTGGGTGATCATGATAATATCATTATCCCATCCCTTTGACTGTTCCACTGCCATATCCACGATCCTGTTCAGCGACTTCTTACGCCCGCGCTCTTTGCCGATCACCTGGAGTTTTCCGTTATTGTCCATATGTATGATCGGCTTGATCTGCACCAGCGTGCCGAGAACCGCGGTCGTCTTCGAGATGCGTCCTCCCCTGTGGAGATGGTTCAGGTCATCCACCGTCACATCATGGCAGATGTGCAGCTTATTCTCCTCGACCCACTGCTCGATCTCATCGATCGTCTTTCCTTTTTCTTTGAGCTGAAGCGCCTTGTACAGAAGAAGGCCCTCCCCCAGGCAGGCGCAGAGCGTATCGATAATGATGATCTTTGCCTCCGGGTATTTTTCAGAGAGTTCTGCCCCTGCAATCTTCATGCTGTTCAGCGTTCCGCTGAGCCCTGAAGAGAAGCCCAGATGAAGAATATCCTTTCCTTCTTTCAGAAAAGGCTCGAGCATCTCCTCAGCCTCCCCGGGATTGATCTGGGAGGTCACCGACATGTGGCCCTCCCTGAGCTTGTCAAAAAATTCTTTTGCCGACAGGCCGTACATATCCGTGTAGGTCTCTCCGTCGATCGTATATTTTAACGGAATCACCGGAACATTCCTCTCTTCCAGCCATTCCCTCGGCAGGTCCACCGTGCTGTTCACTGTAATCACAAAATCTCTCATATCTCGATTCCTCCCGGATCTGTATTTGTCCCCCTGGTAAAGACGGACTTATCTTTGAATATCATAGCATTTTTTCTGATATTAATCAAAACTTTTCAGAAAAATGAAGCGGTCAGACGGTCAGTTCAGTTTTACATTCAGATAATTTCTTCCCGACAGAGTCTTGTTGAAGATCAGGAAACAGAGGACCAGGATACACCCCAGGATAAATCCGTACAGATTGAAACACGCAGTCAGTATAAGAAGCAGCAGGCGCATGAATTTCAGGGCGTAGCCGAGCTCGAAATTAGGCTGTGTATAGTTTGCCACTGCTACGAACGCCATGTACAGCATCACCTCACTGTTGAACCACCCCGACTGCACCGAGAACTCTCCCATCACAATACCTGCGATCACGCTGAGCGGCGTGCTGAGCATAGTCGGTGTGTTCATTGCCGCGAGCCGCAGCCCGTCGATGGATATCTCCAGCAGCAGGAACTGGAAGATCAGCGGGATATTGACTGTATCTCTCACGGCGACAAACTCAAACGCCTCAGGAAGCCACTCCTGATTCTGCATAAAGAGCAGATACAGCGGAGTAAAAAACACAGTGGCCACAGTGATCAGGATCCTTGCCGTTTTCAGATATACTCCTGTGAGCGTCGGGAAATAATAGTCATTCGCCTCTTCGATCATGTCCAGTATAGAGGTCGGAAGGATCATGGCAGAAGGAGAATTGTCCACCAGGATCACAACTTTCCCCTCCAGCACGCAGGCCGCCGCTGTATCCGGGCGCTCTGTATATTTAAATTTCGGAAACGGATTGAACCATTTTCTCTTAAAAAGAGCTTCCGCAAGGCTCTGCTGATTCATCCTCAGATCGTCCACCTTCAGGCTCTCGATCCTGCTTTTCAGATTCTGCAGAAGTTCTTTGTCCACCCTGTCCTGCATATAGCAGAGCGCGATATCCGTCCTCGAAGCCTGCCCCGCTTCCCTCATCTCCATCACGAGATGAGGGTCTCTGATCCGCCTGCGGATCAGAGCAGTATTGAAAACGATTGTCTCTACAAATCCGTCTCTGGAACCTCTCAGAGATTTATCCTTATCCGGCTCGTCCACACTTCTCGCCGGATAGGTACGGCAGTCAATGCAGACGCACTCACTGTACCCGTCTATAAAGAGGACCGCCGCTCCTGACAGAACGTTCCTGAGCACCTGATCAAAGTCTTCCAGTACATCAACCTCAACATAAGGCACATTCTTTCTGGCAAAGGCTTCAGCGTCCTCAGGCATGTCTTTCTCCTCCACCGACAGAAAGGAGTCCATGATCTTCAGCATGGCCTCGTCCTTTACAAAGCCGTCGATGTAATAAAATACAGAGGATCTTCCTCCGATCTCGATCTCTCTCCGGATGATATCAAAGCTTTCTTTCACCGGAAGGATCTGATTCATGTATGTTATGTTCTCCTCAAAAGAAGCACTGATCTTTTTTTCATTCTTCTCAACCATAGAATCCATTCCCCTTTTCTGCCGGAAGACCTCACGATCTGTCCTTGCGGTTCTATGGTTAGATTCTCCTCTTATCAGGAAAACTATGCATACTGCAGCCGCCTATTCCAGATATCCTGCTTTTCTCATTTTTTCCAGAACCTGCGCCTGTCTCTGCCTTGCGAGCTCCGGGCTCGCCACAGGATTGTAATTGCTCGGCGCATTCGGAATGCCCGCCAGGAGCGTGCACTCGTCAAAATTCATTTCTGACGGTTCTTTGCCAAAATAAGCCTCGCTCGCATCCGCCACGCAGTATAATCCGTTTCCGAAATAGATCGAGTTCACATAGAGTTCCAGGATCTTATCTTTATCCAGTTCTGACTCGATCTTAAACGCCATAAACATTTCCGCCACCTTGCGCACAGCCTTCTTCTCCTGCGTGAAGAACTGGTTCTTTGCCAGCTGCTGCGTGATCGTGCTCCCGCCCTCCACATAGGCACCTGCCCGGATGTCATTGACCAGTGCTCTTCCGATCGCGATGGGATCGATCCCCGGATGCCGGTAAAACCTCTTATCCTCCACAGCCAGCACCGCATCCAGGTATGTCTGGGGCAGTTCCTGCAGAGGCGTATAGTTATCGATCGACTCGATCTGCCGAGCCATCTCTTCTACACTTTTGGTCTGAAGCGCTTCCCTGTACTCTCTGTATCCCTGCCAGAGCAGGATTCCTCCTGCGATCAGAACACATAAAAAAATGAAAGAACACAGCCTTTTGATCCATTTCATACCGTATCTCCTGCCTTTTTCATAGTTTATCCAAACAGTCATCCTCAGATTCAGGGGTTGGCCCCTCATCTAATATACAGTATAAAGAACACAGCTGTATTCTTCCATATGATTTCCTTACGATTTTCTTAAATGCACTTACATTTTTGTAAGCTTACGGGCTCAGCCCTGCTTTGTTGTACTGCCGAAACCGCCGTTGCGCACATCCGTCACGTCATCATCTACAGTGATCCCGTATTCTACGAAGATTCCCTGAATGAATCCGGATCCCGCCGCGATCTCCACTGTCCTGTCCTCGTTGGTATCGTTCGTGAGCTTGGCGAATATATGCCCTTCATTGTCCGAATAGTAGTAATCGCTGTCAATGATCCCGACCGTGTTGTTGAGCTGCAGCCTGTACTTAAAGCCCAGACCGCTCCGGGGATAACACTTCAGCACCCATTCCGGCTCCATCCACACGCGGACCCCTGTAGGCACCTTAACTGTCTCACCCGGACGGAGCACCAGATCTGCCGGGGCGAAGAAATCATACCCCGCGCTGCCTGCGGTCGCTCTGCGGGGGAGTCGGAGCTGTTCGTAGATCTCCCTGACATTCTCCTCTTCCGCATGACCGAACGTATCTGCCCAGCCTTCCAGGAACTGCTCAAAACTCACCTTCTCAAACTTTGCTATCCTGTTCATTCTGTCTCTCCCTGTCCTTTCTCCGAATCCCTATCTCCTGAATATACCGGATGCGTCAAGTACACGGATGATCTCCGAGATCATCTCCAGGTCCACTACCAGAGCCATCCGGACAAATCCCTCTCCATTACTTCCGAAGGCGCTTCCCGGGGTCACGATCACACCGGTCTGCTCCATCAGCTTCATGCAGAAATCTGCCGAAGATTCGTATCCCTCTGGAATCCGAGCCCAGACAAACATAGTCCCCTGGCTGTCCGGAACATTCCAGCCGATACTCCTCAGCCCGCCGCACAATGCCCGATTGCGCGCCGCATACTGTTCTCTCTGCTCCTCGATAAAATCATCCGGTCCGGTCAGGGCTGCGATCGCCGCCAGCTGTACCGGATAAAAGATCCCATAATCAATCTGAGAGCGGAGCAGACGGAATCTGCTGATAATATCACGGTTTCCGACCACAAAGGAGATTCTTGCCCCGGTCAGATTATAGGACTTGGAGAGTGAATAGAACTCAACTCCCACGTCCTTTGCCCCCTCAAAGGAGAGGAAAGACTTTCCCGGCTTTCCCGTAAATGTAATATCCGAATATGCATTATCGTGCAGGATCACGATATCATGCTTCTTTGCAAATGCGATCAGCTTCACATAAAACTCGTCCGGCGCGCAGACGCAGACCGGATTCAGCGGATAGGAAACGATCATATATTTTGTCCTTTTCAGCGTTTCTTCCGGTATGCTCTCCAGATCCGGAAGGTAGCCATTCTTTTCCTCTATACTGTAGTACTGCACATCCGCCTTTGCCATGATCCCGCTCATCTCAAACATCGGATAGCCCGGATTCGGAACAAGGATCACATCACCCGGGTCGCAGAATACCATGCCGATATGTGCCATGGCCTCCTGAGAGCCGTAGACCGACATCACTTCATCTGTACTGATATGTACTCCGAATCTTTTTTCATAACGATAACAGACCGCCTCAAGAAGTTCCGGCAGATCCGCCAGAGAATATTTATAATTCTCCGGATTCCCGCAGGCGTCCTGCATCGCCTTCATCACATGAGGCGCCGGCCGGAAATCCGGTGTCCCGACCGACAGATTATAGACTTTTCTTCCTTCCCGAAGAAGTTCTTCCTTTTTTTCATTCAGGGCTCCGAAGATCCCCGGCTTAAAATCATTGATCAGGGTCGAAAAATGACTGCTGTCCACTTTAATGTCCTCCTCTTTATGTATTCTGCCATCTGGCCCTAAAACGGCGTCCCGTACAGATCGTACGGTGTCACCTGATAGACATAATAGTTCAGCCAGTTTGTGTAAAGATTATTCGCATGGGAACGCCATGTGAGCAGGGGTTTATTCTCCGGATCGTCGTCCGGATAATAATTTTCCGGAATCTGCGGATTCAGGCCTCTTCCGATATCCCTCTTGTATTCAGAATCGAGAGTCATGCGGTCATACTCGGGATGTCCCATGACAAAAACCTGCCTGCCATTTTCAGCCATGCACAGGAAAACACCTGCCTGGCGTGAATCTGCCAGGATCGTGATCCTCTCATCCGCCTCAAGAAGATCCTGCGGGACCTCTGTGTGTCTGGAATGAGGTGCCATAAACACATCGTCAAATCCTCTGACCAGAGGTATCCTGCGGTTTCTCACGCGATGCCTGAATACACCGGAGAGTTTTTTCGGAAGCTCCGTCTTATTGATTCCATAGTGATAATAGATCCCCGCCTGGGCACCCCAGCAAAGATGCAGGGTGGAAGTCACGTTCGTCTTCGTCCACTCCATGATCTGCTTGAGTTCCTCCCAGTAGTCCACCTCCTCAAAAGGCATCTGCTCCACGGGCGCTCCGGTGATGATAAAGCCATCGAACTTCTTGTCCCTGATGTTTTCAAACGGTTCATAAAATTTGTAAATATGGCTGGTGGAAGTATTCTTCGACACATGGCTCGTCATCCTGACAAAAGTCACGTCCACCTGCAGCGGCGTGTTGGACAGAGACCGCAGGATCTGCAGCTCAGTATCCTCCTTAAGCGGCATCAGATTCAGAAGTCCGATGCTGATCGGACGGATGTCCTGGTGTGCCGCGCGGTATTCATCCATCACAAATATATTTTCCTGCTCCAGTATCTCTTTTACCGGCAGATCGTTCTGTACTCGAATCGGCATGTTCTCTTCTCCTTTTCCTCACCAAAAAATGTATGCAGACAGTGTCATTATAACGCCGCGGGCACAGAACAGTCAACAGAGAGAAAATCCGGAAAATGAATCCCGGATTTTCTTCTTCTTATCGATATTGCACCTATCTTGCAGAACAGCACTTGAACGTAGCACATTCCGTTGCGCTGCTCTGGCGGGCGTCGCCGCCCTCGACACTGATTCTGCCCGCATGGCACTGGCAGTTCTCATTGTACATGCATTCCTTCGCACGGCAGTCCACGCTTGCACAGTCTGAAGCCATCTGCTGACCAGAATAGTTCATATAGCTTCCTTCTTTTCTCTCCTGGAAGCTGTCGCAGCATGTCTCCTGGGCGGTCTTTGCGCTGTCCCCTCCCACCTGTATCTTCTCAAGATCACAGAGAAACTGATTGTTGTGTACACATGTCTGTACAGTACATTTTAATTCCGGCATAATTTTACCTCCTCTTTTTTACAGAATCAGTATCATTATGTCCGTTCCTCTGCGCTTTTATTCTCCCCGGCAGATACATTGCAGCCACGGCGAAGAATTCTCTGACCAGATAGTTGATCTGAAACACAGGATTGGATGAAGCGGGAACTGAATAGACATTCACATATCCTTCTCTCCTGGCAGTCAGCAGGGCTCTGTAAATATGGAAATCATTCGTCACGACCGCCGTACTGTCCTTCTGCGCATCAAGGAATCTTCTGCTGAACCGCAGATTTTCTCTGGTGGATGTGGATCTGTCCTCTTTTATGATCTTCGACTCTTCAACACCTCTGTCCATAAGATAAAACGCCATTGCATCCGCCTCCGAAATATCCTCTCCGCTCCCCCGGCCTCCGGAAACGATCACCTCTGCATCCGGAAACCGGCTCAGATAGTCCAGTGCAGCATCAAGCCGTCTCTTCAGGGAATCTGTGATCCAGGTCCCTCTCACCTGGGCACCGAGGATCAGAACGTAGTCCACCTGCCTGCGGCACCGCTTTTTCATTGCGCTGACAATCCTTATCTCAACAGAGAGGAAGAGGATCCAGAGGAGTGCCGCGGCACATCCCAGCAGGCGGTACGCCGATACAGAAAGAGGCGCACATCCGAGTATCAGATGTACGCCGCCCGCTGCGAGCCAGAATCGCGCAAATGTTGAGTTCGTGCGCCGTGAATACAGGCACAGCAGCAGATAATACAGGATGCATAAGATCCCGATGATCAAAAAATAATATCTCATCTGTTATGCGTTTCTTCCGCAGCACTTCTTATATTTTTTGCCGCTTCCGCAAGGACACGGATCATTTCTTCCGATCTTCTTCGGCTTGCGGACTGTTCCGGACTGCTTCTGCTCGCGGTACAGACGTTTTCTTGTCTCCTCGTCAAAGATCTTCTCCCACTGCGGCAGCTCATACAGCCAGTCCGCCTTGGCGTCCACCATATTCTTGTACAGCAGTTCTTTGTCAAAAGCAAGTGAGACCATCGTATCCTCTGTCATTGTTTCGATCGGATTCGGCACCTTAAGGCTGTCGTTGATCCCATCCAGGAAGCCGACCATCGTCATGACATTCTGTCCATACTTCTCGGCCAGTTCCTTTACCGTTCCGCGGACCTCTTCATCCGGATTGTCAAGCAGCTGCTCATAGATTCCTTTCTCAATATTAAAATATGTTCCCCAGAACTTTTCCAGCTGATCCTTTGAAAGGCTTCTGTCATACGCCATATCGCGCCACTGGTCTAATAAACATTTTTCACTCATGGTATATACTGCTCCTTTTTCCCAAATTGTAACCGTCCGCCCTGCAGACAGTCCATATTTCAATCGCGAACTTAATTATATACCAAATTCTGTTTGCCGTAAACAATTATTTTCGGTATACTGTGTTATATGACAGCAGTTCAGCCATGCGGTGAATGATATGCAGAACAGCGGATCCAAGCCGCATGGCTGAGCTGATACGTTATATGGACACAAGCCCTCTGAGCGAAGTGCCCGGGGCCTGTCCCCCACAGTATGAACTCAAAAAAAGATAATAAAGAAAGGATTATTATGAAAAAACTGAAACGTATACTGGCCCTCATCGGAGTCATCCTTCTCGCTGCGCTTTATGTCAGCACTCTCGTGTTCGCACTTATGGATTCACCGGCTGCCGGCGGCATGTTCCGCGCATCCGTCGCTGCAACGATTCTTGTGCCGGTTCTTCTCTACGCCTATATCATGATCGCCCGTCTGCTGAAAGAGCGCAGACAGGATGAGGATGACCATTCAGACGCATAGTATTTCAGCCAGTTTCAGGGCGGCCGCCAGTCTTTCCTCCGCGTCCGCCTTTCCTCCTGGCCTGCGTTTCCTCATCGCTTGTCTCTTTTTCAGGTATTCTTCCATCGTAATTATGTCCCTTGTTTCCCCTTTAAAGCTCTGACGCATAAAATACCTCCTTTTCATCAAATCTCAGCTTTATATTATATTTCTTTTCTCCCGGAAATATGACTATGTTTTTATTATAATCATGTATTATGAAGATCTTGTTTGGATTTTATTAAATCCTGATGAGAAAACAAAGACCGCAGGACAGGCCTTCACTCCTTTGTGAAAGACTGCTCTGCGGTCTACATCATGCGTTTTCTTGTTCTTCTTATTTGAAATTGCGGAAGATAATATCATTTCTTCCCGGTCCGTTGCTGATCAGTGTGATCGGGTAGCCGATCTGCTCCTCAATAAACTCAATATATTTCCGGCAGTTCTCAGGAAGCTCCTCATATTTCTTGATGCCGCGGATATCTGTTTTCCATCCCGGCAGCTTTTTGAACACCGGTTTTGCCTTCTCGAGAAGATGTGTCACCGGGAACTCCGTGGTGACCTCTCCGTTGATCTCATAGCCCACACATACCGGGATCTCATCCAGATATCCCAGTACATCGAGAACCGTAAACGCCACATCTGTCGTTCCCTGCATCCGGCATCCGTATTTTGATGCGACACAGTCGAACCAGCCCATACGTCTCGGGCGTCCTGTTGTAGCGCCGTATTCTCCGCCGTCGCCGCCGCGCTTTCTCAGCTCGTCCGCTTCATCGCCAAAGATCTCGCTCACAAACGCTCCGGCTCCGACAGCACTGGAGTATGCCTTGCAGACTGTGATGATCTGTTTGATCTCATAAGGCGGAATTCCTGCTCCGATCGCTCCATAGGCAGCCAGTGTGGAAGACGATGTCACCATCGGATAGATTCCATGATCCGGATCCTTCAGTGAACCCAGCTGTCCTTCAAGAAGGACATTCTTTCCTTCCTTCAGAGCATTATGTAAATAGAGAGATACATTGCATACATACGGCTCGATCATTTTCTTATAACCGATCAGTTCTTCATATAATTCATCAGGATTGATCAGCGGTTTGTGATAAAGGTGCTCAAGCAGCACATTTTTCTGCTCTGCGATGCGGACAACCTTTTCCCTGAGCAGCTCTTCGTCGAAAAGCTCGCTCACCTGGAATCCGATCTTTGCATATTTGTCAGAATAGAACGGAGCGATTCCGGATTTTGTGGAACCGAAAGATTTTCCCCCGAGTCTCTCTTCCTCATAAGCGTCAAAATTTTTATGATATGACATCACCATCTGTGCTCTGTCGGACACCAGTATCTTCGGAGTCGGAACTCCTTTGTCCACGATAGACTGAATCTCCTTGATCAGAACCGGAATATCCAGTGCGACGCCATTTCCTATTATGCTGGTCGTATGGTTATAGAACACTCCGGACGGCAATGTATGCAGCGCAAATTTGCCATAATCGTTCACGATCGTATGGCCGGCGTTCGCACCGCCCTGAAAGCGCACGATGATATCGGATTCTTTTGCCAGCATATCCGTGATCTTGCCCTTTCCTTCATCGCCCCAGTTTGCACCAACTACTGCTTTTACCATTTCAAACCCTCCTGCAGATCATGCTTGTCAATATTCGCCGGCGGCGCCCTGCAGCGGCAGATTAAATTCCCGCCGCGATCACCGCCTTATGAATTATACTATAATTTCCCGGTTATGTAAAATATTATTTCTTATTTCCTCTCACTTTGTTAATTTTTCATATTGCCTTTGGGTATTGTATTTAAAGGTAAAAAGTATTACAATTAAAATCAAATTAAGGTTATCCTCTTTTCTATATCGGAGGACCGTCATCTTAAAGAAAGGAGACATTGGCTTTGAAGAAATTCCTGAAATGGTTCTCTCTTTTCGCTGCCGCAGGCGCCGCGATCGGTCTTGTGATCGCTTATTTCTGCAAAAATGCCGACAGAGAGACGATCGAAGATGATCCTGATTTTACAGAGGACGAAGATTTTGACCTGGACGTGGATTTGAAGCCGGCTTCCGAGAGAGAATATGTATCTCTCAACAGGGATGCTGACAGCACGGAGGACAAAACGCCCGGTGCGGCAGCAGGTGAGACTGACACAGAAGAATAGGGCTGCACAGAAAATGTCAGGGGAACGCAGAACGCGTTCCCCTTTTTCACATCCATGCTTCTTCCAGGAGTTTCACAGCCTCACAGATCTTCTCTTCTCCCATATTGGCATATCCGAGAAGGATCACTGTCTCGTCGTTTTCCTTCCCCGTCTCCACACAATATTCAGAGAGGCCGTACACCTTTACCCCCTTATCCGCTGCCCGTTCGATCATCTCACGCTCCGGAACACTCCCCGGAAAATGAAGCAGAAGATGAACTCCTGCGTTTTCTCCGGAAATTTTGAAGTCTCCTTTCATCTCCCGCAGACATCCCAGCAGCGTGTCGTGTCTGCTCTTATACAAAGCCCTCGTCTTATTCAGGTGCCGCTCGTAATAGCCATCCTCAATAAACTTCTGCAGAATAAGCTGATCCACTCTGGAAACCGTCGAACTGAGAAAACTGCATCTCTCCTGATACAGAGAGAGGATCTCCGGAGGAAGAACAATGTAGCTCATTCGGATCGCCGGCGCTATGGATTTAGAAAAAGTTCCTGTATAGATCACTCTGCCGCGGCTGTCATATCCCTGCAGCGCAGGGATCGGCTTCCCCTTATAGCGGAACTCACTGTCATAATCATCTTCTATGATATAGCGCCCCGGTTCCTCATCCGCCCACTTCAGAAGCTCCATCCTTCGCCGGATCGGCATGACGATCCCCAGCGGATACTGATGGGATGGCATGACAAATGCAATATCCGCACCGGATTCTCTGAGTCTGTCCACCTGCATGCCCCTGCTGTCCATATCCACGGTACACACCTCACAGGAGAGATTTTCGAAAATCCTGTAAGCCTGACGGTACGTCGGATTCTCAAGTGCGACACGGTGCCGGCTTCCGATGATCATGATCAGGAGCATAAGGAGATAATCACTGCCCGCTCCGACGATGACCTGCTCCGGGCGGCAGTTGACTCCTCTCGCCTGATGAAGATAACTGCAGATCGCATTTCTCAGGCCGTATTCTCCCTGGGGATTTCCCAGGCGGAACAGTTCAGCCCGGTCATCGGTAAGACACTCTCTTGAAAGCTTTCTCCATGCATTGTAAGGAAAGCTCTTCAGATCTACTCCGTTCGGAGTGAAATCATACAGATAAGACTTCTCCGGCTCCTGCTTCCCTTCCGGCCGTTTCCTCTCCTGTCTCTCAAAGTGATAAAGGCCCTCGATCTGGGATACGAAATACCCTCTGCAGGGCTCTGCCTCTACATACCCCTCCGAGAGAAGCTGTTCATATGCCAGCTCTACTGTGCTCCTGCTCACCTCGAGATGCCGGCAGAGAGCACGCGTGGACGGAAGCTTCTCACCGCTTTTGATATGGCCGTCCTGAATCTCTCCCTTGATATGATCATAGATCTGTTCATAGAGAGGAGTCCCGGACTTGGGCCGAAGGCTGATGGTCAGTTCATACATGGCATTTTCTCCTTTTTCAACCAGTCCAGTCTGATCAAAACAAATTCCTCTGACATCAGAGGAACCTGTCTTCTTTTCTATTTTTTAGGAAGTTTAAACGAACTCTTCAGCGATACGATCCTGTTGAACACCAGGTGCTCCGGAGAAGAATCCTTTGCGTCAATACAGTAATAGCCGTTTCTCACAAACTGGAAGCTGTCATAGGGCTGTGCTCCTTCAAAGCTCGGCTCAACATACGCATCCTTGATCACCTTAAGAGAATTCGGGTTCAGGTTCAGAGAACCATCCTCCTTATTATACACGCCCTTCTCCTCATCGATAAGATTCTCATACAGTCTGACTTCCGCCTTCTGCGCATACGGAGCAGGAACCCAGTGGATCGTTCCCTTTACTTTTCTTCCCGTGAAACCGCTTCCGGCTTTCGTCTCCGGATCATAAGTACAGTGGACTTCCGTCACTTTTCCGTCCTCATCTTTGACGAAGCTTACACATTTCACGAAATATGCGTGCATCAGACGCACTTCATTTCCCGGGAAAAGACGGAAATATTTCTTCGGAGGCTCTTCCATGAAGTCCTCTCTCTCAATATAGAGTTCCCGGCAGAACGGTACCTTACGGAAGCCAAGTTCTTCGTTCTCGAGATTGTTGGCTACATCGAGATATTCTGTCTCACCCTCCGGATAGTTATCGATCACCAGCTTGATCGGATCCAGCACCGCCATCATACGGGAGCGCTTCATCTTCAGATCCTCCCTGATGCAGTACTCCAGCATCGCATAATCCACAGAGCTCTGGCTCTTGGAGACACCGCACATGTCAATGAACATCTTGATCGACTCTGGTGTAAACCCTCTTCTCCTGAGCGCCGCGATGGATACCAGCCTCGGATCGTCCCAGCCGTCCACGATCTTCTCTTCCACCAGCTTCTTGATATAACGCTTTCCAGTCACAACGTTGGTCAGGTACAGCTTTGCGAATTCAATCTGTCTCGGCGGATTCTCAAACTCACATTCTCTCACGACCCAGTCGTACAGCGGTCTGTGATCCTCAAATTCCAGAGTACAGATAGAGTGTGTGATCCCTTCGATCGCATCCTCGATCGGATGTGCAAAATCATACATCGGATAAATGCACCATTTGTCCCCTGTGTTGTGGTGTGACATATGCGCCACACGGTAGATGATCGGGTCTCTCATATTGATGTTCGGGGAAGCCATATCAATCTTCGCACGGAGAACTTTTTCTCCATCTTTGTATTTTCCTGCCTTCATCTCCTCGAACAGTCTCAGATTCTCTTCCACTGAACGGTTCCGGTACGGGCTCTCTTTTCCAGGTTCCTTGAGCGTGCCCCGGTACTCTCTCATCTCCTCCGGTGAGAGATCACAGACAAAGGCTTTCCCTTTTTTGATCAGCTTTACCGCGCACTCATACATCTGGTCAAAGTAATCAGAAGCAAAGTACAGGTGATCTCCCCAGTCTGCACCCAGCCATTTAATATCCTCCATGATGGAATCCACGAATTCCGTCTTCTCTTTTGTCGGGTTCGTATCATCGAATCTCATATGGAACGTCCCGCCGTACTCCTGCGCAAGACCATAGTTCAGAAGAATGGATTTTGCATGTCCGATATGAAGGTAGCCGTTCGGCTCCGGCGGAAAACGGGTGCACACATGATCATAGACTCCTTCCGCAAGATCTTTATCTATTTCCTGTTCGATAAAATTCTTTGAAACAGTTTCGTTCTCCATAGTTTCCTCCTCATACATAAAGCATTCATGCCACTTATCTTATCATAAAATGTTTTCCTTCACAAGGGCGGTATTCCCAATCTTTCATTTCACAGCCGGTCCCCGTCTGTCCGGCTTCTTTTCATCCTTTCCTCAAGGATCAGATATGCCTGCACGATGATCGCCGCATGGTCCACAGCTGTCATCCCGCGGTCTTTCACTGTGAATTTCTGTTCCCGGACAAGACCTTTCCTCACCCTTCTCTCAACCACGGCTCTGGTATGCAGCTGTTTTTCTTCATTATCCAGCTCCAGGACAAATTCCTCGGTCTCCCAGTCTCCTGTACTGTCAGACCGTCCGCTTTTGTGTACGCTCAGGCAGAACCAGGCGGCATCCGCCGCATCATCCCCGGCTCTCACAGAAACGCTTTCTTCGTCCACCAGAGCCATATATGCGGTTGTGATGACCCTGGTCCTCGGATCCCTGTCATAATCCCCGTAACAGGCAAACTGTTCCACCGGAAGGCCGCTGACACCGGTCTCTTCCTCCAGTTCCCTCCGCGCAGCGTCTTCCAGATTTTCCCGCAGATCGACAAAACCTCCGGGGAGCGCCCAGAAACCGATGCTGGGATGGTTGCTTCTCCTGACCAGGAGGAGCTTCAGGCCGGAGAAATCCCGGCGGCTTTCTCTGTATGAGAATACGACCGCATCCGTTGTACAGCTCGGCGTTTTATATTTATGAGGATCATAGGATGCAAGAAAATCTTCAAGAGTCTGTCCGGCAGCATTTTTCTCCCCGGTTCCGTAAAAAGCTGACACATCTTTTAAAAATGACGGCATTGTGCTTTTCCTCCTTTTCTTCCGGTGAACTGTCAGGAATAGAATTCCTGTTTACGTTCAAAATACTTTCCTACCTCAGAGACAAGACGGGCGAAATAGAAGCAGAGCCTCGGATCGATCTCCGGATCGATCTCCCGGAGGTCATACTCCTGCACTCCGAGAAATGCAGTATGGGACGCCTTCCAGTCCCTCTCCAGCACAGGGAAAAAACCTCTGATATCATCTCCTCCTACGAGGAGAAAAAGATCGATATTATTTTTCATCGTATCAAAGCAGTGATAAAAATAGGGCAGATCTTTTTCATCCATCTTTCTGATAAAATCAGTAAGCCTCTCGAGCTCATCCCTAAGGTTCTTCAATTCGTTTTTGTCAATTATCATATGCGCTTCCTTTCCGTCCCCGGCCCCAAAGTTCACCACTGTATTAATCCAGTATAGCATACCTTTCAGCCGATGGATTCAAATGTCCGGAATCGTAGCATATTTCTCTTGACAATTCAAAATGGTTGGTGTATATTAGTCAATGCGTATGAAAACCATATGCATAAGCTGTCTTGGCGCAGTCGGTAGCGCGTCGCCTTGGTAAGGCGGAGGTCGGGGGTTCAAGTCCCCTAGACAGCTTCTTTTTTTTTACAATTTTTCAGAATCGAGCAGAATGGTGAACGGTCCGTCATTGATGAGCGACACTTCCATTTCCGCTCCGAACCTTCCAGTCTGTACCTCCGGTACAGACTTTTTACATTCCCGGATGATATATTCATACAGAGCCTCAGCCTTCTCCGGCTTTCCCGCCTCGATAAAGCTGGGGCGGTTTCCTTTTCTGCAGTTTGCATAGAGTGTGAACTGGGATACAAGAAGCAGGCTTCCGTCCACATCAGCCAGCGAAAGGTTCGTTTTTCCGGCTTCATCCTCAAAGATCCTCAGACCGATCATTTTGCGGATCATCTTATCCGCCGCTGCTTCCGTATCATCCTCCGAAACACCGATCAGGACCAGATATCCTTTTCCGATCTCTCCCACAGTCTCGCCTCCGATGGAAACGGAAGCTTTTTTTACTCTTTGAATCACAAATCTCATGCTGTTTCCTCCTTCTTCTTCTCCCCGATGCGCAGCTGGATCATCACGATCGCCAGAACTGCCAGCGGAATGCTCTGCAGGACGAGAAGCCCCTGTCCCGCAGCGGGGAGAAATGCGTTTTCCAGATCCACCAGTACTGTCCCGAACAGGTTATAGAGGAAGTGCAGGAACATCGGTGCGATCAATGTCCCGTATCTCTGAGCCAGATATCCGAGCAGGAAACCCAGAAGCGCCGTGTAGATCCCCTGCGCCAAATTCTGATGATAAATGCCGAAACACACAGCCTGGATCAGATTCGCAGCCAGAAACGGGATTCCCGTCTTTTTCAGATATCCAAGGAGCAGCCCCCGGAAAATGATCTCTTCTGTCAACGGCGGAAGGATCAGCGTACTCAGGAACCATACAAAAGAGTATTCCGTCAGGCCGGAAGTCTCCACCATCTGAGAATAATTTTCGACCGCCGCCGGTGAGAACATGTCGATCAGCGTAAAGACCAGAGACGTCAGATGCTGCACCGCAAATGCGAGCAGCAGGATCCATCCGAAGCATGCCGGGCTGAGTCCCTCAGTCCGGGCCTTCAGGAACGGCTTCAGCCCTCTCGGCTGGATCACGGCAAAATAGTACCACAGGGCAAACAGAACGAACGCGGTAAAATAAATCAGAAAGGAATAAAGATTCTGATGGCCCAGCAGATAATAATAAGTATCCGATACTCCGCTCTCACCTCGGAGCAGGACTCCGAAAAAAACAGAGACATAGGAAAGCAGGATGCTCGTACCGTTAAAAACAAAGATCGTCAGAGCAAATACCAGGATCGCCATAAGCATATTACTTGTCTTCTTCATAATGTATATCTCCTACCTAACACCTTTTGTTTGCTATTCTGTCCGGTGCAGCATCTTCTCAGCCTTGCCCCGGATGCGCTGCAGCGCGTTATCTATCGATTTCGGACTCTTATCCAGCAGTTCTGCGATCGTGCGGTAATCTGTTCCCATCAGATGGAGATACAGAACATGATCTTCCAGAGGGCTCAGAGTCCCTCTGAGCCGATCTACAAAAGCCTCTGTGTACTCCCTGCTGAAATAAAGTGCCTCGGGATCGTTTTCCTGCTGTGGTTCGATCGTATCGATCAGCGGGATACGCTTCCCATCCCCCTCAGACTCTCCTTCCTCATACAGTGAAATATAGGAATTCAGGGGCAGATGTTTCTTTCGTTTGGACGCTTCGATCGCCGAATACATCTGCCGGGAAACGCACAGTTCGGCAAAGCTTGCGAAGGACGTTCCCTGTCCGGGATCATAGTCCCGCACCGCTTTGATCAGCCCGATCATCCCCTCCTGAATCAGATCCTCATTTTCTCCTCCGAGCAGGAACATGGCACGTGCCTTTTTCCGCACCATAGATTTATATTTCACCATGATATAATCCATGATCTCACTGTTTCCCGCCCTCAGTTCCGCGATCAGCTGCTCGTCTGTCATTCTGTCATATTTTCCCATACATCCACCTTCTCCTCCCCGGCCCGGGAGATATGCCGCGGACAGGCTCATCCGCGGGAAATCCTCTGTCTGACAATCTCATAAGCGAGCACGCCTGCCGCTACGGAAGCATTCAGCGAACTGATCTGTCCGCGCATGGGGACCCGGGCGACAAAATCGCAGTTTTCCTTCACCAGGCGTCCCACTCCTTCTCCTTCGCTTCCCACGACTAGACCGATCGGCCCGGTAAGGTTCAGATCGTACATCTGCTCGCCGTCCATATCCGCACAGACAAACCACAGTCCCCTTTCTTTGAGTTCCTCCATGGTTTTTACAAGGTTTGTCACCTTTGCCACCGGAGTGTAGTTCAGCGCTCCGGCGGAAGTCTTCGCCACGGTTGCCGTAAGGCCCACTGCTCTGCGCTTCGGAATGATAACGCCATGTGCGCCGGCCAGATTGGCAGTCCGGATAATGGCGCCGAGATTGTGCGGGTCCTCAATATTGTCCAGCAGGATAAGGAAGGGATCTTCTCCTCTTTCCTCGGCCAGTTTCAGCATATCTTCCACTTCACTGTATTCATAAGCTGCGGCGTAAGCAATGACCCCCTGATGCTTTCCCGTACCGGATAACTGGTTCAGCCTTTCTCTGCTCACAAAGCTTATGATCGCACCGTGCTTTTTTGCTTCTCTTATGATCGTGCGCACCGGTCCGTCCTGGCATCCGTCTAAGACAAACAGCTTGTCAATAGTCCTTCCCGAACGGAAGGCTTCAAGGACAGCATTCCTTCCTTCGATCACCAGTGTGTGTTCCTTCTCCTGCAACTGTGTTCTTTTTTCCTGCATTTTCTACTCCTTATCAGCCTCCCGGCTTTTTTCTTCATCTTCCATGCTTTCCAGCCCAACTGTGACAAGTTCCGCAAGCCTTTGATATTCCCCCTGCAGATAGAGATATCCGATCAGGGCTTCAAATCCGGTCGCCCGCCTGTAATCTGTGATCGACTGATTTTTTGCCGGCGATACTGTGCGGGAGTTTCTCCCCCGGCGGTATATGGCATGCTCCTCTTCTGTCAGATGCTCCTGCATCGATCTCATCATAAACGACTGCGCAGACGCCTGCACATAACGGCTTGTCTCCTCGTGCAGCCTGTGGACCGGCCTGTTCCCTCTTCCGACGACCATCGTCTTGATGATCAGATCAAAGACACAGTCCCCGATATAGGCAAGTACAAGCGGAGAACAGTTCTTTGCATCGATCTCCCGGACGCCCGGGATCATGTGAATATAATGTTCAAACCCGAACTCTATGCTCTTTTCCATTTTACTCCTTCTCGTGTATCTTCAAGGATGATCCCCTTTGCAAGAAGTTCATCTCTGATCTGGTCCGCTCTTGCAAAATTCTTTTCTTTTCTCGCTGCCTGCCGCTCGGCGATCAGTGCCTCGATGTCCGCATCAAGGATCTCGTCTTCTTTCTCTACAATGATCCCGAGCACATCTGTAAGGCTTACCAGCCGTTTCAGCAGGCTCTCAAGATATTCCCCTGAACTCTCCCCGTCAGCGGTCGTATTGATATATTTCACCAGCTCAAAGACAGCCGCGATCGCATCGGCAGTATTGAAGTCGTCATCCATCGCCTTCTCAAAGCTGTCCACATATTCTTTTGATTTTTCAAACTTCTCCTTTTCTTCCTCTGTCATCTTCTCAGCGGATGCATTTCCGATGAGGAACTTCAGATTTTCAGCCGCGGTCACGATCCTGTTCAGGCCGCTGCGCGCCGACTCCATCAGCTCAGCGCTGAAGTTCAGAGGGCTCCTGTAATGTGCGCTCAGCATAAAGAATCTGAGCACCTGAAGATCGTATTTCTCGCTGATCTCCCGCACAGTAAAGAAGTTGCCGAGCGATTTCGACATTTTGCGGTTGTCAATATTGAGGAAACCGTTATGCATCCAGTATTTTGCAAACTCCTTGCCGTTTGCCGCCTCACTCTGAGCGATCTCGTTTTCATGATGCGGGAAGATAAGGTCTTCCCCTCCGGCATGGATATCGATCTGTTCTCCCAGATATTTTTTTGACATCTCCGAGCATTCAATGTGCCATCCCGGACGCCCTTCACCCCAGGGCGACTGCCATGCAGGCTCTCCTTCCTTCTTCGGCTTCCACAGGACGAAATCGAGGGGATCCTCTTTCTCATCCTCTCCCGTCACAAGGAGGGTGCGTCCGCCCGACTGAAGGTCATCCAGATTTTTGTGGGAAAGCTTTCCATAATCTTTGAATTTTCGGGTCCTGAAGTAGACTGTGCCGTTTTTCTCATAGGCGTATCCTTTCTCGATCAGAGTGCGGATCATCTCGATCATGCCGCCGGTCTCCTCTGTGGCAAGCGGATTTTTTGTGGCAGGCTCAATGTTCATCCCTTCCATATCCTTTTTGCACTCCGCGATATATCGTTTTGAGATCTCTTCCGCTGTAACGCCTTCCTCATTTGCTTTTTTGATGATCTTATCGTCCACGTCGGTAAAATTGGATACAAAGTTCACATCATAGCCTTTGTACTCAAAATATCTTCTCACTGTATCGAATACGATCATCGGACGGGCATTTCCAATGTGGATAAAATTATACACAGTCGGACCGCACACATACATTTTTACTTTTCCTTCTTCCAGAGGAACAAACTCTTCTTTTCTCTTTGACATTGTATTATAGATTTTCATTGCATTTTTCTCCTTTTTCCATACATTTCATATGTTTGATCAGCCCCTTGAGCTCTTCATGCAGCCGGCGGTTCTCCTCCTGCAGGCTGCGGATATCGTTTAGCACAGGATCAGGAAGATGGATCTGGTCCATATCGCTTCGCGGAACTTTCTGATTCTCCCTGCGCACGATCCTGCCGGGCACTCCCACCACCGTACAGTTGGGAGGGACTTCCTCGAGAACGACAGATCCTGCTCCGATCTTGGAATTCTCCCCTATGGTAAATGAGCCAAGGATCTTTGCGCCTGCACTCACCATAACGTTATCGCCGAGTGTGGGATGCCTTTTCCCCTGCTCCTTTCCTGTTCCGCCGAGAGTCACCCCCTGATACAGCGTGACATTGTCCCCGATCACAGTCGTCTCGCCTATGATAACACCGCTGCCGTGATCTATGAAAAGCCCCCTTCCGATCGTTGCTCCCGGATGGATCTCGATCCCGGTCTTTCTGACTGCCCGCTGAGAGACCCACCTGGCAAGGAAATAGTGCTTCTTCAGATACAGCTTATGCGCCACACGGTAGTGAAGGATCACCTTAAAGCTGGGATAAAGCAGCACCTCCATATTCGACTTAATCGCGGGATCACGCTCCCGTATAACCTGTATTTCTTCTCTGATGTAAGAAATGATGCCCATTGATTCATCTCCTTTGATGAAATATAACACAGAACAGCCCCGTGGAAACTTGTTCTGAAGAACAAAAAACTCCGCCTCCTGTTAGAGACGAAGTTATTTCCGCGGTTCCACTCTAATAAAAGAATCTCTTCTTTCACTCATGAACATGTAACGTATGTCTGACGTATCCTGCTACTTTCTTCACAGGATCAGCTCCCGGACGCACTTCACGGATCTTCCGCACAGGAACGCTTACAGCCGGCGGCGTTCCCTCTCTGTGAGCATTCGATCAGCTACTTTTCCGTTCACAGCCTTTTCCTATCAATTTCTGAACATAATTTATATTATGAGACTTTCCCTGTTTTGTCAACTGTTTTCGGCACATACGGTTCACACCACTTCGTTGATAAATACACGCTTCAGTTTAATGATCTTTTCCAGTTCTTCCGCCAGATGGTCAGTGATGATCACATGTTCCGCCCCTCTGATCTCCTCCACCGTACGAACGCCGAAGAGCAGTTCCGTCAATTCCGCAATGGGGATCACTCCCTCCGAATCCTCAGACTCTCTTACACTGATCTTTTCTTCCCCGCACAAACTCTGCACTCTCCAGATCCTGCTGTTCTGCCTGATCAGCGGATCGATCACTGCAAAGGAACAGTCCACAGCCAGCCCCGACGGAACTTTCATTGCTCCGAGCAGCGTAGGAAGCGAGAGGATCCTCGCCATGATCAGAGGGCGCTGCGCCCTCTGCACTCCACCGGAATATCCATACACCTTCACCGCGTCCTCCCCGGAAGATGCCAGACGGCGTACCGCGCTCTCAAACACCTCTTCGCAGCCCGGAAGGATCAGCGGTTCACGTATCTCCAGCCCATCCTCTTCCGCATATGCGAAGGTTCCGATCATTCGTTCTCCCTTTTTCAGGATCCGCACTCCGCCCCGTTCACTCTGCTGTTCCAGGATCATTGTCCTGAAGTATTCTTCATCCCGTTTCGTGCACACCTGCCAGCGCCCGCTGAAATTCTGGGTAAAAAAAGCGGAAAGGGCATCTGCATCCCAGAGGCGCGCATCCATGCTGGTCACATCATGATCCGGTTCTTCCGGTCTTCCTCCAGTTTCCACCATACCTGTCTCCTGCCGATAAATAAATCTGAAATCATAGGGGGTATAGATTGCTTCCGCTGCAGGCATCAGGAAGGTGAACGGAACACCGCGTCCATGCATCTCCTTCATCGTCCTCCGAAGAAGCTCTCCCATATATCCTCGGCCGCGATACGCTTCTCTGGTCGCCACGGCCACGATATAGTCTGACGGGAACTCTTCCTCTTCAATCCTCATCACATAAGGATTCAGATGCAGCATAGAACAGATCCTTCCATCCTCTTCGATCACATAAATCTCATTGGAACGGGCTTTGATAAAATAATAGTAATCCAGGAACTCCTTCGTATCCTCGCAAAAGATCTCCTCCCACAGTTGTCTTGTGTCAGGATGTTCTTCAGGTTTCAGTCTGCGGAGCATCATTCGTCTTTCTCCTTCCCGGCTTCTGCTTTCTGCGCGCAGCAGCCACTGCATGCCGGGGCACTCTGCGATACATCAAAGCTGCTGTAGTTCATATATTTTTCAACTGCGCACACTGCCTGGGATGAAATCCCTTCCCCGGACCCGGTAAATCCCAGCCCCTCTTCTGTGGTAGCCTTTACATTGACCTGATCTTCCTCAATGCCGAGCGCCCCGGCTATATTTTGTATCATCTGGTCAATATAAGGACGCATTTTCGGCCGCTGTGCAATGATCGTCGCGTCTATATTTTCGATCACATATCCGCGCTCCTCCAGAAGTCCACCCACATGCTCAAGAAGCCGGATACTGGAGATTCCTTTATACTGCGGATCTGTATCAGGAAAATGTTTTCCTATATCCCCCAGTGCTGCCGCTCCAAGAAGAGCGTCCATGACTGCATGGAGCAGGACATCCGCATCGGAATGTCCAAGCAGTCCTTTTTCATACGGTATCTCAACCCCGCCCAGTATCAGTTTTCTTCCTTCTGTCAGTCTGTGAACATCATATCCCATACCTACCCGCATAATCACATCTCCTCATAATCTGTTTCCAGTTCCTCTAATATCTCCGTCTCTTCCTCTTGCCGTGCTTCTTCCGTATCGTCCTCTTCTTTCTCTCCGCTGTCCGGCTTCTTCTCCTTTATCCCGTCTGCGGCCGCTGTTTCAGACTTTGCCGCGTCATCCGCCCGGCCCGCATTCCCGTCATCCTCTTTTTCCTGACTGTCCGCATCCTTATCACGGTTCTCCTCCTCTTTGTTCTGCGGAACCTCTTTCACTTTTTCTTCGTTTTTCTCCTCCTCAAAACTGCCGGAAACTGAAATGTCTACCATTGCAGGCCTTCCTTTTCTCTTCTCTGCCGCGCGCTTTCTCTCCGCCTCGTCCGCTGTCCTGTCTCCGGATTCTTCCACCACATCCTCCTCAGGCTTGAGCATAGACCAGAGCTTCCTTCCGGAATAGATCACAGATACCGCCCCTGCCAGCGTTAAAACAGTTGCAAAGGCTGACAGCAGGATCCTGTTGCTCGGATCTTGATCTGTCACCTGTATCAAAAGACGTATTCCGACAAAAATTATATATCCTCCCAGAAGGATCCGTAAAATGTGCATCAGCTGTTTATTCATTCTTTTATCCTCCGCAGTGATCGTGTTTTGAACATTCTATCACAAAATTTTATCTTATTCCATTCTTCCCGGCAATATACAGAAAAAGAAAAACGCCGGAAAATTCCGGCGTCTCTGAGTAGCGGAAACTGGATTTGAACCAGCGACACCACGGGTATGAACCGTGTGCTCTAGCCAACTGAGCTATCCCGCCACATTTGATATGGGGCCTATAGGGCTCGAACCTATGACCCTCTGCTTGTAAGGCAGATGCTCTCCCAGCTGAGCTAAGACCCCATATTCTCTGCGGTTTTTATTGCTTTCCCGCAACCCGCTTTGCTATTATACTATCATATTCCGGCATATGTCAACACTTTTTTTAATAAATTTTCAAATTTTTTTAAACAATTCCTTCAAGTGCTTTAATTGCGGGGATACCGCCGCTGTCTGCACCGGCATATCCCCGCATTTTGCCATGATTACTTAAAATAATTTACTCCGGATTCAAAGATCTTCATATCCTGTTCTCCATAAATGTTGACAGCAACAGAATCTCCGCGCCGTTCTGCATGTGCCATCTTTCCGAGCACCCTGCCGTCTGGGCTGGTTATTCCCTCGATCGCCCGGTAGGATCCATTCACATTCCATTCTTCTGACATGGTGACATTTCCCTCCGGGTCACAGTACTGAGTGGCAACCTGACCGTTCTCAAAGAGCTTGTCAAGCCATTCTCCTCCTGCCACAAATCTTCCCTCGCCATGAGACGCCGGATTCGTATAGACGCCGCCCAGCTCTGCTCCCTGAAGCCATGGAGATTTATCTGACACAACCTTCGTGTAGACCATCTTGGAGATGTGGCGTCCGATCGTGTTATAAGTCAGTGTCGGAGAATCTTCTGCCTGGCCGACGATCTCTCCGTACGGCACAAGGCCGAGTTTGATCAGAGCCTGGAAACCGTTACAGATTCCCAGTGCAAGACCATCTCGTTCATTGAGCAGTTTTTCTACCGCTTCCTTGATCTTTGCGTTCTGGAATGCAGTAGCAAAAAACTTCGCAGAACCATCCGGCTCATCTCCGGCGCTGAACCCGCCCGGGAACATGATCATCTGTGCCTGGCTGATCGCTTTCTCAAACTCATCAACCGATGCCCTGATATCTTCCGCGTCAAGATTCCGGAATACTTTTGTGATCACCTTTGCGCCGGCGCGCTCAAAAGCCCTTGCGCTGTCATATTCACAGTTTGTACCCGGGAATACGGGAATAAATACAGTCGGCTGCGCGATCTTATGGCTGCAGATGTGAACCCCTGCAGAATGATAAATCTTTTCCTCCACCGGCTCCTGTGAATCTGACGGAGATTTTGTTGCAAATACCTGCTCCAGTGTTCCTGTCCAGGCCTTTTCAGCCTCAGCAAGACTGATCTCTGTATTTCCGTATTCGAACCTGCCGTTCTCTGTAACCTCTCCGATCACGGTGTAGGTGATGGCAAGACTGCCTGTCTGGCCGTCCGGAACTTCCGCAATAATATCTCCAAACGCGGGCGCAAACAGATCACGAGGATCCATATTGTGCTCCAGTTTCACTCCCATTGCATTTCCGAACGCCATCTTGCTCACTGCCGCGATGACTCCATGCCGGTCAAGCGCATATGCTGAAATGATCCTTCCGTTCCTGATATCCTCGGTAAACTTCCCATACTGTTCCATAACACTGCTGTATACCGGAAGATCATCCTCATCTCTCTCGATCCTGAGCCATACAAGCTTGTTTCCTGCTTTCTTCAGCTCCGGAGTGATGATATCCTTCTCTACAGCCATATCAACCGCAAAGGATACAAGTGTGGGCGGCACATCGATATCCTGGAATGTTCCCGACATACTGTCCTTTCCGCCGATCGACGGAAGGCCAAATCCGATCTGTGCTGCATACGCTCCCAGCAGAGCTGCGAACGGCTGGCTCCATCTCTTCGGATCTTCTGTCATCCTTCTGAAATATTCCTGGAAAGTAAAGCGGATCTTTCTGTAGTCTCCGCCCGCAGCGACGATTTTCGCCACGGATTCTGTCACGGCATAAACAGCTCCGTGATACGGACTCCAGCTTGACAGATAGGGATCAAATCCAAAACTCATCATGGACACACTGTCCGTCTTTCCATGCAGGACAGGCACTTTTGCGACCATTGCCTGTGTCTCGGTCATCTGATACTTTCCACCGTGCGGCATGAATACAGAGCCGGCGCCGATAGAACCGTCAAACATTTCCACAAGTCCTTTCTGTGAGCAGACATTCAGATCCGCAAGTGTAGACAGCCATTTTTCTCTCACGTCGCCGATCTCCTGCCGGTTAAAGAGACTGTCAGCCCGGCTCGGCATCTCCACTTCCACATCAGTTTCCTGATGTGCGCCGTTCGTATTCAGGAATGCTCTCGAGATATTGACGATCTCCTTTCCTCTCCAAACAAGAACAAGGCGCGGAGACTCTGTAACGACCGCCACTTCTGTAGCCTCAAGATTCTCTTCTTTTGCATATTTCATAAACTGTTCAGCATCTTTCGGATCGACAACAACAGCCATCCTCTCCTGAGATTCCGAGATCGCGATCTCTGTTCCATCCAGTCCGGCATACTTTTTCGGAACTTTGTCCAGTTCGACACGAAGACCGTCCGCCAGCTCTCCGATTGCGACGGACACACCGCCTGCTCCGAAATCATTGCACTTTTTGATCAGACGGCTGACTTCTTCTCTCCGGAACAGTCTCTGGATCTTTCTCTCCGTCGGAGGATTTCCCTTCTGGACTTCAGCGCCGCAGGTCTCTATGGATTCCTCTGTATGAACCTTTGATGAACCTGTCGCGCCGCCGCAGCCATCGCGGCCTGTTCGTCCGCCGAGAAGAATGATAATATCTCCCGGATCAGAATTCTCTCGGATCACGGCACGGCGCGGCGCAGCGCCGAGCACCGCTCCGATCTCCATTCGCTTAGCGACATAATCCGGATGATAGATCTCCTTAACGGCGCCGGTTGCAAGTCCGATCTGATTACCGTATGAGCTGTATCCGTGAGCCGCCTCACGTACAAGTTTCTTCTGAGGAAGTTTTCCCTTCATTGTATTCTTCACTGATACTGTCGGATCAGCAGCTCCCGTCACACGCATCGCCTGATAGACGTACGTCCTTCCTGAGAGCGGGTCACGGATTGCCCCGCCGAGACAGGTCGCAGCTCCGCCGAACGGCTCGATCTCTGTCGGATGATTATGCGTCTCATTTTTAAAGTTGATCAGCCACTCTTCTTCTTTGTCATCCACCTTGATCGGCACGACAATACTGCAGGCATTGATCTCATCCGACTCCTCCTGATCCGCCAGTTTTCCCTCTCTCTTCAGACGCCGCATAGCCATCAGGGCAAGATCCATCAGGCACACGAACTTGTCCTCTCTTCCGGCAAATATCTCGCTGTGGTCATTCAGATACTGCCTGTAAGTATCCATGATCGTATCCCTGTAATCACCTTCATCGAAGATCACATTTTTCAGCTCAGTTGAAAATGTTGTGTGACGGCAGTGATCAGACCAGTACGTATCAAGGACGCGGATTTCTGTCATTGTCGGGTCGCGGTGTTCTTCTCCATGAAAATAATTCTGGATATGCTGGAAATCCTTAAATGTCATTGCCAGCCCAAGTGAATCATAGAGCTTCTTAAGCTCTTCCTCTTCCATATCCTGGAACCCGTCAAACACTTTAATGTCTTCCGGCTCATCAAAGACTGTCACAAGTGTCTCCGGCTTTTCCTCTGCCGCCTCCCGGGAATCCACCGGATTGATGCAGTGGTTCTTGACAGCCTGGAATTCGTCGTCCGAAATCGCGCCCTCGATCACATATGTGGTTGCCGTCCGGATGACGGGAGTCTCATCTTCTTTAATAAAACGGATGCACTGCTCCGCGGAATCTGCACGCTGATCAAACTGTCCCGGAAGAAATTCTACAGAAAATGCTCTGTCCCCCTCATTCACAGGGAAGGTCTCTTCGTACAGGATATCCACAGGAGGCTCCGCAAATACGCCTCTGCAGGCTTTCCTGAAAGTCTCTTCAGAAATGTTTTCCGCATCATAGCGGATCAGTACACGCACACCCGTGACATCGGTAATTCCGAGATAATGACGGATCTCATGTCTGAGCTCTTTCGCCGCAACGGCAAACTCAGGTTTCTTTTCTACATATACGCGCTTTACATTACTCATAGGCTCTCTCCTTTGAATGAAATTTGCATGCAGAAGGCCTGCACACTTAAGCATCATTATATTAATCATATCGTACCACACTTTTCTTCATTAGTACAATTAATATAATTAAAGTTTATTATAAGTTTTTCTAATTTTCTTTCGTTCCAGGATCCCCGGAAGCATGCTCAGTATAAACAGCACGATCATCCCTCCCGCAAACAGAACACTGATCCTCACCACCATATCCGCAAACAGCCCCTCCGGCAGCATTCGGATCATATAGTCTTCTGCCGGATCGAACAGCCACAGATCATTGTCGAAAAAGATATGATGAAATCCGACAAACACAGCATTGAAGTCGATCACCGCGGCAGCTGCAAAAACAGTCAGAAGCACGCCGATCACTGCCAGGACGATCCAGTAGGACTTGGGAACGATCTTTCTCCAGTCCGCCCTCAGAAAGATCAGAATGATGATGCATAAAACCGCAGCTGCGCACGCTCCAAGCCGGAGGTCAAGCCCTCCGATAAACAGATTCCTCACCTCAGCCATATGAAACCGGTCCTGCTCATTAAAAAAATCCTGCTGTCTTCCCTCTACCGTAGTCTCAACGGATAAAACATCTCTGTCGCCTCTCAAGTATGCCATCATCTCTCTTGTAACATGCATTGTATCTTCCATTGTCATACCCAGGTCATCTAATACATCATATTTTTCATATTCTCTTTCGTATACTCCGAAATCCGAATACATGGCAGTTTCAAAGCTTGATATAAGCAGGATGATGATAACCGAAAACGCCAGAATGATTCCGGCAGCCCATTGGATTTTCTTCATTTTGCTGTATTCCTTTCTTCTGTGTCAATATCTGATTGTATTTTTATAGAATTTATCTTATAATACAACCAGTTTTTATTAGGAGGTCTAATAATGATAGATATAAATTATGAGCTGTATAAAGTCTTTTACCACGTTGCCTCCACGCTGAACTTTTCGGAAGCATCCAAACAGCTTTTCATCTCGCAGTCCGCTGTAAGCCAGTCCATCAAGACACTTGAGAGGAAACTGGATCAGACACTTTTTATCAGGAGCACGAAAAAAGTGCAGCTTACTCCGGAAGGAGAAATTCTGATGCGCCATATCGAACCGGCCATGAACCTGATTCAGAAGGGGGAAGCTCAGCTGCTGGAAGCCGCATCCACCGGTGGACAGATACGGATCGGGGCAAGCGATACGATCTGCCGATATTTCCTCATCCCATACCTGGAGCGTTTCCACAAAGCTTTCCCGAACGCCCACATCAAAGTCATTAACCAGACCTCTGTCAAGTGTACAGAACTGTTGAAAAACGGTCTCGTAGATCTAATTGTCGTAAATTACCCGAACAATTACCTTGGCAGCGTCTCCAGCATTATCCATATTAAAAAATTCAAAGACGTGTTTATCGCCGGCGATACTTATCCCGAACTGAAGGGGGAAAAGCTTTCATTCCGCCAGATCATTAAATATCCGATCCTGATGCTTGATAAAAACAGTACCACAAATGAATTCCTTCACCGTCTGTTCCAGCAGCATCAGCTGGATCTGGTGCCCGAGATCGAACTTACGAGCAATGACCTGCTCATTGACCTCGCCCGAATCGGACTGGGCATCGCATTTATCCCCGATTACTGCATCTCAGACAAAACAGAAGGAATCCACGTCCTTGAGACAAAGGAAGAGCTGCCCGAGAGAGAGCTTGTCATCGCATACAACGAGCATCTTCCCCTCTCCCGCGCCGCCAATGAATTTCTCAGCTATTTCAAACCGGCGTAACATTGACTTCCATTCCGGAAAGAATGATGCTCCTGCAATGGCCGTCATGACTCTGTGCGCATCATTCTTTCCAGAAATCCTTCAGCGCCTCTTCTATCTCGTCAACGCGGCAGATTCTGCTGACCTTCCATTCTCTCGGGAATAGATCCTGATACTGCTTTTGACGGAAACGGTCATCCAGAAGTAGAATAACGCCTCGATCCTCTTCTGTCCGGATCACTCTCCCGGCAGACTGAAGCACCTTGTTCATACCAGGATAGAGATACGCATAGTCAAAGCCGCGCGTCCCTCTCGAATCAAAATACTTTTTCACGATCTCCCGCTCGCTGCATACCTGCGGAAGCCCTGTGCCAACCACCACAGCCCCGATCAGACGGTCGGCAGCGAGATCGATCCCTTCGGAAAAGATCCCGCCCATAACGCAAAAGCCGATCAGACTGGTCCCATTGTCCGAAATCTCAAATCTTTCAAGGAAATCTTCCCTTTCTTTTTCATTCATAAACTGTGTCTGAACCACTGTATCCGCATCAGGTGCAAGTTCCGTGAATTCCACATACACATCTTCCATAAATCTATAGGAAGGAAAAAAGATCATATAATTTCCTCTTTGAGATCTTTCCACAGCAGAAATACATTCTGCTATGCGGCGGTACATTGAACGGCCCCGGAGGGTATATTTTGTGCTTACATCCCCGCCGATCAGAAGGAGCCTGTTTTCTTCCGGAAAAGGAGACTCTGCATAGACAGCATAATCATCCGTTTCAACAGAGAGCAGTTTTTTATAATACTGAATCGGAAGCAGTGTCGCAGAGAAAAAGACAGTGCTGTTTCCCTGGGCCAGGAAGCTCTGCAGATTAGCAGCGGGATTCACGCAGAATAATTTTACCTTGAATCTCCCATCCGACTCCAGTTCACTGTATATCACATAATTTTCATCCAGGATGTCATGAATATTGAGAAAATCCCTCACCTGAAAATACAGGTTCAGGATAACCTCACGCTCTTCACCTTCGCGGTACTCTTCAAGAAAACGTTCCATCTCCGTGAGGAGATTCATCAGCTTCAGCGCAAGATGTGAAACGCTTTCCAGGACCCTGTACGACTCACATTCCCTCTTCAGTTCAAGCAAAATCCTGTTGGTCTCATCCAGCCGTCTTGTCAGTCTGGCATCTGTCTTTTTAACGCTGCGTTTAGCTTCCAGCAGATCCTCCTTGTACAGCACCGCGCTGTACATCTCTCTTCCCCGTTCGACCAGATTATGCGCCTCATCAATGAGGAAAAGGTACCCGCTGTTTCCTCCTTCGGAAAAGAATCGTTTCAGGTGCGCGTTCGGATCAAATACATAATTATAATCACAAATAACAGCATCCATCCAGACAGAAACGTCCAAAGATAACTCAAAAGGACAGACCCGGTGCTTCCTCGCCTGTCTTTCCAGAGATTCCCTGCTGAAATCCTCCTGCGCTGTGATCATATCAAACACGGCATCATTCACCCTGTCGAAATGCCCGTCCGCATAGGTACAGGCATCCGGGTTGCACTCTGTTTCTTCGCAGAAACATATTTTTTCTTTCGCCGTCAGCGTAATGACTTTGAACTTTAATCCTTGTTCTTTCAGCGTCCGGAAGGCCTGCTCCGCGACTGTCCTTGTGATCGTCTTTGCCGTAAGATAAAATATTTTATCGCCCAGTCCTTCTTTGACCGCCTTCACTGCCGGGAAAAGCACTGACATGGTCTTCCCTACTCCCGTCGGCGCCTGGATAAAAAGCTTTTTCTTTCTCAAAATTGTCCGATAAACCGATGCGGCCAGTTCATACTGTCCTTTTCGGTAGGGGAACGGGAAGTTCACATGCCCGATCGATTCATCCCTTTCCTCTTTCCAGCGAATCTGAAATTCGGCCCATTTTTTATAACTTCGTATCAACTCTTCAAACCAGTCTCTCAGTTCTGCTGCCGTATAATGCCGTACAAACCGTTTGACCGCTTCAGTGTCCAGATGACAATATGTCATCTGGACACTGATCTCTGACAGATTATTCTGCTCTGCATAGATATACGCATAACATTTTGCCTGGGCAAGATGGACATTGACCGGCGCTTCCAGATATTCCAGATCCCGGAACACGCCTTTTATCTCATCTATGGTGACATCCGGCTCTTCTTCCTGTTCCCGGATGATGATCCCGTCCGCACGTCCTTCGACCTGAAGCACATACCCTTCACCAGGAATCCGAGTTTTCAGCGAGACCTCCGCATGATATTCCGGTCCCATTTTTCTCTGTATCCTGCGATGCATCTTTCCGCCGAGGATCATCGCATCTTTTTCTATGCTTCCGGATATCCTGTTGTCGATGCTTCCTTCTCTCAGGATAAACTCGACAAGGTTTCTGACCGATATCCGGATCACTTTATCATCTTCCCTCACCTGGACTATTCCGCCTTATCCATATGAGCAACTTCCGCGATCGTCTTTGTCAGTCCTGCGATTCCCTGGAGTTCTGACGGAATGATGATCTTTGTCGCTTTTCCGTCTGCAGCCTTTGCAAACGCCTCGAGACTTTTCAGCGTAAGGACAGCGTCATCCGCGCCGGCATTCTTAATAAATTCAATTCCGTCCGCAGTCGCCTTCTGCACAGTGCGGATCGCTTCAGCCTGGCCTTCCGCTTCTTTGATCCGTTTCTGCTTCTCAGCCTCTGCTTTCAGGATAGCCGCCTGTTTTGACGCTTCCGCCTCAAGGATCACAGATTCCTTTTCACCTTCCGCAACAAGGATCGTTGATTTTTTCTCTCCTTCTGCGCGGAGGATCGCCTCACGGCGTTCGCGTTCCGCTTTCATCTGCTTCTCCATAGCGTCCTGAATCGCCTTCGGCGGCATAATGTTTTTCAATTCCACACGGTTTACCTTAATGCCCCATTCGTCTGTCGCAATGTCCAGTATAGTACGCATCTTTGAGTTGATAGTCTCGCGGGATGTCAGCGTCTCATCAAGTTCAAGATCACCGATAATATTTCTCAGTGTCGTCGCAGTCAGGTTCTCGATCGCAGAGATCGGGCTTTCCACGCCGTATGCATATTTTTTCGGATCTGTGATCTGGAAAAACACGACCGTGTCAATCTGCATTGTTACATTATCCTTTGTGATCACTGCCTGAGGTTCAAAATCAACAACCTGTTCCTTCAGGGAAACTCTGCGTGCTACCCTGTCAAGGATCGGCACTTTGAAGTGGAGTCCCACGCTCCAGGTCGCCTTATATCCGCCCAGGCGCTCCAGCACGTAAGCGTGTGCCTGAGGAACAATCTTAATACTGGAAACCAGCAGGAGCAGTACTATGATCAAAACAAGAAATAAAACCATCCAACCCATATTTATACCTCCTCATAATGCTTTAAGATCAGTTTTACACCGGAAACCGCGACAACCTCTGCAAGTGAGCCCGCTTCCAACCTCTGACGGTCATCTTCCGCCCGGGCAGTCCACTCTTTTCCCTGTGCGAACACTGCGCCCGTCTGCGCGATATTGTCGACGGTCTCAGTCACCTTCACCACTCCGCCGATCAGCTCTTCATAATTCGTCTTTTCATGGTGCGAATTTATGTACTTTTTTGCAAAAGGCCGTGTAAACACCAGCAGGATAAATGACACCACCACGAATGCCGTCAGCTGCCAGATGATCCCCGGTCCCGACACAGCAACGATCAACGCTGCAAGAGCTCCTCCTGCCAGCCAGATCGAGGTCAGTCCTACTGTTGCTATCTCCACGACCAAAAACAGGATCATCAGCCCGCACCAGATCAGTACTTCCATCTCCATAAGCCGCTTTCTCCTTTGTGTATTCCCGAATCCGGGTTAATGATACTGCCTTTATCATAATCTCATTTGCTGTTTTATACAACTGTTTTTAATAAAATTCCGGCATTTCCCTCCGATAACGCACCGGCAGATTTGTTCTCTGCAGATGAGGATTCTCACGTTCTTTAATAGAGATCGATTCAAAAAAACCTTGCCAGAGCTTCTCATATTCCGCCTCATTCCGAGAAATCTTCTCCACGCCGCCGCGGTTCAGTTCCTCACCCCACACGATCCCCCAGTTCTGCCTGGCCTTGTGCACAAGAAATGCATGATGTGTCTTATCCCAGATCACCCAGTTCTCCAGAGGAAATCTGTCAGCGAAATGTCCGGCGATACAGGTCAGCACCTGGCTTTTCGGGGAAATCTCAGAAAACAGGACTCCATTCTCCAGCTCTCTGAAGCGGATAAACTCCTTATACATATGCGCTTCGTTGGAGACTCTTCTGCTCAGCTCAAATACTTTGGCTGCATTCGGATCACTCAGATGTTCCATGATCCTTGCACTGTCCGGTATCGATCTTGCCGCCTGCATCGTCTTAAACACAGCCTCTCCTTTAGACGGGTCATCCGACAGGAGTGCGTGATAAAAATCCCAGTATGTATTATATCCCAGATTATGCTTGATCATCCGCTCAACACTGACTGCCTTTTTTTCACACTCATCAACCACTGTATATTCGCAGAAAAGCCTCTGCTGCGTCTTTCCCCTCAGCTCGATCCCGGCCTCCCCGTCCCTGCTTTCCTTCCACGCATCGTAGAGAGCAGAATAAAGGCCCGTTATTGTATCATGACATATATAAATCTGTTTCATTTCAGCCGCACCTCCATAATAATTCCGCATGGTCAAAAGACAGCATCCGTCATATTCATATCATCAAAAAGAGAAAGCTGCCTGTACGTGATTCCGCCTATTTCCTCAGGGAGCCGCTCCTTTGTGTTGAGAAGATTTCTCGTAATATAGTCTTCGTCCAGTTTTACAGGGTACATCATCTTCCCGCTGCATGTTATAAAGTACAGCGCTCTCTTCAGGACGACCCCCATCTTCTTCAGATCTTCATATTTGAGTGTTCCCATCCTCCTTGCTTTCACGATCCTGGAAGCTGATTTGTATCCGATCCCGGGGACCCGGAGCAGCATCCGGTAGTCCGCCCTGTTTACTTCCACCGGGAACTGTTCCAGATGTTTCAGAGCCCAGCAGCATTTCGGGTCCAGAAAGACATTGAAATTCGGATTTGTTTCATCCAGCAGTTCCTCCGCCTTGAAATGATAAAATCGCAAAAGCCAGTCCGCCTGATACAGCCTGTGCTCCCTCAGGAGCGGAGGTCCTTCCCCATTCAGGGCAGGAAGGTCTTTATCGCTGTTCACGGGTACGAACGCGGAATAAAAAACTCTTTTCAGGTCGAATTTTTTATAGAGAGTTTCCGCCACATTCAGGATCTGATAGTCTGTCTCCGGGGTAGCTCCGACGATCATCTGCGTGCTCTGCCCCGCGGGGACGAACCGGGGAGCACTTTTATACAGCTCGATCTCCTGCCGGTTCTCCTCACGCTCTTTCTGGACGATCCGCATCGGAGTAAGTATATTCTTTCTGGACTTATGAGGAGCGAGCCGCCTCAGTCCTTCTGCCGTAGGGAGTTCTATATTGACGCTCATACGATCCGCCAGAAATCCGGTGAGGCGGATCAATCTCTGGTCTGCCCCGGGGATAGCCTTTACGTGGATATATCCCTGGAAATTATATACATGCCGCAGTTTATACAATGTCGCATAGATCAGTTCCATCGTATAATCCGGGCTTTTCAGGATGCCGGAACTCAGGAAAAGCCCTTCGATATAATTTCTCCGATAAAATTCTATTGTGAGAGTGCATACCTCGTCCGGCGTAAAGGATGTGCGCACGACGTCGTTTGATGAGCGGTTGACACAGTATTTGCAGTCGTAGATGCACTCGTTGGTAAAAAGAATTTTTAACAGTGAAATACATCTGCCGTCCGCAGAAAAGCTGTGGCATATCCCCGATCTGCTGCAGTTTCCCATCCCTGTCCCGTCTCCGCGGCGGTCCACACCGCTGGAAGTACATGCCACGTCATATTTGGCAGCGTCTGTCAGGATATTGAGCTTATCATATAATGTCATTTCCGTCTGTATCTTATCCGTCATATCTTTTTCACGCCCTTCCGTCAGCATATCGAACATTTGTTCTATTCAGATATTAGCACATATGTTCGATTTTTTCAACTGTTTTAGACAGAAAAATACCGCCACCGGTTTATCCGCTGACGGTATTTTTATCGGGATATGGAATACTCCACACCGTTTTCCTTATTCACACTCTCTGATCTTTTTCCTCAGTGGAAGCACCATGGACGGCGATACAGACAGCTCGTCCAGCCCCATGTCAAGGAATTCCTGAGTAAGCTCAAGGTCCGCGCCCAGCTCACCGCAGATACCGATCCAGGCACCTTCTGCATGTGCATTCTCTGCAGCCATCTTGATCATTGCAAGAATCGCCGGGTGATGCGGGTCATAGAACGCATCCAGCTTTGCATTCTGGCGGTCGATCGCCAGCGTGTACTGTGTCAGATCGTTTGTTCCAACACTGAAGAAATCAACTTCTTTCGCAAGATCACGGCTGATCATGACAGACGCAGGCGTCTCGATCATAACACCGAGTTCCACGTCATCCTTATACGGAATTCCTTCATTCTTCAGTTCCGCTTTCACCTCTGCGATGATCTCCTTGATCCTGTGGATCTCACCGACGGAAATGATCATCGGAAACATGATCGAAATATTGCCATAGACAGCTGCGCGGTAGAGCGCGCGGAGCTGCGTCTTGAAGATCTCCGGCCGTGTCAGGCAGATACGGATCGCCCGGTATCCGAGCGCCGGGTTCTCTTCTTTGTCAAGCCCGAAATAGTCTACCTGCTTATCAGCGCCGATGTCCAGTGTTCTGATAATGACTTTCTTCCCCGCCATGTTCTCTGCAACCTGCTTATAAACCGCAAACTGCTGTTCCTCTGACGGGAAATCCGTGTTTTCAAGATACAGGAACTCGCTTCGGAAAAGTCCGATGCCGCCCGCATCATTTTTGAGGACAGATCCCACATCAGATACATTGCCTATATTTGCATAGACATTGATCTTCCGGCCGCTCTTTGTAATATTTTCTTTTCCTTTGAGCTGCTCCAGAAGCGCTTTCTGTTCCAGGTCCTTCGCACGCTTCTCCTGCATCTCTTTCATCGTCTCTTCGTCCGGATCAATATAGAGAGTGCCTGTAAATCCATCGATAATGGCCTCTTTTCCGTCATATTCCTGTGAGAGTTCCTCGCCAAGTCCGATGACTGCCGGAATATTCATGGTACGCGCAAGGATCGCCGTATGGGAATTGGACGATCCGTACATTGTAGCGAAACCGAGCACTTTGCTCTTATCAAGCTGTACTGTCTCGCTCGGAGCCAGATCATCTGCAGCGATGATGCACGGTTCCGTCATCTCTTTCATTCCTTCGCTGGTGCCGCAGAGGATATCTAAAACACGCTCAGACACATCCTTCACATCGGCTGCCCTGCCCTGCATATACGCATCATCCATAGATGCAAACATCTGAGAAAAATTGTCAGCTGTAGTCGCAACCGCAAACTCTGCATTCACTTCCTGCGTACGGATAATATTTTCAATTGACTCCAGATAATCCAGATCTTCCAGCATCATCTGGTGGATTTCAAAAATCATGGCATTCGCTTCGCCGACATCGTTGAGCGCCTTCTCATACAGGCCCTTCAGCTGTTCTACCGCAGTATCCTTTGCCTTCTGAAAACGGGCGACTTCCCCTTCAACATCATCGACATGTGTCCTCTTGATCACTTTATCGCTGCGCTTATAAAACATAAGCCTGCCGATCGACACTCCGCCGAATACACTTTTACCGCTTAATGTAATCATAACTTATAAATTCTCCTTGAAGAAAGCTTCCAATTCAGCGATTGCCTTATCTTCATCTGCACCGTCAGCTGTTACAGTAACTTCTTCACCGTTCTTAACGCCCAGACCCATAACGCCGAAAATCCTCTTTGCGTCTGCGCTCTTTTCTCCTTTCGCGATCTTGACATCAGACTGATAGCCCGCTGCCTGCTTAACAAGGATTCCTGCCGGTCTGGCATGGATTCCTTCCGGATCAGTAATCACATATTTAAATTCTTTCATAGTCATGTTTCCTCCTTTGACTTTATAGTGATTCTTTTTTTAGTATATAACACATTGCACAAATTTTCAATTAACTTTAATCGTTTTCAGGCAAATAACGGCGTCGAAAGATACCTCTCGCCAGTATCCGGGAGAAGCGCTGTGATCACTTTTCCGGCATTCTCTTCTTTTGCCGCTTCCAGCAGTGCGGTGTGCAGTGCAGCGCCGGAAGTAATACCCGTCAGGAGCCCCTCTCTCCGAGCCAGCATCCTTGCCGCTTTGTAGGCGTCCTCGTCCTTAACGGTACAGATTTCATCATAGATGTCTGTATCCAGCACTTCCGGCACAAATCCGGCACCGATCCCCTGAAGTCCGTGAGGACCCGGCTTCCCGCCGGAAAGGACTGGTGAACCATACGGCTCCACGGCGATCACCCTGATGCCTGGATTCTTCTCTTTCAGATACTTCCCAGTCCCCGTGATCGTGCCTCCGGTGCCGACACCGGCTATAAAGAGGTCGATCTTTCCTTCTGTATCTTCCCATATTTCCGGGCCTGTGGTCCGGTAGTGCGCCTCCGGATTCGCCTTATTCACAAACTGTCCGAGCACAATGGCATTTTCCAGTTCCTTCTCCATCTCCGCAGCTTTTTCTATAGCGCCGGCCATGCCCTTTTTCCCGTCTGTGAGCACGATCTCCGCCCCATAGCCCAGAAGAAGTTTTCTCCGCTCAATGCTCATGGTCTCAGGCATGACAAACACTGCCCTGTACCCTCTGGATGCGGCTACTGCCGCGAGCCCGATCCCTGTGTTCCCGCTGGTCGGTTCAATGATCACGGCGCCCGGCCCGATCTTTCCCGCGCGCTCCGCCTCCTCGATCATATTCAGCGCCACACGGTCTTTCACACTTCCCGCCGGGTTAAAATATTCCAGCTTCAGGAGAATCCTTGCCTTAAGCCCCAGTTCTTTTTCAAGATTCACCGCCTCAAAAAGAGGTGTCTTTCCTATCAGTTCAGTCACACTTTTATAGACTGCCGCCATTTTGTCTTTCCTCCTTGCCTGCAGGAACATATCCCAGAAACCTTCTCAAAGGATCCTGTTGTCCACTGCATTTTCTCTGTTTATCTATTGTACCATTCTTTTCTCTAAATACAAGGTTTCGACAGTTTTTGTATATTTTTACGAATACCAAAACAATTTCATTGACTTTTATTGTTAAACATGCTACACTGTCACAGTATCAGTACAAGTTATGCGCTGATATGAACTTATTATTTTTATGGAGGGTTACACAATGACAGGTACAGTAAAATGGTTTAATAACCAGAAGGGGTACGGATTTATCTCTGATTCTGAAGGCAACGATATCTTCGTTCACTATTCAGGGCTTGTAATGGATGGATTCAAAACTCTGGAAGAAGGCCAGGCTGTCGAATTTGAAGTGACAGAGGGCGCGAAAGGACCACAGGCAACTAACGTAGTAAAACTTTAATCAGATTTTTTAATGTACCTTTTAATATATAAATCAGACAGGCATTTAATATTAAAAAGCAATACAGAGAAATGAGATTAAGAAAGTGCCGCCGGATAGCTTTTCAGTTATCCGGCGGCGCTTTTTTCTGATTTTTTCTTCTTTCGGTCACATGCCCTTTGCCTTGATGTTCGACACATACGCCTCAGAAGCCTCCCAGACATCGAAGCCGCTGCCGCGTAAAATATCCACGACTCTTGCAGGGTCATCCGTCTTCAGGACAGCTGACGCATCCTCCCCGTTGGCAAAAGCATACATATACTCTATATTTACATCGCCTTCCACGATCTGATGCATGGCTCGGCTCAGAGAACCGGTCTCATGCGGCACGCGCAGTGCCACCACGTCAGTGAGCATTGCCGTGATCCCGTTATCTTTCAGAACGGCTTTCCCCTTGTTCGGATCGGATACGATCATCCTGAGCATGCCGTATTCGGTTGTATCTGCGAGACTGAGCGCAACAATATTAATGTCATTTCCCGCAAGCACGGACAGCACTTCGTCAAGCCGTCCCTGACGGTTCTCCAGAAATACTGATAACTGCTGTATCGTTATACCCATCGTTCTTATCCCCCTTCCTACAGATTCCTGTTGTCGATAACGCGGACTGCTTTTCCTTCGCTTCTCTGGATCGATTTCGGCTCAACAAGCTTCACTCTTACAGATATTCCGAGGGCAGTCTTGAGAACAGCCGCGATCTTATTCCTGAGTGCATCCAGTTTCCGGATCTCATCCGAGAACATTCTCTCGTCCACTTCTACCATCACGGTCAGGACATCCATATTGTCCTCTCTGTCAACAATCATCATATAATGCGGTGCAACAGCTCCGCCCATGCTGAGGAGCGCTGTCTCAACCTGTGTCGGGAATACATTCACGCCGCGGATGACTTTCATATCATCTGTCCTTCCGGTGAACTTGGAGATCCTCGGAAGTGTTCTTCCGCACTCACAGGTACTGTGATCAATGCTTGTCAGGTCTTTTGTGCGGTAGCGGATCAGCGGCATCGCTTCTTTTGCCAGAGTGGTAAATACAAGCTCCCCGGTCTGTCCGTCAGCGCACTTCTCATGGGTCGTCGGATCAAGGACTTCCGGATAGAAGTAATCCTCATGAACATGCAGCCCTGCATGATGTATGCAGTCCTGTGCAACGCCCGGCCCGGTCACTTCACAGAGACCGTAGATGTCGAAACAGTTGATATGAAGGATGCTTTCGATCTTTTTTCTCATTTCTTCTGTCCATGGCTCAGCTCCGTGGATACCGGCCTTCAGCTTCAGACGGTCCACTGCGCCTGCTTCCTGAAGGGATTCGGCAAGATACAGCGCGTAGGAAGGGGTACATGCAAACGCTGTCGCTCCAAGATCTTCCATGCACATCATCTGTCTTTTCGTATTTCCTGCAGACATCGGGATTGCTGTTGCGCCGAGCGCTTTCGCACCGAAGTCCAGGCCCATGCCGCCGGTGAACAGCCCATATCCATAGCATACATGGATAATATCCTCTGCTGTGAGGCCTGCCATCACAAGCCCTCTTGCGACACACTCCCCCCACACATCCACATCTTTCTGAGAATACGGAGCGATCGTCAGCTTGCCGGTCGTTCCCGATGTTCCCTGAACTCTCACAACGTCTTTCATCGGAATTGCAAGAAGACCGAAGGGATAATTGTTCTTCAGATCCTCTTTTGTCGTAAACGGTAACTTGTCAATATCCTCAATGGATTTGATGTCTCCCGGCTCGACGCCGATATCCTGCATTTTCCTGCGGTAAAACTCCACATTATTATATACTCTGTTGACAACGTCGATCAGACGTCTGCTCTGCAGAACAGACATCTCATCTCTGCTCATACACTCAATTTTCGGGTCTCTGATTCTCTCGACCCAGTTTTCCAATGATACTGCCGCCATTTCTTCTGTCTCCTTCTGACTGTTTCTCTTTCTTTCTGAGGAGCCTCTCTAAATGTCCGCTTCCTCGACCAGCTTTACATCCGCTGATTCCAGCACCTGTTCCGCCTTCTCAAAATCATCCGTATGGAAGATCATAACAGGAGCTTTTCCCTCCCGGATGACAAAGGAATAAATGTAATTTACGTTGATCTGGCCATCCGCGAGTATTTTCAGCATCTGGTTCAGATTCCCCTTCTCATCTTTGAGTTCCACTCCGATCACATCACTCACACGGGTCACGAATCCCTTCTCGGTCAGGCCTGCCTTCGCCCGCTCCGGTTCGTCAACGATCAGCCTCATGATACTGAACTCCGGTGTATCGAACGTTGAGATCGCCCGGATATTGACACGCGCCTCCGTAAGTACAGAAGTTACGCGCATCATGCTTCCCGGCTGATTTTCCACAAACACTGATATCTGTCTGATCAATGCATCCCTCACCTTCCTTTCCCTAATGCCTCTCTCTTACACAATGCTGTATCCCCTGTCAAACGCTTTCTTATTGATCTCTATCGTCTTCGGAGGTACTGTCTTCTCAATGACATCATACCACTGCTCTTTCGTAAAATCCATATGCTGTGCCGCGATCCCAAGGACGACCAGGTTGAACACCTTCGGATTGCCCAGCTTCTTCGCCTCGTCTGTCGCGTCCACCTTATATACTTTATATTTCTTTTCAAGATCTTCCAGGATATGCTCCGGATACTCTGCATTTCCGATCACCACAGGCATCGGATCGATCCTCCAGTCGTTGACGATAAGCACTCCGTCTTTTTTGAGGAAATGTGCATACCTGAGCGCCTCCAGACGTTCAAACGCAATGATGACATCTGCCTGTCCCTCTTCCACGATAGGCTCCGCGACCTGATCACCGTAGCGGACGAATGTGACAACGCTTCCTCCTCTCTGCGCCATGCCGTGTACTTCGGAGAGTTTCACATCATATCCTCCTGCCATTGCCAGTCCGCCGAGAACGCGGCTGGTGAGCAGTGTTCCCTGACCGCCGACGCCGACGATCATAATATTCTTTACTGCCATCTCTATTCACCCGCCTTTACAAGTTCTATCGCATCGAATTTGCACAGTGTCTCGCACAGGCCGCAGCCGGTGCACATCGTATCGTCAATATGGATCGTTCCATCTGCATTTTTAGTCATCGCAGGACATCCCGGCTTCATGCACATGCCGCACTTTTTACATTTGTCCGGATGTGCAATATACAGAGGCTTCTTTCTCTTATCAAGGAGGACGCAGGGTGTCTTGGTGATGATGACAGAGATCTCATCCTTCGCAGTCTCTTCCTTGATCGTCTTCTCAAGAAGCTCGATGTCAAAGGCATTGATCTCATAGACATTCTTAACGCCCATTGCGCGGCAGATGCCCGGGATGCTGATCGCATAGGTCGGATCGCCCTGCAGTGTCTTTCCTGTCGCCGCGTGATCCTGGTGTCCGGTCATTCCTGTTGTGGAGTTGTCCAGGATGATCACTGTACCGGTTGCCTGATTATAGACCATGTTCATCAGAGAATTAACACCTGTATGCATAAAGGTAGAATCTCCGATCACTGCCACCCAGTTCTTGATATATTCTTTTCCTTTTGCCTTCTCCATGCCGTGAAGTGTTGAGATGCTCGATCCCATGCACATTGTCGTATCGATCACGCTCAGCGGAGCGACAGCTCCCAGAGTATAGCAGCCTATATCGCCTGCAGCGTGCATTTTCAGCCTGTTCAGGACATAGAACACACTTCTGTGAGGACATCCCGGGCAGAGGATCGGAGGTCTTCCGGGAACATCTGCCGGTGCCTGAAGTCCGAGATCTTCTTTCAGAATCGACTTCCGCAGCATATTCGCACTATATTCTCCCTGAACCGTAAAGATCTCTTTTCCGATCACATCGATGCCCCAGGATTTCACCTGCTCCTCGATCACCGGATCCAGTTCCTCGACAACATAGAGCGTATCGACTTTGGAAGCGAATTCTTCGATCAGTTTCCGCGGGAGCGGATTCACCATGCCCAGCTTCAGCACAGACGCTTCAGGAAGTGCTTCCTTGACATACTGGTACGGGATCCCGCTCGTGATAACTCCGATCTTCGTGTCATTCATCTCAACTCTGTTGATCGGCAGCGTATTGGCAGCTTCTGCCAGTGCAAGATTCAGTTTTTCAATCTCGATGTGCCGGATCTTGGCATTGCCGGGCATCATAACATTTTTCTGGATATTCTTCACATAAGGTCTGTCCTCAGGCTCTTTCCTCTCCTCAAGCTCGACCAGTCCCTGGGAGTGTGCAAGCCTTGTAGTGGTCCGGAAGATAAACGGTCGGTCAAATTTCTCGCTCAGCTCAAATGCTGTCTTGAAGAACTCCTTTGCCTCTGAACTGTCTGACGGTTCAATGACCGGAATCTGCGCCGCTCTTGCGACCATTCTTGTGTCCTGCTCGTTCTGTGAGCTGTAGAGTCCCGGATCATCTGCCACTACAATGACAAGACCGCCGTTTACACCCATATAGGATACAGAATACAGCGGATCTGCCGCCACATTCAGTCCCACGTGCTTCATACACGCCATTGCCCGCACTCCTGCCAGGCTGGCGCCTACGGCAACCTCTGTCGCCACCTTCTCGTTTGGCGCCCATTCCTCATATACATCATTCCGGTACTGGACCAGATATTCGCTTATCTCCGTGCTGGGTGTACCCGGGTATGCCGACGACACCTTGACGCCTGCCTCATAGGCTCCGCGTGCGATTGCTTCATTTCCCAGCATAATCACTTTTTCTGCCATTTTACAGTCCATCCTTTCGTAAATCTGTCACTCTCTTTGCCTTTCCCTCGAACCGCTTCAGTGAATTCGGGGCTACAAGCCGGATCTGAGTGGCGAGTCCCAGCTGTGACTTCAGAGCAGCCTTGATCCTTGCCTCCAGTTCGCTCAGTTTCGCGTAGCTGTCCAGCAGTCTGTCATCAATAAGTTCTACACTGATCGTCATAACATCAAGACGGTTCTTCCGCTCCACAAGAATCTCGTAGTGAGGTCCGATCTCCTCGATCTTAAGCAGCACTTCCTCAATCTGTGTCGGGAATACATTGACGCCGCGGATCACCAGCATGTCATCTGCACGTCCTGACAGGTTCTCGATCCGGGCTGTCGTCCGCCCGCATCTGCACGGCTCGTACATCAGTCTCGTCATATCCCCGGTGCGGTATCTCATAAGCGGCAGAGCTTCCTTGCCCAGGCAGGTCACAACAAGTTCCCCGCGTTCGCCCGGCGGAAGAACTTCCTCCGTCTTCGGATCAATGATCTCCGGTATGAACCAGTCTTCATTCACGTGCATGCCGCAGAGTTCCGTACATTCTCCTGCCACTCCCGGGCCGCACAGCTCGCTCATTCCATAATTCTGTGTACAGACAAACTGTTCGCCCCATACTTTGTGCATCTCATCCCGCATCGGCTCCGTCATTCCTTCTCCGCCGAAAAGTCCGATCCGGATCTTCAGGTCCCTGGACGGATCGATCCCTCTCTTCCGGATCTCCTCACCGAGATGAAGCGCATAGGAAGGGGTGGCCACCAGAAGAGTCACTCCCATATCCTGGAGGAACATGATCTGTTTGTTCGTATTGCCGGACGACATCGGGATTACGGACGCTCCGATCTTTTCCAGTCCGCCGTGAAGTCCCAGAGCCCCTGTAAATGTACCATAGCCAAACGAGATCTGCGCCACATCATCCGAGGATGCTCCTCCCATACAGGCGATCCTGGCCACATTGTTCAGCCATATATCAAGATCGTTCCTTGTATATCCGACTACCGTAGGTTTTCCTGTCGTACCGGAGCTTGCATGATAGCGTACGATCTCTTTTTTATCCACGGCAAAGAGCCCGTCCGGATAATTGTCTTTGAAGTCTGCTTTATATGTAAAAGGCAGCTTTTTCAGATCTTCAAGAGTCCGGATGTCTTCCGGCTTAACTCCCGCTGCATCCATCTTTTCCCGATAAGGCTTCACACGGTCGTAAATATATCTGACCGACTCCTTCAGCTTTGCAAGCTGAATGGCCTCAATCTCACTTCTCGGCAGAGTTTCTTCCTTTGCCCAAATCATTGCCAGTATACCTCCTTCGCTGTAAACATTCGCTTTGTTCAGTATAACATAATACTTTGCCGAATTAAAGTGAAAAATTCGGGTTTGTTGATTAAATAGAGCGTCCGTCTAACAGGAAAATTTCTTGTTCACACACGATTCCAGTGCGGTTAACAGAGATCCATCTTTTTTATCCATTCCAGTGCACAGATATTCCTTTGAAAAGTGCAATGTTCGTCTCTATTTCTAATTCCGGGATTGCCGGATAGACTTCGGACCTGGAGAACTTAGAAAACGGCGGGATGGAATTCGAAAAACTTTCGGAGATGAGGACCGGGGGATTCTGGTGACTTTGAAGAAGTATTTATAAAATTTTAAAGCTTCGGAAGATGGCGTTAATCCGAAAAGCAGTATTGTCTGAGCGTCAGCGAGTTGCGCTGTTTTTCGGATTGCTTTTAGCCATCTTTCGAAGCTTTTAGTTTTTCTTATTCTTCGGAACGGAGCGTAAATCCCCGCCCCTCATCGCAGAATATAATTTCGTATACTCACGCCTGCCGATTTCAGATGTGAGTCAGATCAGAATTCTGCCCGCCAGCCCGGAATTTAGCAGAGCGGGTATTTCTCTGTGAGTTCTGCCACCATCTTCCTTGCGGCTTCCACATTATCCTCACTCTGAATCACCATAGCAATGATCTCAGCGATCTTGTCCATGTCGTCCTCTTTCATGCCGCGGGTCGTCACGGCCGGAGTACCAAGTCTCACGCCGCTTGTAACGAACGGGGAACGTGGATCGTTCGGGATCGTATTCTTGTTGCATGTCACATGCGCGTCGTCGAGGCGTTTCTCAAGCTCCTTCCCGCTGACGCCGGCATCTGTCAGATCCACCAGCATCAGATGGTTGTCCGTATCTCCGGATACGATCTTCACGCCGCGCTTCTTGAGTCCCTCGCAGAGCGCCTTGGCATTTCTGAGGATCTGCTTCTGATACTCCTTGAACTCAGGCTGGAGCGCTTCCTTGAAGCAGACTGCCTTTGCCGCGATCACATGCATCAGCGGTCCCCCCTGGATTCCCGGGAACACTGCTTTGTTGAAGTTAAACTTCTCATTCACCTCATTGCTGGAAAGGATCATTCCTCCGCGGGGTCCGCGCAGTGTCTTGTGAGTCGTCGTCGTTGTGACATGTGCATACGGGATCGGGCTCGGATGAAGTCCTGCCGCCACAAGACCTGCAATATGCGCCATATCTACCATGAGGTAAGCGCCGACCTCGTCCGCGATCTCACGGAAACGCTTGAAATCAATCGTGCGCGCATATGCGCTGGCTCCTGCAACGATCAGCTTCGGATGGCATTCCTTCGCGATCTCAAGGACCTTGTCGTAATCGATCACGCCGTCCTCGTTCACGCCGTACGGAACTACATGGAAATACTTTCCGGACATGTTGACCGGTGAACCATGGGTGAGATGGCCGCCGTGATCCAGATTCATACCCATATAAGTGTCTCCCGGCTGAAGCATAGCGAAAAATACAGCCATGTTCGCCTGTGCTCCGGAATGCGGCTGGACATTCGCATACTCACAGCCGAAGAGTTCTTTCGCGCGCTCTCTTGCAAGATTCTCTACGATGTCCACACACTGGCATCCGCCGTAGTATCTCTTACCCGGATACCCCTCTGCGTATTTGTTCGTCAGCGGGCTTCCCATTGCAGCCATGACAGCCTTGCTCACCCAGTTCTCAGATGCGATCAGTTCAATGTGTGAGTTCTGTCTCTCCATTTCCGCCTTGATCGCGTCCGCGATCTCCGGATCTGTTGTCTTGATTTCATCGAAGTCGTACATTTTCATTCTCCTCCATATCATAATCTTGCCCGCCATACGGCGCTGCCTATAAAGCTGATTATAACACGGTGCGCCGGCTTCGTCTACGATTTAATTCGCAGCGCTGTCTGCAATTTCATTTTCACTGCCGCCTGTGATCTGATCTTCAGCGCGGTCCGCGCTCGTCATGCTGTCCACGATTTCTTTCATCGTATCCTCCGTCACTCTGCCCTTTAATGTATACTGGATCCCGTCCGCGACAAAGACCGCGCATAACTCCCCGCTGGAATCTGCCGTATCTGTCGTACTCCGGATGAGATTTACCTTATATCCTTTCTCGGACACATAAGAACCTGCATATTCGTAATACCCCAGATAATCTGTATTCCAGCCGGCCGCTTCCTGATCGCTGCTGAGCATATAGGCTGTCTCCAGAGATATGGATGAGCCATATTCTTCACCGGATTCGCAGTTGTACCTGCCGATATCGGAAACAAGCTGGTAATCATGTGTATCGCCGAGGATATAGTTTTCGACTGTCACGATCCCGTAATCCTTGTTGTCCGTCTGGACGCTGACCTGCATATATGGATTCTCCTCGGCAAGAGGAGAGTCCAGGAGAATGCCGCCCAGAAGCTCATTCACCTCATCGTAGGAGCTGTAGTCCTGAAAGATCTGCCCGCTTTCATCACAGCTGCCCGGGATTTCTCCTGCGGACACCTTCTTCATCGGATCGAGCGCCGGGAGCTCCGTGTCATTTACATGCGTGATGCCGAGCAGGCTGTATCCTGCATATACGCATGTGCCGCCGAAGATCATGACTGCTGCCACCGCGGCTGCAGTCTGCATCATTTTTCTGGTCTGCTTTTTCTCTCCACCCGCCGCCAAGCGGATCTTCTCTTTCATTTCATCGCTGAGCGCGATAGCGCTCAGCTCACGATCGATTTTTTCCCTGATCTTACTATTTTTCAAGACAATCCCTCCAAAATCTTTTTCAGCCTTTTTCTTGCTCTGCTCAGTCTCTGCATCGATGCATTTTCAGATCTTCCGATCACGGATGCGATCTCTTTCAGCGTCAGCTCCTGATAATAGAAAAGTATGAGGATTTCTCTGTCATCCGGATCCAGCTGCATGATCCCCTGGGAAACGCAGCTTTTCTCGATCAGCTCGTTGATCGCATCCTCCGTATCGGGAGAAGCGGCGCCGTCAAGCTCTTCCCGCTCCTGCCTGTACCATTTTTTCCTTATCATATTTTTACAGCAGTTGATCGCAATGCGCGTCAGCCATGTCTTTTCATCGGAATGATGGCGGAACCCGCCGTAATGCTTCATGGCTTTGATAAGAGTCTCCTGGACCGCATCCTCCGCAAGATGGTAGTCCTTCAGATACAGATAACAAGTCCTCAGGAGCGCGTCTCCGTAATCTCTGATCATTCTCTCCAAAAGGTCATCTGCCGGCATCTTTCATCCCCCTTTCACTTATTAGACACAGCCACCGTGCATTTTCTTACATAAAAAATTCCCCTTTTCGAAAACTGTACGCCAGCTTCCGAAAAGAGGAACTGTATCTTTAAAAATCAAACAGCGAGAGCTGATTGCTCTGGGGCAGGTCGCCAAAGAGTCCCAGGTCTGCCATCAGATCGATCACGGTCTTGCTGACCTTGGTCCGCTGCCGGAAATCATCCAGCGACAGATATGGACCGTCTTTGGATGCCTCCTCCACCGCCTCTGCGGCTTTGTCGCCCATTCCTTCTATACTTGCAAGGGACGGCATCAGTTTTCCGTCGATGATCTGGAACATCTTTGCCTTCGCCCTGTATATGTCGATGGGCATGAACTCAAAACCTCTCGCGTACATCTCCTGGACGATCTTCATGTCCTTCATAACATCCTGTTCCTTTTTACTGAGGGAATCACTGCGTTTCTTATAATCTTTCATGTAATAGTCCAGCTTGTCCTTGCCCTGACACATGATCTCATAGGAAAATGCATCCGCGCGGATCCCGAAGTAAGCCGCATAATAGGCAAGCGGATAGTTGATCTTGCAGTAGGCGATACGGTATGCCATCATGACATATGCCGCTGCATGCGCCTTCGGGAACATATAGCTGATCTTCTTGCAGGACCAGATATACCAGTCAGGCACATTCTTTTCTTTCATTGCCTCTTCCCACTCGGGCTTCAATCCTTTTCCTTTTCGCACGCTCTCCATGATAGTGAACGCCAGAGCACTCTCTACGCCCTGATTGATCAGATAGATCATGATATCGTCTCGGGTACAGATTGCCGTGGAGATGGTCGCCTTCCCTGATTTTACCAGTTCCTGGGCGTTTCCCAGCCATACATTCGTACCGTGGGACAGCCCGGAGATACGGATCAGATCAGACAGCGTCTGAGGCTTTGTATCCTCCACCATCTGGATAACGAAATCTGTACCGAACTCAGGGATCCCGAGACATCCCAGCTTGCAGCCGTCAATGTCCTCCGGCTTGATCCCCAGCACCTCTGTCCCGTGGAACAGCTCGATGACCTGCTTGTCATCCAGCGGGATCTCTGTCGCAATGAAGGGATGCTCCGCATTGTATTCATTGTCCATCGCATCTGAGGTGATGTAGTCCTCCAGTGTACGGATCATGGTCGGATCATCGTGTCCGAGGATGTCCAGCTTCAGCAGGTTGTGGTCGATCGAGTGGTAGTCAAAGTGGGTCGTGGTGATCCCGCACTCCATATCGTTTGCCGGGTGCTGCACCGGCGTGAACTCGTTGATGCTGTGTCCGTGGGGCAGAACGACGATACCTCCCGGGTGCTGTCCGGTGCTCCTTCGTATTCCCGTACACCCCAGGGTGATCCTGTCGATCTCGCATTTTCTCTTTCTCTGGCCGCGTTCCTCATAATAATTCTTTACGAATCCGAACGCGGTCTTATCCGCCAGCGTTCCGATCGTCCCTGCCTTGAACGTATGCCCCTCTCCGAAGAGCACCTCGGTATATTTATGAGCCTTTGCCTGGTAATCTCCGGAGAAGTTCAGGTCGATATCCGGCTCCTTATCTCCCTTGAACCCAAGGAAAGTCTCGAAGGGAATATCAAATCCCGCCTTCACCAGTTTCTCCCCGCACACCGGGCAGTTCCTGTCCGGCATATCATAGCCGCAGCCGCCTGCGAACGCGCGCACTTCCTCCGAGTCAAAATCACTGTAATGACATTTTTTACAGTAATAGTGCGGGCTCAGCGGATTTACCTCGGTGATTCCCGCCATCGTCGCGACGAAGGAAGAGCCGACAGACCCTCTGGATCCTACCAGATAACCGTCCGCATTGGACTTCCACACAAGCTTCTGGGCGATGATGTACATGACGGCATATCCATTTGATATGATGGAATTCAGCTCTTTCTCAAGACGCGATGACACCTGCTCGGGCAGGTCTTCCCCGTACATCTCATGTGCCTTCCTGTAACAGATGTCCCTCAGCTCCTGGTCTGAGTTTTCGATGACCGGAGGGCACTTGTTGGGATTGACCGGCGAGATCTTCTCCACCATTCTTGCGATCTTATTTGGATTGTCGATCACGATCTCTCTTGCCTTTGCAGATCCCAGATAGGCGAACTCGTCCAGCATCTCCTCCGTTGTCCTCAGGAACAGGGGCGGCTGAGTGTCGGCATCGTCGAACCCTTTTCCCGCCATGATGATCCTGCGGTACACCTCATCCTCGGGATCGAGGAAATGGACATCGCAGGTGGCGACCACCGGCTTCTTAAACTTTTCTCCCAGCTCTACGATCTGGCGGTTCAGTTCCATCAGATCCTCGTCCGAATTCACATCTGAAACACGGTCGCTCTCGATCATGAACTGGTTGTTCCCAAGAGGCTGTATCTCATAATAGTCATAGAAATCTGCCAGCCTGGCGATCTGCTCCGCGGACCGTTTTTCGAGGACCGCCTGGTAGAGCTCACCCGCCTCACAGGCACTCCCGATGATCAGCCCTTCCCTGTGCTCGTTCAGAAGGCTCTTCGGAATACGAGGCCGTCTCGCATAGTAGGTGATATGGGACTCGGTAATCAGCTGGTAGAGGTTGTATCTGCCGATATCGTTTTTCGCCAGGATGATGATATGATGGGTCGCCATCTTCCGGATGGCGTTCACATTTCTGTCCCCGAAATGGTTCATCTCCTTCAGTGTGGTGATATTCCTGTCCTTGAGCATCTCGACAAATTTAACGAAGATCTCAGCTGTCGCCCCGGCGTCATCCACTGCTCTGTGATGGTTTTCCAGAGAGATGCCCAGCGCCTTGGCGACAATGTTCAGCTTGTATTTTGAGAGCGTCGGCAGGAGGACTCTCGCCAGCGCGACCGTATCCACATAGGTAAATTTCTGTTCGATCGCCTGGTTTCTGCAGTTCTGTTCTATAAACCCGACGTCAAAGCCCGCGTTGTGCGCTACGAGGACTCCGTCGCCGACAAACTCCAGAAACTGCGGGAGGATCGTCTCGATCGCAGGATATTCCATGACCATCTGATCTGTGATGCTCGTAAGATTCGTGATCTCAAAGGGGATCGGGCGCTCCGGATTGACAAAGGTGCTGAACCGGTCCACGATCTCGCCGTTCACCACTTTGACTGCCCCGATCTCAATGATCCTGTCTCTGATGGAACTGAATCCTGTCGTCTCAATATCGAAAACAATATATGTATCATCCAGCGTCTGCTCTCCGGCATTGACGGCGATATCCGTCAGATCATCCACCACATATCCCTCCACACCGTAGATCACCTTGAAGGGATCGTCCGGAGGAAGCGTCTCGATATAGTGATTCGCGTCCGGGAACGCCTGCGCGACACCGTGGTCTGTGATCGCGATGGCCGGATGCCCCCAGTCATGAGCCCTTTTTACGATATCCTTCACCTCTGACACGCCGTCCATATCGCTCATCTTTGTGTGACAGTGAAGCTCCACCCGCTTTGCGGGGCTTAGATCCTTCCTCGACACAGTAAAATCTCCGATCTTCTTGATACCGGTCACGGATCCGATGGTGAGTTCACCGTCAAACTTATCTATGGTCGTCACGCCCTTGATCTTTATAAAGGCGCCTTTCTTCAGCTCTCCAAGTATCTCGGGCAGCTGCTCATTCCTTGCAAACATTTTTACTGTGATCGTATCAGTGAAATCCGTCACGGCGAACATGATGATCGTCTTTTCATTCCGGATCTCTCTTGTTTCAAAGCTGATGATCTTGCCGTGGACAGTGATCTCTCCCATCTCCGTCACGACCTGTTCCAGAGCGATGGGTTCGTCGTCAAAGCTTTTTCCGTAGATCAGATTCGGATCGTCCCCGGTCTTGACAGGACGATAGTAGTCCTTCTTCCGGAACTCTTTCCTGCCATATTCTTTCTTGCCGCCGGAACCGGCTCTGCCGGTGTGTGTGACGCCTTTTTTCTTCCGTTCCTCTGTCTTTCCGCCGCTCTTCTGCTCATCAGAAGACTGAGGCTCCAGGCCCTTCTGCATTGCCCGCCGTTCAAAGATTGCATTGATCTCCTGCTGAACCCTCTGTTCGTCATATTCGCGGTTTGAATTCCCTTCCGGTTTACGGTAGGAGATACGGATATCCGCGTTGATATGAAAGCGGTGCTGAAATATTTCTTCCAGAAGCGTGAGGATCTCGTCCCTGCGCCCCTCTGAGACGATCGTATCAATCAATCCCAGATGCACGATCCCGTCCTCCTCAAACCGGATCTCCGCCTGCGCGAACATATTGGCAGCCAGAATGCTCACTGTTTTCAGCTCCTGTATGATGCTTTCTCTGTATTCCCGGATCAGCGCTTCCGGAGTGTACTGCTCTGACAGCTCATACCGTTCTTCAATCCTCACTTCGACCGGTGTAGTCCCGAACAGCTGCTCCTTGATCCTCTGCTCCATCTGCCAGATCTGCTTTTTCTGGATCAGGTGTGTGCTGAGGATATGTACGCGCAGAAAATCACGGCTGGAATTCGTCGTGATCTTCTTCACCTCCACGTCCGCAAAGAGGATCTGCATGTCCTTATCTACCTTTAGTGTGGGGAACACATTAAAAAAAGTCTTTTCACTCTTTACTCTTTCCAATTTAACAACTCCTGACGCAGTGTACTGAGAAGCTCTTCTTCCTTCACCTTTTTCACGATCTGTCCTTTTTTGATGAGCAGGCCTTCTCCTATGCCTCCCGCGATACCGATATCCGCTTCTTTCGCTTCTCCCGGACCATTCACCACGCATCCCATGACAGCCACTTTGATATCCAGAGGAATGTCCGCCACCATCTTTTCCACCTCGTTCGCCAGACTGATCAGATCGATCCTGGTCCTGCCGCAGGTGGGACAGGATACAACCTCAATGCCGCCTTTTCTCAGTCCCAGCGTCTTGAGGATCAGCTTTGCCGTCCGGATCTCCTCCACCGGATCGCCGGTGAGAGACACCCGGATCGTGTTGCCGATCCCTTCATAGAGGATGATTCCAAGTCCTACGGAAGACTTGACGTTTCCCGAGTAGACAGTTCCCGATTCCGTGATGCCTACGTGGAGCGGATAAGGGCACTGCTCTGCGATCAGCTCGTGAGCTCTGACGCACATCATGACATCTGAGGACTTGATGCTCACGACAAGATTGTCATATCCCATTTCCTCGATCATATGCACCTTATCAAGTGCACTCTCGACAATCCCTTCTGCAGTAACGCCGCCGTATTTTTCCAGCAGATGTTTCTCCAGGGATCCGCTGTTGACTCCCACACGGATCGGTACGCCGTATTCTTTTGCCTTGTCCACCACAGCCTGCACCTTCTCGGGAGACCCGATGTTTCCCGGGTTGATCCGGATCTTGTCCGCGCCGTTCTCTATGGCTGCTATGGCAAGTCTGTAATCGAAATGGATATCCGCCACAAGCGGAATATGAATTCTTTTCTTGATTTCTCCAAGAGCCGCGGCAGCATCCATGGTAGGCACCGCACATCGGATGATCTCGCAGCCCGCAGCCTCGAGCCGCAGGATCTGCTCCACAGTCGCAGAGACATCCTCTGTCTTTGTATTTGTCATAGACTGGATCGCCACCGGATTATCCCCGCCGATCTTCACATTTCCGATCTGTATCTCCTTTGTCTGATTTCTGTACATCAATCCTGCTCCTTTCCCTTCCCGCAGAATACATCCTGTATATGTAAGTACAGAAGAGTTCCATTTTTCGAAACTCTTCTGCTCACATCATGCGGGAATACCGCCATTATTCTTTTTCAAAAACCATCTGATTTCCGTACTCTCTCTCCGACAGAGTAAGGATATTGCTCTCAATATTATAATCGTATGTTCCTTCTACAGATTCCAGCAGATCCCGAATCTGTCCTTCTGTCACACTGCCGTCGGATGCTTCTGCCTGCTCCCTGATCCCTTCCTCGCTGACATGGATAGTCAGGACTTTTGTCCTTTTATCCACCGTATACGCTGTCCGGGCGCTGATGTCGCCGTCCTTCACGAGCATGTCCGCACTGTCATCGATCACCAGGGTGACATCTCCCTCTTCACTGACCCAGGTCCCTTCCACGGGATTAGCTGTAAAAAGCTTGATCACAAAGAATACTGCAACAATGATGATCAGTACGGAAGACACTGTCATGACAGTTCTCCAGGCTGTGTTCCTTTTTTCTTCACTGTTCTTCATTAGCATGCTCACATCTCCCCTTCCATCTGAAATGCATTCTGTTCCGCCTAGCCGAACAGAGCTCCAAGGAATCCATATGACAGTACAGTCATGATAAACGCTGCGAGACAGACTCCGATCACGATCGCCGGAAACGCTTTGCGGAACCTGATTCCGAGAAGCGCCGCGATCAGCGCGCCCGTCCACGCACCCGTTCCGGGAAGCGGGATCCCCACAAAGATGACCAGTCCCCAGAATTCATATTTCTCGATCTGGTCGCTCTTGCTCAGCGCCTTTTTCTCAAGCTTCTCAACTATTGGCTTCAGCTTCTTTGTCCCCTTCATCCAGTCAAAGATCTTCGTGATAAGAAGAAGGATAAACGGGATAGGGAGAAGATTTCCGATCACACAGATCGGAATTGCCTGCCACATTGGGATATCAAGGATCGCCGGGCCTGCGGCCAGCAGTCCTCCCCTCAGTTCAAGGATCGGTATCATGGAAATGATAAATGCGATAAATTCTTTGCCGATCCTCCCGCCGAGATTCTGGACAAGCCAGTCTATCATAGCTTCACTCATAAATATAATTCTCCTTATTTTTTCATATATTCACCGAGAAAATCAAACAATGCCTTCATCTCCCGGCGAGTTCCCACCGTAATACGGAGATACTGTCCGATCCTCCCGCCTTTCCAGTGCCTTACATAGATATCGTGTTCCTTCAGAGCCTCGAACAGTTCATCTGCATCAACTTCAGGATGCCTTGCAAAAATAAAATTTGCCTTTGCATCCGGGAATACGAAACCGAGCCTTTTCAGTTCTTCCTTTGCCCACTCTCTCGTCTCTACTATCTTACGGACAGTCGTTTCAAAATATTCCGTATCCTTCAGTGCCTCAGCGCCGCACAGGATAGACGGCATATTCATTGTATAGGAATTCACCGAATACTTCACGTCATTCAGGCAGCGGATCAGTTCCGGATTAGAAACAGCATACCCGATCCGCATCCCTGCCATGCTCCGCGCCTTCGAAAATGTCTGGACTACGATCAGATTATCATATTTTTCGACCAGTTCCATGGCGGATCTGCCCGCAAAATCCACATAAGCCTCATCCACGATAACGATAGAATCTCTGTTATGGGAAAGGATATCTTCCACAAAATCAAGCTCTTCATAGACTGCTGTGGGAGCATTCGGATTCGGGAAAATGATTCCTCCGTTTTCTCTGTAATAATCCTCCCTCACGATCCTGAAGTTTTCATCAAGAGGAACTGTCTCATACGGGATCCTATAGAGGTCCGCCCAGACTTTATAGAAGGAATATGTAATGTCCGGGAACAGGACCGGTCTGTCGGAATTAAAAAAGGTAAGGAAGCACATACTGAGCACATCATCAGATCCGACTCCCACGAACACCTGATCCTCCCCGACTCCATAATGCTCGGCCAGGGCCCTGACGAGGCTGCCCGCCGCCGGGTCCGGATACAGTCTCAAGCGATCCGTATCCATCTTCTTCAGCATTTCCTCAACTCCTGGAGCCGGCGGATAGGGATTCTCGTTTGTGTTCAGCTTGATCACTTTATTCTGGGGCTGCTCTCCCGGAACATAGGGCTCTGTTGTCCGGATATTTTTCATTAGTTCTGGTCTTATCGTCATTGTTGTGATCCCCCTGTTCTGATTGATCTCTTATCTGTATTCTTTCGCCAGTTCTGCAAACTTCGGCAGGGAATTTACGATCGTCTCGTATGCCACGCAGTATGCGATCCTTACATATCCCGGGCATCCGAAGGAGCTTCCCGGCACAAGGAGGATATTATACTTCTTCGCCGCCGCGCAGAACTCTTTCTCGTCCTCTGTCGGTGATTTGACGAAGAGATAGAACGCGCCTTCCGGTTTGATGCAGTCAAAGCCAAGTTCCTTCAGCCCATTGTAAAGAGTCTCCCTGTTCCTGTCATAGAAAGAGATATCCGTCTTCTCATTCAGACATGCTTTTACGACTTTCTGCTGAAGAGTCGGTGCATTGACAAAGCCCAGGATCCTTGTAGCAACATTGACCGCCGAGATAAGATTCTCACTGTCTGCCGCCTCATCCGGGATGACCAGATACCCGATCCTTTCTCCCGGAAGGGAAAGAGATTTACTGTAGGAATACCCGACCACCGTGTTTGCATAATATTTCGTCAGATAAGGGACCTCGACTCCATCGTAAGCGAGCTCTCTGTAGGGCTCGTCGGAGATCAGATAGATGTCCGTGCCGTATTCTTTCTGCTTTTTCTCCATCACGGCAGCCATCTTTCTGATCGTGTCCTCAGAGTAAACGACTCCTGTCGGATTGTTCGGAGTGTTGACGATGACGGCTCTCGTCCTGGGAGTGATCTTCGCCTCAAACTCATCCAGTTTCGGCTGGAATGTGGATGTGTCCGGAGAGATTTCCACGAGAACGCCGTCATAATTATCCACATAACTTCTGTACTCGCCGAAATACGGAACGAATGTGATCACTTCATCCCCCGGATTAAGGAGAGCCTTCAGGATCACATTCAGGCCTCCGGCGGCGCCCACGGTCATCGTGATGTTCTTTCCTGAGAATGCCGTGCCGAAGCGTTCGTTCAGAGACTCTGCCACTGCCTGCCGTACATCCTCATAGCCTGCATTGCTGTTGGTATATCCGTGAAGGACCACCGGATCTTCTTCGTTCAGGAGATCGATGATCGCGTTTTTTACAGCTTCCGGAGCAGGGACATTCGGATTGCCGAGACTGAAATCATATACATTCTCTGCGCCGTAGATCTTTGCAAGTCGGTTTCCTTCTTCAAACATCGCCCGGATCGCCGAACTGTTCGCCACCATATTTTCCATTTTCTTTGAAATCATCTCTGTCACTCCATTTCTTTTACTCTGATTTACTCTTCTGAATCATTTCCGGTCTTTTCCGTAACGATCCCTTTCTCTACCATAAATACCGGACGGTAGGACAGCTTTGCCTTTCTGAGTCCCTCCGCGCCTGTATCCTCCTCCCGGTTCACATAAGTATAATCCATGCACTCATGCAGCACAAACTGCTGGTTGATCATGGGGTATGCCCCTTCGATATCCGGGAAGGCTTTCTCAATGTGTACTACAAATGTATCGCTGCACAGGGGCTCGCCCACAGAAAACGCCGCGATCTTTTCTCCGATCTTCAGAACGCCTCCTCTTAGCCCCAGTTCTTTATAGAGCCGCAGAGAATTGAGCGTCACGCACATCTCCGCATTCTTTTCCGCATCATCATCGCATCCGTTCTGATTTCTCCACTTCAGAGCCATCTGAAAACATTCTTCCACATTGTCGTCGTTCAGGCTCTCATAGGACCAGTCCGGATACAGAGCCTTGAACTTATTGATATGGTTTCGTTTGCCGTGAAGCTTCTTGCCGGCAAGGGTCGCCAGCTTCTCTGTCTCGTAGACATAGTCCGCGGCGTCTCTGTCATACCGGATCTGGAATCTGTCCGGAAACCATCCGCAGAGCTGGGCAAAATGCTCTTCCGTCACATTGTAAAGCCGGAACGGGCACTTTCTTTCCCTGCAGTACTCCATCAACGCCTCCAGCGCCTTCTTTACTGCCTCATCTTTCCCTGCCGGGTAGGAAAACGCAAATCCGTCCCCCTCATCCCGAAATACAAGAGCATCCTCGATCACAGCAAATTTCACTTTATAATGCCTGGACCAGAGGTAGACATTCACGAAAGTTCTCTCACAGCTTCTGCCAGGCGCTTTGGCAAAATAGGAACTGATCAGTTCTTTGTCTTCCAGCTCCGGGCGCTTAAATTCATACTCCATATTAATCCTCCATCTTTGCCAGCTTGGCAGTCTGATCTGCTGCGATCAGGCTGTCGATGATCTCGTCCAGGTCGCCGTTCAGTATGCTGTCCAGCTTGTGGAGGGTCAGTTTGATACGGTGATCAGTAACCCTTCCCTGCGGGAAGTTATAAGTACGGATCTTCTCGGAACGGTCTCCTGTTCCGATCTGGCTCCTTCTTGCTTCCGCCTCAGATGCCTGCTGCTTCTCAAGTTCCAGATCGTAAAGCTTGGAACGGAGCAGCCGGAATGCCTTCTCCTTATTCTGCAGCTGAGACTTTTCTGTCTGGCTGTAGATCACGATCCCTGTCGGATAATGAGTCAGACGGACTGCAGAGTCTGTTGTGTTGACACACTGTCCTCCGTTTCCGGATGCCCTCATCACATCGATACGGATATCTTTCTCATCGATCACGACATCCACTTCCTCTGCTTCCGGCATGATCGCCACAGTGATCGTAGACGTATGGATTCTGCCGCCGCTCTCCGTCTCCGGAACTCTCTGCACACGGTGCACACCACTTTCATATTTCAGTCTGGAATACGCGCCCTGTCCCGTGATCATGAACACACACTCCTTAAATCCGCCGATCCCGTTCTCATTCAGGGAGATCAGCTCCGTCTTCCATCCGCGGCTGTCCGCGTAGTGGACGTACATGCGATAGATCTCCGCCGCAAACAGCGCAGCCTCATCTCCGCCGGCGCCGGCGCGGATCTCAACGATAACGTTTTTGTCATCATTCGGGTCTTTCGGAAGAAGAAGGATCTTCAGCTTCTGCTCCAGTTCCTCCACACGGCTCCTGGACTCGCTGAGCTCTTCCTTCGCCAGTTCCCGCATCTCCTCGTCCGACTCTTCCTCCAGCATCGCAAGGCTGTCTTCTATATTCTGACGGCAGTCCTTATATTCTTTATAAGCTTCCACGATCGGAGCGAGATCGCTCTGCTCCTTCATGAGCTTCCGGAACCGCTCGGAATCGTTTGCCACATCCGGCTCCTGAAGCTCTCCCATTACTTCTTCATATCGAATCAGTAGATCATCCAATCTGTCAAACATTCTAATCTATCCTTTTCTAAAACATTATTTCTTTTCTGCATCACTTTAACACGCCTGACACGACACGGTCAAGTCCCGCCAGATCCTTTTTCACTGCGATCCCGGCAAAGCCTGCGTCTCTCATAAGACCGGAGACTGCTTCCGCCTGATCAAAACCGATCTCAAACATCAGCATGCCGCCATTTTCCAGGCAGCCGCAGCTCTCCCTCACGATCCTCCGGTAAAAATACAGTCCGTCCTCTCTTCCATCCAGGGCAAGGACAGGATCGTGGAGCCTTACCTCCTCCTGCAGGTTTTCTATCTCCGCAGTCCTGATATATGGCGGATTTGACAGGATCATCCCGTATCGTCCGGAAATGCTGTCGAACAGGTCACTCTGCACAAATTCCGCTTTCACGCCCAGACGGCGTGCGTTTTCTTCAGCCGTGGCCAGTGCTCCTGGCGAGACATCTGCTCCTGTTCCTTCTATTAAAATATCCTGTCCGCCCGCTGTACGATCCTGCAGCATCTTCCTGCTCCAATGCAGCACGCTCAGCAGAATGCATCCTGATCCCGTGCACATGTCCAGAATACGGATATGCCCTCTTCCCGCCGGAACCTCTCCGTTCTTCAGGACGGCAAGCGCCTGCTCCACCAGGATCTCTGTATCCTGTCTTGGGATAAGGACCTGATCATTCACCGCGAATTCAAGCCCCATGAATTCCTGGGTTCCTGTCAGGTGCTGCAGCGGAATATGCTCTGCCCTCTGTCCGATCAGGAATCTGTACCTTTTCAGGTCCGTTCCGTTCATCTCCCGGTCCGGATCTGCGTAATACGACGCCCTTGAAACCCCTGTCACATATTCCAGAAGAAGCCATGCATCCAAAGACGCCTCCGGGATCCCGCGCTCTTTCAGCCTTCTTCCGGCCTCTGTGTAAGCCTCCTTCAGCGTCATAGGTTTTCCCTCTGCCAGGTCCGCCAGTCGAAGACTTCCTCCACTGCGCGGATCCCTACTTCGATCATGCTGTCGTCCGGCTCTTTCGTCGTCATATTCTGTATCCACATGCCCGGTCTGCTCAGCGCGTTGATGACCGGATTGTCACTGTTTCCCGCAAGGCGGATGATCTCATAGGACACCCCTGCGATCAAAGGCAGGAGAGCGATCCGGATGATCACCCTGAGAATCTGTGACTCTGCGGTTATAAAGAAACAGAAAATAATACTCACGATCACGACAAAAAACAGGAAACTGGTACCGCAGCGCTTATGCTGTTTTGAACTTTTCCGGACATTCTCCACATTCAGCTCAAATCCGTGCTCGATACAATTGATGCACTTATGCTCCGCTCCATGGTACATAAATGTACGCTTGATATCCTTTGTTCTTGAGATCAGAAAAATATAGAGCAGAAAGACCGCAACCCGGATCACGCCTTCAAACACCGTCATGAGCATGCGAGAGGATGTATATCTTCCCACGATACTGCTCAGGAAATAAGGCAGGACCATAAAGATCGCCACCGCGATGACCACTGCTGCGGCAACCGTCAGGTTCATGAGCAGCCTGTCCATCTTCTCTCTTTTGGCCGCCTCTTCCTCTGTGAGTACTTCTTCCTCGTCTTCCTCAAAAAAAGAGGCGGAATAGGTAAGCGTCTTCATCCCGAGCACAAGAGAGTCCACAAAATTAAAAATCCCCCGGATAAAAGGTATTTTAAGCGGGGTCTTCCACGGAATAACACTTTTATAATCCTGTACGTCCACGGCGATCTCTCCGTCCGTCCTGCGCACAGCAACGGAATATTTTCCGCCGTTCCTCATCATTATGCCCTCGAGGACCGCCTGTCCGCCAATATTTGATGATTTCATACTGCCTCCTACTGTCTGTATGTATCTGTATATATCTGCCGGGTTCCCCTGCCGGCATGACCCGCTGTTGAAAATCCGGCATCAAAACAAACAGGCTGAGATGTTCTTCACCTCAGCCTGCAATGTATCATTCTTATTTAATACCATACTTTTTGTTGAACTTATCAACACGGCCGCGAGCCTGTGCCGCTTTCTGCTGGCCTGTGTAGAACGGATGGCACTTGGAGCAGATTTCCACGTGGATACTCTTGTTTGTAGAACCTGTCACAAATGTGTTCCCGCAGTTGCAGGTCACTGTTGCCTGATGGTACTCTGGATGGATTCCTTCGCGCATGATTTTCACCTCTCTATTTTAAAATAATTAGTATAATCTCTAAACAGCCTCTTAATTGTAGCACAAGACATTTCCTTTTGCAATACTTTTTTAAATAAACTTCTGACGAATCACCTGATGCACCAGTTCAGCATTGGATTTTGTCCTCGCGAACATGTTCAGAAGATTGTCAACAGCCTCCTCAGCCTTCATGCCGTTCATCGCACGCCGTATGATATATGCTGCTTCCTGCTCCTCTTTATCGAGCAGCAGATCTTCCCGCCTTGTTCCTGATTTCGGGATGTCGATAGCAGGGAACACCCTCTTTTCCTGAAGCCTGCGGTCCAGCATCAGCTCCATGTTGCCCGTTCCCTTGAACTCCTCATAGACCACGTCGTCCATCTTGCTTCCAGTCTCCACCAGCGCCGTGGCGAGGATGGTAAGGCTTCCGCCCTCTCTCATGTTTCTCGCTGCGCCGAAGAAACGCTTCGGGCTGTAGAGAGCCGCCGGATCAAGGCCTCCGGAGAGCGTCCTTCCTGACGGCGGAACAGTAAGATTGTACGCTCTGGCCAGTCTGGTGATACTGTCCAGCAGGATCATAACGTCTTTTCCATGCTCCACAAGCCGCTTTGCACGGGCGATGACCATCTCTGACACTCTTTTGTGGTGTTCCGGAAGTTCATCAAAGGTAGAATAGATCACTTCCACATTGGGGCCTTCGATCGCCTCCTTGATATCCGTTACCTCCTCCGGACGTTCATCGATCAGAAGGATAAGAAGATGCATCTTTGGTTCCGTCTTCTGCACAGAGAGCGCCACCTCTTTAAGGAGCGTTGTCTTTCCTGCCTTCGGCGGAGAGACGATCATTCCCCTCTGCCCTTTCCCGATCGGAGAGATAAGATCCACGATCCGCATCGCCGTGGTGCACCCCGGCGTTTCCAGGCGGATTCTCTTATTCGGGAAGATCGGTGTAAGATCCTCGAAATTCTTTCTCTTCATTGCCTCTGAAGGGCGCATGCCGTTGATGGTGGATACATACAGCAGTGCGCTGAACTTCTCCCCCTGTGTCTTAATCCTGGTGTTTCCCATAATAATATCGCCTGTCTTCAGTCCGAATCTTCGGATCTGGGACGGAGACACATAGACATCATTCTCTCCCGGAAGATAATTCTCGCTTCGGATGAATCCATAGCCGTCCTGAAGCACCTCAAGTATGCCGTTTGCCGTATGGCCGCTGTCCAGCTGCTCGATATCCGTCTCTTCTTTTTTCTCCTTCATCTCTTCCCTGACTTCTTCCTTCGCCTCTTCGCTCGCTTCTTTCTGCTTCTCTTTCTCATCCAGCGCGAGCATGGCGTCGATCAGCTCCCCTTTTTTCATTCCTGAGATCCCGCGCATTTTTCTGGCTTTCGCAAGATCTTTCAATGTTGCAAGGGGCAGGGATTCATATTTTTCTCTTGTCATAAGATCATTCCTTTCCTGTCGAATCAAATTGTATCGCAGTATCGCAACTGCTCTTTCATGTTTTTTAACAAATGCTTCGGGAAGTTTAGTCTGAATTGACTCCAATCGAAAATTGCATCAAATATGGTTGTATTATACAGCATGTCCTCTGAAAAAGAAAGCACTTTTTTAATTTTTATATTTCTTCAGGAACATTTTCAACTCTTTTTATTCAAAAGCTTTTATTGCGAAGAACCGTGCAGAGTGTTATGATATTCTGCGTAAACATTAATGATATTCTTTATAAACATCAATCAGGAGAAAGGATTTTATGGCTGAAACATATACATTATATAAACTGATCATACTGTACATGCTGGACAAGATCGATTTTCCGCTCACCACGTCACAGATCTCGGAATTCATACTGGATAAAGGATATACATCTTACTTCAAGCTCCAGGAGACACTGTCCGAGCTGGCGGAATCAGATCTGCTGAAGGTGGAGACGACTCACAACCGGACACTGTATCATCTGACTGAAAACGGCGCTGAGACGATCCATTTTTTCAGCAACAAGATCTCTCCGGCCATCCGGAAGGATATTGATGATTTTCTGAAGGAAAAGCAGTATGATCTGAAAGAAGAAGTGTCTGTAAAGGCAGATTATTATCTGAACACGAACAGGGAATTCGAGGTCAGATGCCAGATCGTTGAGAACGGCTTCAGCCTGATCGATCTGAAACTCACAGTCCCGACCGAAAAAGAGGCTGAAACCATTGTCCGCAGCTGGTCTCATAAGAGCCAGGAGATCTACACCTCACTGCTTGCGGAGCTCCTCTAAATGTTCTTTGATCTTTTTTTCATATCCCAGGACGCCGGGTTCATAGAATCTGGCGTCTTTTATTTCATCCGGCAGATACTGCTGTTTCACATAATGTCCGGGATAATCATGGGCATACTTGTACCCGGCTCCGTGCCCAAGCTTCTGCGCCCCTTTGTAATGAGCGTCCTGAAGATGGGAGGGCACCGTCGTCCGGACGGAGCGCACTGCTTCATTGGCGGCGAAGATCGCATTGACCGCAGAATTGCTCTTCGGCGCGGACGCAACATAAGTGACGGCCTGTGCCAGTATGATCTGTCCCTCGGGCATACCGATGCGCTCCACAGCCTGTGCGGCCGACACCGCTACCGTAAGCGCCATCGGATCCGCGTTTCCCACATCCTCTGAGGCGCAGATCATGATACGGCGCGCAATAAACTTCACGTCCTCGCCCGCGTAAAGCATTTTGGCCAGATAGAATACCGCGGCATCAGGATCGGATCCTCTCATGCTTTTTATAAAAGCCGAGATGATGTCGTAGTGGTTGTCACCTTTTCTGTCGTAATTGACCGCCCGTTTCTGGATGCACTCCGAAGCCACTTCGAGGGTAATGTGGATGATGCCGTCCTCCGATCTGTCCGTTGTCAGGATTCCCAGTTCTGCCGCGTTCAGAGCGCTCCTCGCGTCTCCGCCGGAAATGTCTGCGAGAAAATCCAGTGCGTCTCCGTCGATATCGGCACGGAAACTCCCCATACCTTTCTCTTTGTCATAGACCGCCCGTTTCAAAAGGGTTTTTATATCATCTTTCGACAGAGGCTTTAATTCAAAGATACTGGATCTGGACAGAAGCGCGCTGTTCACTTCAAAATACGGATTCTCCGTGGTCGCTCCGATCAGGATGACTGTACCATCTTCCACAAACGGAAGCAGATAGTCCTGCTGCCCCTTATTGAACCGGTGGATCTCATCGATAAAGAGAATCGTCTTCCTCCCGTACATTCCCTGCAGATCCTTTGCCTGTCTGATCACTTCCTCCATATCCTTCTTGCCGGCCACAGTGGCGTTGATCTGCCTGAACTCGGCGCTCGTCGTATTGGCGATCACCTTTGCAAGCGTCGTCTTGCCGGTTCCCGGCGGACCGTAGAAGATCACCGAACGCAGCTTGTCCGCCTTGATGGCGCGGTAGAGAAGCTTGTCTTTTCCGATAATGTGCTGCTGCCCCACGACTTCATCAAGCGTTTCCGGGCGCATCCTTGATGCAAGCGGTGCTTCTTTCTCCTTATTAGTCTCTCTCATATAATCAAAAAGGTCCATTCTGTTCCCTCCAATTTATATCGTATTCGTTTCGGCGGCACACCCTGCTCATTCGATCCCTGACAGAGAGCGTATCACTTCGCCTGCGATCAGAAGGCCTGCCGCCGGCGGCACAAATGAAATACTGCCCGGCACAGAGCGTCTCATCCCCGTATCTTCTCCCGTCGTCCTGCCGGAAGTATCGATCGGCTTTTCCCTGGAATAGACTACTTTCAGATGCTCGATCCCTCTCGCCCTCAGCTCTCTGCGCATCACTCTGCAGAGAGGGCAGACACTTGTCTTTGAAATGTCAGCGATCTCAAACTGCTCCGGATGGAGCTTATTGCCTGTCCCCATGCTGCTGATCACCGGGATTCCTCTTTTCAGAGAGGTCTCTATGACCGCAAGCTTTGCCGTCACTGTGTCGATGGCATCGATGACATAATCAGGATCTTCCCTGAACGTCTCCTCTACATTGTCCGGGAGCACAAAGGTCTCGTATGTATCCACCCTGATCGAAGGGTCGATATCACGGATCTTCTCCTTCATGACTTCCGTCTTATATCTGCCCACCGTGCTGTGCAGAGCAATGGACTGACGGTTGATATTGGTCAGTGAAACCTTATCATTATCCACAAGGACAAGGCGTCCAACGCCGCTTCGGGCGAGCGCCTCTATGCAGTGGGAGCCCACGCCGCCTACGCCGAAGACGAGTACCGTGGACTCTCTCAGCCGCCGGATCCCTTCCCCTCCGATCAGGAGTTCTGTTCTTGAATATTCATTTATCATATCTTCTCTCCGTGTTTCTTTATTCTCCTGCACCATTTCTCCCCGGTAAGTGCTGCTGCTCCTTGCTCTCCTACTCCAGCAGGAGCCGGTCCGCAGTGACAAATTCATACCCCTTTCCCCGGAGTACATCTATAATGCGCAGGGCTGCCTTTACTGAACTCTCATAGCAGTCATGCAGAAGAATGATATCATTTTCCTCTGTCTCCGTCACTACCCGTCGGACAATTTCATCAGAATTCTGCGTCATCCAGTCAAGAGGATCTACCGTCCATTTTACATACAGCTTATCGATCTCTTCTTCCATCCTGTCCGGGAACGCTCCGAACGGCGGTCTGACGGTCTGCGTCTCATGCCCCGTGATCTCACGGATCAGATTATCTGTCAGGGCCAGCTCCTGATGGGCTTCTTCTCCGCTCAGCCTTGAGAGATCCACATGGTGGTAGGTGTGATTTCCGATCAGATGTCCCTCCTCTTCCATTCTCTTTACAATCTTCTGGTTTCCGTCCTTTACAATATTTTCCCCGATCAGAAAGAAAGTTGCCTTAACGCCTCTCGCTTTCAGACCGTCCAGGAGCATGGGCGTACAGACTGAATCCGGACCGTCGTCAAATGTAAGGGCGATCATCGGCTCCTGCTGTGCCGCCGCTTCTCCTCCGTCTGCCATGCCTTCCGCATCCGTCTGTATGCTCCCTGCGTCCACAGCTCCGGCATCCGCGCCGCCGTATCCGCGCACCGGCAGAAACATCAGCACATAGACCAGCCCGAGAGCCTGCATCCAGCGCGTAAGGTGCGCCCGCCCGATCCAGCTTCTTTCTGAGCCCATGCCGTCTTCCCATCTCATTTCTTCTAAAATTCAAGACACGCCCGTCAGGCTGCGGGCGGCTCCTCTCTGATATACATATGATTCTCTGCCCGTCCTCATTCGCCGAACCCGACGACTTTCCTCAGCTCCGCATCAGATGGGTCTGCCTGTATTCCGACGGACTGATCTTCTTCTGTTTCTTAAACGCCTTTGAGAAATAGAGATTATTCTCAAATCCGACCGAATAGGCGATCGTTGAGACAGAAAGCCCGGTCTCCTTCAGCAGATGACAAGCCTGACGGATCCGGTATTCTGACAGATATTCCTTGGGAGATTTACCCATATGTGCCTGGAAGGACCGGAAAAGATGGCTCCGGCTGATCCCCACATAAGCTGCAATGTCCTCCACCGTGATCGGATAGGAATAATTCGTCTCGATATAGAGCTCAGCCTTCTCTACATAGGACATCTGCACATCCTTTTCTTTTTCTTCTTTGTCACAATAATGCATGAAGACCGCCAGCAGACTGTACAGCGCTCCCGCCATCGCCACCGTGGCCTCATAGGTATTTCCCTTGACGGAATAGATCTCCTCAATCCCGTCCCGGATCTTATTCCCCGGGATCTTCCCTTTTTTTATATACGGCTTCTCTTTGCTGAAGTCCGTGTTCCTGATGATGAAAGATGCGTCTGTCCCCATAAAACCTGCCCATGCGTACTCCCACGGCTCCTCTTTGTCAGCATAATATTTTACTTCTGCCCCGGGATAGATGATGAACGTATCCCCTGCTGTCAGGCGGCAGGACTTATCCCCTGAGGAATAATACCCGCTCCCTGACAGAATGTAATGGATACAGTAGTGGTCCCTGACACCGGGGCCCCACTGATATTCCGGTTCGCATTTCTGATATCCCACATTATATACCGAAAGTGAGTTCATCAGGCTTTCCCTCGCCTTATATGAATGCTTGTATGATTCTGTCACTGCAGCGCCTCCTTTTCTGGTTCAAACACACAAGACCATTATAGATCGTGTCCGCTCCTCAAGCAACATTTTTACATGTACTTGCACGTATTTTTTATAGACTGTTTTCATCCCTGCATTTATAATGACTTATAGATACAATGCATATCCTGTGTGATGTGATTACTATTTTGAGGAGGAAATGACAAAATGAGAAAAAAGCTGTTTGACAAATTCGCAGAACTGTTTGGAAACGCAGATGGCGCCCGCTTCTATTTTTCACCGGGACGTGTCAATCTGATCGGCGAACACACAGACTACAACGGAGGACATGTTTTTCCATGCGCACTGACTCTCGGCACCTATGGGGCTGCGCGCCGCAGAGATGACCGGAAACTCCATTTCTATTCCATGAACCTGGATTCCTTCGGCATTGTAGAGGCTTCGCTGGATGATCTGACAAACAAAAAGGCTTATAACTGGGCCAACTATCCGCTTGGAGTTGTCTGGGCATTTGCAGAGAAAGGCTACAAGCTGGACCAGGGATTTGACATGGTGATCTGGGGAAATATCCCGAATGGTTCCGGACTTTCTTCATCCGCGTCCCTGGAAGTTCTTACCGGAGTGATCCTCACTGACCTCTTCGGCATCACAGATCTGACAATGACCGATCTTGCACTGATCGGGCAGTACTCTGAGAACAATTTCAACGGATGCAACTGCGGCATCATGGATCAGTTTGCCGTAGCTATGGGGAAAAAGGACAACGCCATCTTCCTCGATACAAGTACGTTAAAATATGAGTACGCTCCGATCAAACTGAAGGATGCGAAGATCATTATCACGAATAGCAAAGTAAAGCACAGCCTTGTAGATTCCGCATACAATGACAGGCGGAGGGAGTGTGCCGAAGCCCTTGCCGAGCTTCAGGCCGGGGTCGAGATCGACTCTCTGGGCGATCTTACACCGGAAGAATTTGAGTCTCACAAGAGCCTGATCAAGGATCCCGTCCGTCTCAAACGTGCGAAACATGCTGTATATGAAAATCAGCGCACGATCGATGCCGTCTCCGCTCTGAAGGAAGGCAATATCGAACGGTTCGGAGAACTGATGAACCAGTCCCACATATCACTCCGCGATGATTATGAAGTATCCTGCGAAGAGATCGATATTCTGGTGGACCTTGCCTGGAAGATCCCTGGCGTGATAGGTTCCCGCATCACCGGCGGCGGATTCGGCGGCTGTACAGTAAGCATCGTGAAAAATGACGCCGTAGACACGTTCATTGAGACGATCGGTGAGGCATATAAAGAAAAAGTCGGACATGAGGCTGAATTCTATACCGTAGATATCGGCGACGGCGCTTCCCGCCTGGACGGCTGACCGAGCAACCGAAACTGAAACAGAATGATAAGGAGGAAAAACAGCATGCTCTATGAATCAATAAAAAAACTGGTGCAGTACGGAATAGACACCGGAATCACACCGGAATCTGAAAGGATCTATACAACCAATCTCCTTCTCGATGTGATGAAGGAAGACGACTATGAGGACGTGGACTGCGATCTCGATCACATCGTCCTGGAAGATGTTCTTGCAGATCTTCTGGATGAGGCTGTCAAACGAGGCATTATCGAAGACAGCATTACATACAGGGATCTCTTTGACACGCGGCTCATGAACTGCCTGATGCCCCGTCCCGCACAGATCCAGGAAAAATTCTGGAAAGAATACGAGAAATCTCCGGAAGCTGCCACCGCATATTACTATAAGTTAAGCCAGGACAGCGATTATATCCGCCGTTACAGGATCAAAAAAGACAGAAAGTGGACTGTCGAGACTCAGTACGGCACTCTCGATATCACCATCAATCTCTCCAAGCCGGAGAAAGATCCGAAGGCTATCGCTGCTGCCGGGAAAGCAAAATCCGCCTCCTATCCGAAATGTCAGCTCTGTATGGAAAACGAGGGATATGCCGGACGGACAAACCATCCTGCAAGAGAAAACCACAGGATCATCCCGATCACGATCCAGGGAAAGAAATGGGGCTTCCAGTATTCCCCGTATGTTTACTACAACGAGCACTGTATCGTATTTAACGGCGAGCACGTTCCGATGAAGATCGACCGGAATGCATTTGCGAAACTGTTTGACTTTATCAAACTCTTCCCGCACTATTTCCTCGGTTCCAACGCGGATCTTCCGATCGTAGGAGGCTCTATCTTAAGCCACGATCATTTCCAGGGCGGAAACTATACCTTTGCCATGGCAAAGGCTCCTGTCATCGAGAACTTTACGGTTAAGGGATATGAGGATGTAACCGCAGGGATCGTAAAATGGCCGCTCTCCGTGATCCGCCTTCAGAGCCCGGACACAGAGCGCATCATAGATCTCGCCGAGCACATCCTGAATAAATGGCGCGGCTACACCGATGAAGATGCCTTCATCTTTGCTGAGACAGACGGAACTCCACACAGCACGATCACCCCGATCGCCAGAAAACGCGGGGATCTCTATGAGCTTGATCTGACTCTGCGCAACAATATCACCACCGATGAGCATCCGCTCGGCGTTTACCATCCGCATGCAAAGCTCCATCACATCAAGAAGGAGAACATCGGCCTGATTGAAGTTATGGGACTTGCAGTCCTTCCGGCACGCCTGAAGGGTGAGATGGAACTTCTGAAGGACTATATCCTTGCCGGAAAAGATATCCGCAGCAATGAGCAGATTGCCAAGCACGCGGACTGGGTAGATGAATTTCTTCCCTCCTATCCGGGTGTCAATGAAGGGAACATCGAGCACATCCTTGAGCAGGAGGTCGGCAAAGTCTTCTGCCAGGTGCTTGAGGATGCAGGAGTTTACAAGTGCACACCGGAAGGACTTGAGGCCTTTCACCGTTTTATCAGTGTGCTGTAAACAGCAGAAAAGAACATGGGCAGACCCGCGGGTCTGCCCATATTTTTTCTTCGCAAAAATTGTGCGGCGCAGATCATGTGCCTGCACCGGCATTTTTTCTGCACGGACTGTCAGTTATTGATATGGTGGTGAGGTGCATAGGAAGCCGGAGTCAGAGCCTTAAAAGAGTATCCCATCTGCCGATAATGTTCTATGATCTGCGGAAGCGCCTCCACCGTCGTGTCCTTCGCATCCGTATCATGCATCAGGATATTGATGTGCATGCAGTCTGCGGAAGATGCATTTTTTACAATTTTCTCCACCGGGACGTTATTGCCCTCCGCATCCGTGGAATCACAGTTCCAGTCAAAGTACTGATACCCCTCTTCCAGCACCTTCTTTGTCAGGTCTGTCATGATGCCCGGGGTATATTCTGCACTGACAGTATTGCTTGAACCGCCAGGGAAACGGATCAGGTATGATTTCTGTCCGATAATGCTTTCCACAAGATCAGATATCTTTTTCAAATCGTCAAAATAAGCTTCCTCTGACGCATAAACAGATGCATATTCATGCGTATAGGTATGAAGTCCGATCGAATGTCCCTCATCAAACGCTCTCTTTATCATATTGTCATGCTCCTGATTATTCCCGGTCACAAAAAAAGTTGCCTTTATATTATATTGCTTCAAAATATTGAGGATTCTTCCGGTATTTTCCGAAGGACCGTCATCAAACGTGAGATAAACGGCTTTTTCCTTCCACTCCGGGTTTTCATCCACCGTTACCTTCCGCTGAAGTTCGGTGACATTGCCGGACCTGTCCTTTGCCGTGTAGACAACATAGTAGGTGCCCGGCGTATTCAGATCCGCTTTCTTATCATCTATATCCAGCGAAGGGTTCGGATCTATGTCATCGCTGACTGCGATCCCGCTTGAAAAGTCAACATATTTTCCCTGGAGGATCTCTATATCATCTGCGCCGCTGATCACGGGTCCCGTCTCATCTTTTATCCTCGTGAGAGTCGTGTCTTTCACTGTCTTATTTCCCGATGCATCCTCAGCCACAATCCCGATACAGTACTCTTTTGCCTCATCCCACTTCTGCGGATCCTGAAACCGCAGCGAAACATCTGATGCATCAGAGACCTTTTCGACAAATTTCTCCGGTGTGATCTCTTCTGTCAGATCCGCTGTATACGGATGCAGGTCAAGTTCCGGCGGAATCGTATCCCGCACTCTGACAGTCACACTGCGCCTGTATTTTTTGTATATATATGTAACAGTATAATCTCCCGGCTTCGCCAGATCTGCACTGCCCTCTGTCCTGACCTGATCCGCGTTCCCGCCAAATACATAGCGGATATTTTCCGCCGGGTCAAAACTTCCCTGGAGCTCCAGCTCGATCGTGTCATCCTTAAGGAACAGGGGATGAAGATTGAGGAAGAGCAGCAGCCCCCCTGCCGGAATAAGAAGAATGAGCAGCATCGCAGCGATCAGCCTTCTCCTCCTTCTCCGAAGCTGCTTCATCCTTCTGCTGTTTTTCCTGCCGTGTGTCTGTTTTTCTATTTTTCCCCGCTCCCGGGGACTGGTTCTTTTATGTTTTTCCTGCATTGTCTTCTCTTCTGTATTCTAAATTTGTCATACGATGATCCGCATAACTCTTACATACATAAAAATAGCATTGATACACAGCAGAATCAATACAAGTCAGACAATCCTAACTAATTTTAAACAAAACTTAAGATTTCTGCTTTTCTCTCTCCCGCGTAATACAGAAGAGCGGGAAGAGGATGCTCCTGTGAGCCGCCATCTTCCCGCTCTTCCATATTGAATCACTATAACTCTAAATGTTTACGAGAGCTTTTTCTCATAAGCTTTATTTGCTTTCGCGTTTCGGAAATATCCTCCTATAATCTTTCTGAGCCCCCGGAACAGATGCCCGTTCACAGCATCCACGATCCCGTGGACCATCTCCATACTGACAGCGCCGCCGGTCATCTTCGCCACAGCACGGAACGGCATGTTATAAATAAATAGAATGTTCAGATCCGGTTTTCCTGCATCCTCGCTCTTCTTTTTCATCTGTGTCAGCTTCTTATAGATAAATCTGGCGATGGCGCTCTTTGCGTAATACATCTGGCAGAACGCGTCATTGACTCCCAGTTCACCGGACCACTTTCCTGACGGAATCGGTGTCCCGAGAAGCTTCTCAAACTGATCATCCGGCACATCCTGCACAAGTCCGGAGAAATAAAGCGGCATTTCTTCCGGATCATACGGAAATTCTTCCGTCGTTCCTTCTACAAGCACCTTTTCTTCCAGGCGGATATCCGCTACATTGGCACCGATATAGACCGTATACTCTCCTGCTTCGATCTCCCAGGAGTTCGTCTTTGTATTCCAGTAACGGAAGGTCTTATCATCAAAAGGAATCGTCACCTTTTTCTGTTCCCCTGCCTTCAGGAACACTTTCTGAAATCCTTTCAGTTCCTTATCCGGACGGAAGACCCTCTTGTTCGGCGCGCCTACATAGAGCTGTGCAACCTCCGCTCCGTCCATGCTGCCCGTGTTGGCAATCACGAACTCGGCGCCCTGATCAGTCACTTTCAGATCAGAATAGGTAAACTCTGTATAAGAAAGCCCGTATCCGAACGGATACTGCACTCTTACCTTGCTAGTATCATAATATCTGTATCCGACAAAAATACTCTCTCTGTATTCAGAATTTCTCTCTGTACTCGGGAAATTGCGGAATGCAGGCGTATCCTCATAACGGATCGGATATGTCTCGCTCAGCCTGCCCGAAGGATTCTCTTTCCCGGTAAGAACATCGAGCATTGCCCCTGCCCCTGCCTGTCCGCCAAGGTATCCGTGAAGGATCGCTCTGCAGCAGTAATGCCAGGGCATCTCGATTGCGGAACCTGCACTCAGCACACCGACGATATTCGGATTTACCTTGACCAGAGCTTCCAGAAGCTCAATCTGGTTCTGCGGTATCCGCATATGTGTTCTGTCAAGTCCTTCCGACTCGCTGATCTCATCCAGGCCGAAGCAGTAGATGACGACATCTGCGCTTGCAGCCAGATCGAGTGCGGTTTTCTTGAGTTCTTCATCCGCTTCTCCTGTCCGCCTGTAGCCTTCTGCACATCCGAGACAGGTCAGAGGATACTCGCTGATCTTCTCTGCCATGGTCTCCACTTTGGTCGGATTGACCATGGATGATCCGGCTCCCTGATATCTCGGTGTCTTTGCGAAATCACCGATCAGTGCGACTCTCGTTCCCTCTTTCAGCGGAAGGATCGGTACCGGATCCACATCATTTTTCAGCATAATGATACTCTGGGCAGCCGCTTTTCTGGCAAGTCTGTGATGAGCCTCTTTATCAAAATCAGTTTTCTTTTCTTTCTTATCGCCTGTCAGGGTAAGGACGGCGTCAAGGAAAGTATCCACGCACTCATCCAGAGCTTCCATGGAAAGCCTTCCGCTCTCCACTGCTTCCAGGATCTCCCTGGCAGAGTCCAGTCCCGGCGTCGGCATCTCAAGATTGGATCCTGCAGCCACTCCCTGCACATGATCGTTTGAACCGCCCCAGTCAGTGATAACTATACCGTCATACCCCCATTCTCCTCTCAGGATATCCTTGAGAAGATGCTTATTTTCATTTGCATAGGTTCCGTTGACCTGATTGTAACTTGTCATGATCGCTTTGGCGCCGCCCTCTTTGACCGCGATCTCGAAGCCTGTCAGATAGATCTCGCGGAGCGTACGTTCATCCAGAACCGCATTCATGGCCATACGCCTCAGCTCCTGGCTGTTCACCGCAAAATGCTTGGGGCAGGCATAAACTCCCTGACTCTGGATTCCTCTTACGTAGGATGCAGCCATCTTTCCCGCAAGGTAAGGATCCTCTGAGAAATATTCAAAATTCCGGCCGCACAGCGGACTTCTCTTGATATTGAGTCCCGGTCCCAGAAGTACGTTTTCCTCCTGTACGGAAGCCTCTTCTCCAAGCGCCCGTCCCACTTCCTCTCCAAGCTCCGGATCCCAGCTGTTTGCAATAGTAGCCGCAGTAGGGAAACAGGTCGCAGGAAGAGACGGATTCAGTCCGAGGTGATCTCCCTCTCCCGCCTGTTTTCTGATTCCGTGAGGTCCGTCGGAACAGAAGATCGAAGGAATTCCGAGTCGCTTTATCTCCCTTGACGTCCACTCTGATGAACCGCTTAAAATAGCAGCCTTCTCTTCTAATGTCATTTTATCAACCAGATTTTTATGTTTCACAGTAATTCTCCTTTTTGATCATGAACTCTCCGTTTATCAGTAATATACCGTATTTACTTTGTTTCCTTCTTATCCGGCTCGCCTTCCGGGAAAATGATCTTGAATACAAAGAAAAAGATAACCATGGAGACACCGCCGGTAATAAATGTTACAAGAAGATTGTAGATCGCCGGCGCCACATATGCCGCTGCGATCGGCATCCACAGGTTGTTGAATCCGTTGCAGATCAGCGAGATCACAACCCATGCGATAAAATACCACATTGCCTGATAAACCGGATTGCCTTTGCTCTTGAACGTAATATTTCTCTGGAGCGGGAAATTGATGCACTGCGCCAGGAAGGATCCCACCTCATAGCTGATGAAGTATCCGAGGCCGCCTCCGATCATGACTGCTCCGCTCGCATCTCTTACAACGTTGTATCCCAGCAAGCTCCAGGTAAACGGTACTCCAAAAAGTTCCAGATCCACCTGAGGCCACATAAACTCAGTTCCCGCAAGCCCCTTTCCCAATATATGAGGCATGATCGTAAATACAAGATACTGAAAGATCGTTACACCCATACTGAATACAAAGAAGTAAAAGATCTGATAAACCCATTTTGCCAGCTTTGGATGCTTCTTTTCAAAACCTCCCCATGCATTCATCCATCGTTCCTTGATACTGTTCATAACACTTCCTCCACTCTGTTAATTTGATGAATCGCAGACTGCTCATCAGAGCATTTCGTTTCTTCATGCCACAAATTTTAACATATTTTTAATAAATCGAACCGATTTTTGCACAACCTGCACGATTTTAAGCACAACTGGTACAGAAAGAAGCAAAAATGTTGACAAGCAGGATTTCGGATCTTCTCCAAATGTAAACTTGTCCTATTTTTTTCAGGCGTTTTTTCATTTCAGGGTTTTCTTTTGCAGGAAAGTCTGCTATAATAAGAAAGCTGTGGAAAATTGCATAGATAAGATTTTCCTCAGCACAGAGAATGGAGACGTATCGAAGTGGTCATAACGGGGCGCACTCGAAATGCGTTTGCCCTCCGGGGCACGAGGGTTCGAATCCCTCCGTCTCCGTCAAAAAAAGCATTCACCGGCATTATTCCGTCTGTGAATGCTTTTTTGATTTCAGACTGCTTTTGTCTGCTCATCTCCAAGTGTGTTTAATAATTTTGTATAATAGACCGACAACGACTCGCAGTATCTTTTGGAAATCGGACAGATCACAGAAATCCAGCTCTTATCCGCATTCGGATTTCCATCCATCTCGGCGATATAATCATACATATATTTAAAGAATTCTTTATTGGTCGGCTTCTTTTCCTTGGTCGACCTTTTGAAAATCAGCTTCAGCAGGTCACTGTTCATGGAATTCCAGACCGATTTTACGACAGTTCTGATATTCTTCTCTACACAGTTCCATGTAGTATTATACTGTTTTGCAATATCAATATACAGGGATTTCGTGATACAGGTTACGCTTTCTTTGTCTTCCAGCATCAGCAGCAGACCGTAGACAACATAATCGTAGCCTGTGTATGACTTGTTCGCGCCCAGTGAATCCAGGATGCTGGTGATCGTTCTTCTGTAGTTCATTAACAATATCCTCCCGCCCTTGAGTCCCTGTTCCTTTAATATCGTAAATTGGAAAGATATTGCAAACAATAGTATTTATTCGACTATTTTCAACCTCTCTAATATTGACACATTACTACAATTTTCTGAGGTGTTGTCATTGCCGGAATGCTGAACGTTGTATTTGTATAATATACAAGAAGCTCTGAATTCTCCGGACTGCAGATGTAGGGCTGCCCATTCAGAGTGACTATATTTGTCATGGGTCCGATATTCAGCTGGAGAGAATTGTCTTCTGAGGTAAGGTTCTCATCAAAGTAGCCGAGCACCGCCTGCTGCCCTCTCCGCAGGGAAGTAATAATCTCCGCGCGATACTGCGGCGGATAGACTGCCGGAGTCGGAAGATTCGCATCATAAAATACGGCGACACGCAGACCTGCGCGCAGCCGTACATTATCTATGATCGTCGTGTCTCCGGATACGACTATATTTACAATATTGGAATTACTGATCAGGGAGAGCATCATAGAGCAGCAGGAATCTCCCCTGTTAATACTCTGGATAACTCCCTCTATCTTCTCGAACGTCTCGTATGCCATAACAGAAAAACTCCTTTTTTCTTTATCTTATGCATACGGGCGCCGGATTGTCAGTGTCTGTGTTCCATGTCATCGTAGATCTCTGCGAACCGCGCGGCAAATGAAACCGGCTCATTTCCGGCATAGAGATGTGACACGTCTCCCAGCTTCAGCCCGCGAAAATACGCAGTCCCTCTCTGTCTCTCTTCAGTCACGACTTCTGTCACGGAAGTTGGCGCGAACGCGAAACTGTGCCAAAGCACAAACGGCGATACGCTCCACAAATGTGAAAGGAGCACGCAGGTTATACCGAAATGACAGAAAAAGGTCACTGTCTCCGCAGATGCGCGCTCAACACGGTAATGGGCGTTTTCCCTGACATATCCATGCTCTGCGAGGAACCTGTCGAAATTCTCAGTCACACTGTCATAAAGGGGAACAATATCCGAACAGCGGGCGACTTCTGATGTACGCCATCCCTCCCTGTCAAAATATTCCGGATGTTCCGTCCAGTAGGAAGGCACCATATCCCACACTACTTTGGGAACAAATAAGCCGTTCTCTTTTCTGACATTCTGATACGCGCAGCACAGGTGCGCATCCCTGTTCAGATCCACACGGGCAGGGAATTCTTCCAGCCAGCTCAGGATCCGTGCATCTTTCCCGGTCTTTTTCAGACAGTAGTCTGCCGTATGTCTGGCACGCCCCAGCGGAGAGACAAAGCATTCTCCCATATTCAGTGACTCTGCTCTTTCAGCAAGGAGCGCTGCCTCCCGGTGTCCTTTCTCCGTAAGTGTATCGTTCGCATAATCCGGATCGCCGTGCCGGATAAACAAGATCCGCATCTTTCTTCCTCCTTATTTCGATTTCTGACAGGCGTTTGATCTCTGCCCGCCGCTGTATATCTCACTGTCCTGCCCATTCTCTTTCCAGCCATTTCTCCGCCAGTTCAGGCCATACCCCGACTTCCGGCAGGATGCCTCGAAGCCGTTCCTTTTCTTCCGGCGTCCACTTGTCCGGTCTGTTTCCATCCAGCCCGAATTCCCTGAGGATTTCATCTGCCTTTTCCGGCGGATAGTCTGTCTTTCCTTCTCTGACAGCAGCCGCCAGCTTTTTGATCTGTTCCAGTGTATAGGTATCTCTGTATTTTCCTTCCAGCCATTCCTCGCTGGCGACCGACATTCCATGGACCCCGTCGGAAAATATATGATGCGCATATGGAACGCCGCATTTTCTCAGCGCCTCTGCAAAAAGGCAGCTGTTCTCCACCGGAACACTTCTGTCTGTCGCAGTCTGCCAGAGAAAACAGGGAGGCGTATCCTCTGTCACCTGCTTTTCAAGGCTCATATACTCGAGATCTTCCTCTGAAGCATCTTTTCCCAGAAGCGCAAGAAATGATTCCCTGTTCGCATATTCGCCTGATGTGATGACCGGATAGGAAAGAACTGCAGCATCCGGCCGGTTGGAAACTCCGGCAAATTCCGGTCTTGGATCACTGATATCTTTGTAGTGCACGCAGAGGCTCGCGCACAGGTGTCCTCCTGCCGAAAATCCGCACACAGCCAGCTTTTTCGGATCGATATGCAGCTTTTCCGCATGAGTCCGTATAATGCGCACCGCCCTGGAAATATCGTTGAGCGGCTGCATTCTCAGCGGTTCGTCAAAATAATTTACCGTATAAGCCAGAACAAAGACATTGTAATTCTTCTCATAGAACCGGCGCGCCACGACATCTCCTTCCGACGGGGAGACATAGCGGTAGGCGCCTCCCGGGACGACCAGCATCGCCGGGTGCACGTCCGTGTCCTCATGAAGATAGGTGACCATGACCGGAATAAAGCCCCAGGCCGCCGGGTACGCATACTCATCTTCTCTCCATATTTCAACTCTCTGTCCTATCATAAAATCTTTTCTCTCCTCTCCACAAAACAGACCCCTCTGCCCATTTCCTTCCCAAAAAAGGAACAGCCCCCGCCGGTCAATGGCAGGAGCTGTCACGTCTGTTATTTTGTATTCTCAAAACAGGTTATGATCTTTTCTTCATCCAGATACGGATTCTCCGCCTCATAAAACTTCTCGTCCTCGACCTTTGCCGCGAGATCCGCGTCAATCGGCATTTTTCCGAGTACCGGGATTCCCATCTCGCCGGCTGTCTCGTCGATATGGCTCTCACCGAATATCCTGATCTCCTTTCCGCAGTCAGGACATTTCACATAACTGTAGTTCTCCACGATCCCGAGAACCGGAATATTCATCTGGGCAGCCATATTCGCAGCTTTCTTCACGATCATCTTCACCAGATCCTGCGGTGATGTCACGATGACCACGCCGTCCACCGGCAGAGACTGAAATACAGTCAGCGGAACGTCGCCTGTTCCGGGCGGCATATCCACGAACAGATAGTCGATGTCTCCCCAGATGACATCTGTCCAGAACTGTTTAACCACCCCTGCGATGATCGGTCCGCGCCAGATGACAGGCGCCGACTCATCCGGAAGCAGCAGATTCACTGACATGATCCGTGTCTCATCTTTTGCAACACACGGGAAGATCGAATCTTCCGCGCCCGCCGCCTTATCGTGAACTCCATACATCTTCGGGATCGATGGTCCCGTAATATCCGCATCCAGGATACCTACTGTATATCCCTTTTTGCGCATCATCCTGGCGAGCGATGCTGTGACAAGTGACTTTCCTACTCCTCCCTTGCCGCTGACAACGCCGATCACTTTCTTTATATTGGAATACTTATTTGCCGGCTCTCTGAAATCTGTTTTCTTGCTGCTGCAGGAATCCGCATGTGCACATCCCGCGCAGGACTCTTCCGTACATCCTTCATTGTTCCGTACTTCTGACATTTTTACTACCTTCTCTCTGATATTTTTTTGGTTACTCCGATAGTATACCATATTTCAGCAGATCTTGTACACTACTTTAAGAGCTTGTTACTCTGAACAGTTACAAACGCTTCCTTACCCGATCTGCGCCGCGCTGCTCTCCAGCTGGGCTCTGGCATTCCTCATCTCCTCCACATCTGCTTCCGTCACCCTGTCCAGCCGGCATTTCATAACAAGCTTTCTCAGCCGGCTGATATCGGCCTTCACCTGTTTCTTTACATTTTTATCCAGCAGTTTTCCGGCGTTCTTCACGGCCTGTTCTGTCCTCGCCAGCAGGTTCTGGGAGTCGTTCAGCACCTCCATCGCTTCCCGGCGGATCTGATCCTGCCCCGCATAATTCTGGGCATCCGCCATCGCCTGCCGGATCTCTTCCTCAGACATCCTGTCATTCGCGGTAATGGTTATGGACTGTTCCTTTCCTGTGTCCATATCTCTTGCTGATACTTTCAGTATCCCGTTGGCATCGATATCAAACGTCACTTCGATCTGAGGGACGCCTGCGGGCGCCGGTTTTATGCCTTTGAGTTTAAATTTTCCAATCGTCTTGTTATCCCTCGCCATGGGTCTCTCCCCCTGGAGGACATGGATCTCCACGGTCCGCTGATACGGCGCGGCAGTAGAAAAGATCCTGGAGTACCGGGTCGGGAGTGTGGAATTCCTCTCCACCAGGCGGGTCGCCACGCCTCCTACTGTCTCAATGGAAAGACTCATGGGCGTCACATCCAGAAGCAGCAGGTCTTTCCCGGTATCCGCCGCAACGATCCCATTCCCCTGCAGTGTGCTTCCCAGGATCGCCGCTCCCTTTGCCACACACTCATCCGGATTGATATTCTTGGACGGTTCCTTTCCAGTCAACTCCCTTACCTTGTTCTGGATCGCCGGTATCCTGGTGGATCCTCCTACGAGCAGCACTCTTCCAAGCTGGGAGGGACTGATCCGGGCATCATTCAGCGCGTTTCTCACCGGCTGTGCAGTCCGCTCGATCAGATCGCTCACAAGCTCCTCGAACTTCCCCCGCGTGAGCGTCAGATCGAGGTGCACCGGCTCTCCCTTCACCTGGGTCAGGTATGGAAGGATGATGTGGGAACTGCCTGAAGAGGACAGCTCCTTCTTCGTCCGCTCCGCCGCATCCCGCACTCTCTGCATGGCGGCAAAGTCCCTGCTCAGATCTACCCTGTGCTCCGCCTTAAAATTCTGAACGATCCAGCCGGCGATCCTGTCGTCAAAATCATCTCCCCCGAGATGATTATCCCCTGCTGTTGCAAGGACCTCTACCACTCCGTCGCCAATCTCGATGATGGAGACGTCAAATGTACCGCCGCCCAGATCAAAAACCATGACTTTCTGCGCTTCGCCGTGGTTCAGTCCATAGGAAAGAGCAGCACTGGTGGGCTCATTGATAATACGCTTCACATTCAGCCCGGCGATCCTTCCTGCATCCTTGGTCGCCTGCCTCTGTATATCATTAAAATACGCGGGAACCGTGATCACAGCCTCTGTCACTTCCTCGCCGGTAAATTCTTCCGCATCCTTTTTCAGCTGCCTTAAGATCATGGCGCTGATCGTCTGCGGCTTGTATTCTTTCCCGTCGATCTTCACGCTCCAGTCTGTTCCCATATGGCGCTTCACTGAGCTGATTGTCCGATCCGGATTGGTGACAGCCTGCCTCCTGGCGCTCTCACCGATCAGTCTCTCCCCGTTCTTTGTAAATGCGACCACGCTCGGTGTAGTCATGCTTCCGGATGCTCCTGGTATGATCACCGGTACATTGTTCTCGATCACAGAGACACAGCTGTTCGTTGTGCCCAGATCGATCCCGATTACTTTTCCCATGCTTTTGTTGCTCCTTCCTGATGCCGGAATGTTTCTCCTGCGGCCGCACGGTCTGTCTCTGTGCGCGGCCCCATTTCGGCAGTTTATCCCTAATATTAAATAATACTATAAAACAGCCGCGAGTCAATAGAGTTCACATTTCTTTAATAGGCTTTAGAAACCTTTCATTTTTTAAATAGAAAGACCAGAATGGGGGCTTATTCCGCATTCCGGTCTTATTCTTATATCGCAGCTCTCCAAGGCTGGCTGTCACTCTTTTCCATTAAAACAGTAGGTACATACCTTGCACGGTTCAATACCGATAGATGCCAGAAGATCATCCAGCCTGTGGTACCGAAGGGTAGTAAAATTCTGCTGTCTCCGGATATCCTCTATCATCTGCGCATAACGGCAGGTATCCGGATTCGTATACTCTTCCAGGATCTCCGCCGGGCAGTTGTCTCCCTCTCTCTCCCTGATCACCCTTCTTGTGATCAGCTCCAGCTCTGATTTTGAGCGGGAGAAATTCAGATACTTACATCCGTATACGAGAGGTGGGCATGCAGGACGGACATGGACTTCCTTTGCGCCACTCCTGTAGAGAAACTCTGTCGTCTCCCGAAGCTGTGTGCCGCGCACGATCGAATCGTCGATCAGCAGAAGACGCTTATTCTCGATCAGGGCCTGTACCGGGATCAGTTTCATCCTTGCGATCAGATCCCGCTGGCTCTGGTTAGTCGGCATAAATGATCTCGGCCACGTCGGAGTATATTTGATAAACGGTCTCGCATACGGGATCCCTGACTCATTGGCATACCCGATCGCGTGAGCCACGCCGGAATCCGGCACTCCCGCCACAATGTCAGGATGCACGGTGTCTCCGTCCCTCTTTGCAAGCATGCTGCCGCAGTGATAGCGCATTTCCTCCACATTGACTCCTTCATAGGAAGAGGTAGGGTATCCATAGTATACCCACAGGAAAGAACAGATCTTCATCTCTTTCCGGGGCTCCACAAGAGTCACAGCGCTCTCCGGCGTGATATATACGATCTCCCCGGGTCCCAGTTCCCGATAGTGTTCATATCCCAGATTCAGATAGGCAAAATTTTCGAAGGAGACGCAGTAGGCGTCCTCTTTTCTTCCGATCACCACAGGAGTTCTTCCATGAAGATCTCTCGCCGCATAGATTCCTTCCTTCGTCATGATCAGGATCGACATAGAACCGTCCACCAGTTCCTGCACATATTTGATTCCCTCAGTGATAGACTCCTGACTGCAGATCAGGGATCCGATCAGCTCCGTCGCATTGATCTGTCCGCCGCTCATCTCGAGGAAATGTGTCCTGCCGTCTTTATACGCCTTGTCAAGGATTTCCTCCTGATTATTGATCTTGCCGACTGTTGTGATCGCAAAGCTTCCCAGATGGGACTGGAGCAGCAGCGGCTGGGGCTCATAGTCTGAGATACAGCCGATTCCCAGATTTCCCTGCAGTTCCTCCACATCCCGTTCAAACTTTGTCCGGAAGGGAGAATTTTCTATATTATGTATGGCGCGGTTGAATCCGCCCGCTCCATAAACTGCCATTCCTCCTCTTCTTGTACCCAGATGAGAATGATAATCCACTCCGTAAAAAAGCTCCAGCACACAATCCTTTTTCGATGCAACGCCAAAAAAACCGCCCATTAAACATATCCTCCTTCATATCGCTCCAACCGGGACCGCACTGTATCCTTCGCAGGCTGTCCCACTTTACTCATACAGCATAAAGTAAATGCAGGGGAAAAGTCAATAACCTTTCCCTCTGCATTCTTCATTAATACTTATATGTTTTTATAAGGAAGACTCCTTCCAATTCCGGCCCGCAGGCTGTCTCAAATATCCCTCATCTGTTTTTCGCCGGCTCTGCTGCGCCGCTATATCATTCTGCAGTATTGTTTTCCTTTGCTTTCTTCTTTTTATGGTCTATAATGGAGTCATACAGCATCGGAAGGGAAATGACGGTGCCAGCCGCACTGTTCCCATATCAGGCTTCATGGAACCGACCTGTTGATTTGAAAAGGAGATGACCTTTATGTCACTGCATACATCTGACCTGGTGCTCGTTCCCGGCCGCCAGCTAAAACCATTGGATAACATATCCGGATTTCAGGTACGCCCCGGATTCTTCCGTTTCTTCGGAGCAACTATCATCCCGGGCGGAGTCAATTTTACGATCCAGTCCCACGGGGCAACATCCTGTGAGCTGCTCCTCTTCCACCGGGAGGCGGAGGAGCCCTTTGCCGCCCTGAAATTTCCGGATAACTATAAGATCGGATTTGTCTACTCTATGATCGTGTTCGGTCTGGATGTGGAGGAATTTGAGTACGCCTACCGCCTCGACGGGCCTTACGATGAAAAGAAAGGACTTCGTTTCGACAAGTCCAAGATCCTGCTCGACCCTTATGCCAGAGCCGTCACCGGACAGAGCCAGTGGGGGTGCAAGAACAATCCTCAGCACAGCTACCGTGCCCGGGTCGTACAGAACAACTTTGACTGGGGACTGGAGCGCAGCGAACCAATTCCCATGGAGGATCTTGTGATCTATGAGCTCCATGTCCGGGGTTTTACCAAATCTCCCACATCCAACGTCTCCTGTCCCGGCACCTTCCGTGGACTGGAGGAAAAGATCCCTTATCTGAAGAAGCTCGGGATCAACGCCGTGGAACTGATGCCGGTGTTCGAATTTGACGAGATGCGGGACACCCGGCTGATCGATGAAAATGAACTTCTGGACTACTGGGGATACAACCCGGTCTGTTTTTTCGCCCCCAACACAAGCTACGCATCCGGTGTGGAATACAACCGGGAGGGTATGGAGTTAAAGCACCTGATCAAGGCACTCCATGACAACGAGATCGATGTGATCCTCGACGTGGTATTCAACCACACGGCGGAAGGGAACGAGATGGGACCTTCCTTCTGCTTTAAAGGTTTTGACAACAATATCTACTACATGCTCACACCGGACGGAAAATACTATAATTTCAGCGGCTGCGGAAATACACTGAACTGCAATCATCCGGTAGTCCAGGAACTGATCCTGGACTGCCTTCGCTACTGGGTAACAGATTACCGGGTAGATGGATTCCGCTTTGACCTTGCCTCCATCCTGGGCCGGAGCGAGAACGGGACGCCGCTGAACCAGCCGCCTCTTCTGCGAAGCCTTGCCTTTGATCCCATTCTCGGAAATGTCAAACTGATCGCTGAGGCGTGGGATGCGGGCGGGCTCTACCAGGTCGGTTCTTTCCCATCCTGGAAACGATGGGCAGAATGGAACGGACGGTACCGGGACGATATGCGGTGCTTCCTGAAAGGCGATCCCGGGATGTCCGGCATCGCAGCTCAGCGTATGACCGGTTCGCCGGATCTCTATGACCCGGTCTACCGCGGCGGGAACGCATCTGTCAACTTCCTGACCTGTCATGACGGCTTCACCCTGAACGACCTGTACAGCTATAATCAGAAACACAATGAGGCAAACGGCTGGAACAACACAGACGGTTTCGACGACAATAACAGCTGGAACTGCGGTGTGGAAGGAGACACGGATGATCCGAACGTCCTCGCACTCCGAAGAAAGATGATGATGAATGCCTGCGCAGTTCTCATGTGCAGCCGCGGAACTCCCATGTTCCTCTCCGGCGATGAATTCTGCGACACACGCTACGGAAATAACAATCCCTACTGCCAGGACAATGCAATCTCCTGGCTGGACTGGAGCCTTTTCGAGAAGAATCGGGATATGTTTGAATTCTTCCGCTATATGATCGCCTTCCGTATGGATCACCCTGCTGTCCGCAGAGATCTGGAGCCAAGTTATATCGGTTTTCCGTCCATGAGCATCCATGGCCTGACTCCCTGGGAGCCTGACGCTCCGGAAAGCGACTATGTATCCTGCGTTCTCTTCTCCGGGTATGACGAAGAGAATGCCCGCGAAGACCTCATCTATGTGGCTGTGAACGCTCACTGGAATGCAGCCGAGATGACGCTGCCCGATCTTCCAGAAGGATACTGCTGGAAGATCGCTGTCAACACCGGGGATCCGAAACAGCAGACATTCGCAGAAAAAGAAATGCCGTACACTCAGAAACATCTGCTTCTGGGAGAACGGTCGGTGATCATATTTACCGGGCAGCGGACGAAATAAATTCGGATTGTCGGCGCAGGTCTCTGATCTGACTCACATCCGAAACCCGTCCGACAATCCCGGAGATTTAAAACGAGACCCCAGCTGTACTTTGTGATTTTAGGGTAAATTCCGAGGTAGTACAGACAGCTCTGGTCGGAATAAAGCAGAAAACAGAGGAAACTGTCCTCCTATCGTAGAAGGAATTCTTCCAACAGCTTCCCCTGTTTTCGGATGATATTCTTGGCCGGAACTGTCCATACAGCCCGAAATTTACTCTTCAAAGACTTCCTTTACTTTATCCATGAAGCCCTTTTTCTTCTTTTTCTCACCTTTCTCCGGCTCTGTATCATTCTGATGCAGAGTGTTTCCCGTCAGTTCATCGAAGCGTTTCAGCGCCTCTTTTGCCTCAGCGCTCAGATGTTCCGGAGTCTGGATGACTAAGGTGACATAGTGATCTCCTCTCACCTGAGAATTGCGGAGAGAAGGAACGCCTTTTCCCTTCAGACGTACTTTTGTATCTGTCTTGGTTCCCGGCTTTACTGTGTAGATCACGTCGCCGTCAACAGTCGGAATGCGTACATCACCGCCCAGCGCCGCCACTGCAAATGAAATCGGAACTGTTGAGAAGATATGGACGTCCTGTCTCTGGAAGATCGGATGTCTCGACACATTGATCTCCACAAGAAGATCTCCTCTCGGACCGCCGTTTACGCCCGGTTCACCCTTGTCGCGGATGCGTACGCTCTGTCCGTTATCGATACCTGCCGGGATCGTGACTTTGATCTTCTTTCTGCTTGACGTATATCCTGTTCCTGCACAGTCCGGACATTTCTCTTTGATGATCTTTCCTGAACCGCCGCAGTTCGGACACGTCTGCACATTCTGGACAGTGCCGAAGAAGGACTGTGAAGTGTATACGACCTGTCCTTTACCGCCGCACTTCGGGCATGTTTCCGGTGATGTACCCGGCTTAGCACCTGTTCCGTTACAGGAACTGCATGGATCCTTCAGTACAAGATCGAGTTCTTTCTCACATCCGAAGACGGCCTCCTCAAATGTGATACGGATGCTCTTCCTGATATTGGCGCCTTTCATTGGACCACTGCCGCGTCCCCGGCGGGCGCCCCCGCCGCCGAACAGATCTCCGAAAATATCTCCGAAGATATCGCTGAAATCTGCTCCGCTGAAATCAAATCCTCCGAATCCGCCTGCACCGCCGGCTCCGCCCTCAAAGGCAGCATGACCGAACTGATCATACTGACGGCGTTTTTCAGAATCACTCAAGACAGCATATGCTTCTGAAGCCTCTTTGAACTTTTTTTCAGCCTCTTTGTCACCCGGATTCATATCGGGATGATATTTCTTGGCAAGCGTACGGTATGCCTTCTTGATCTCTGCGTCAGTGGCATTCCTGCTTACACCGAGCACTTCATAGTAATCTCTCTTTGACTCTGCCATAATACTACTACTCTACCTTTCATTATCACTAAAAATTCTACGCAGCCGTCGTTTTATACGGTTCCGTAGAATCTTTAGTCACGGCTCCCGCCGGCCGGAGAAAAACTCCCCGGCCGGCAGAACTGCCGCAACAGTTTATCTTATCATCTTGCTTAGACTTCCTTGTAATCTCCGTCTACAACATCATCGCCCTGGTATCCGTCCGGTGCCGGACCTGCATCTGGTCCCGGATTCGGGCCGCCTGCTGCGCCTGCACCTGCTGCACCTGCCTGCTCATACATCTTTGTGAACAGCTTCTGAGCGCTCTCCATCAGTTTTTCTTTTGCAGCCTTGATCTCAGCCACATCAGACTCTGTAGTGTTCTCCGGAGTAGATTTTGCAAGGACATCCTTCAGTGCCTGCACATCTGCCTCAACAGCAGCTTTGTCTGTGGCATCCAGCTTATCGCCTACGTCTTTGAGAGCTTTCTCAGTCTGGAATACCATCGCGTCAGCTTCGTTTCTTGTATCGATCGCCTCTTTACGCTTCTTGTCCTGAGCTTCGAACTCAGCAGCCTCTTTGACAGCCTTATCGATCTCCGCGTCAGACATATTGGATCCGGCTGTGATCGTGATGTGCTGCTCTTTTCCTGTTCCCAGATCCTTTGCTGATACATTTACGATACCGTTTGCATCGATATCGAATGTAACCTCGATCTGCGGTACTCCGCGCGGAGCCGGCGGGATTCCGTCCAGTCTGAACTGTCCGAGTGATTTATTGTCCTTAGCGAACTGTCTCTCACCCTGTACAACGTTGATATCTACTGCTGTCTGGTTATCTGCCGCTGTAGAGAAGATCTGGCTCTTCTTTGTCGGGATCGTTGTATTTCTCTCGATCAGTCTTG
>HHCFR05603__coassemble_340_pt1 | contig 82910 bp, 85 predicted proteins | sample HHCFR05603__metabat2_high_PE_041 | metagenome-assembled genome bin HHCFR05603
TACTGACTTCTACAGAGAGGGCACTTTTAGATGAATCTAAAGAACAGCAACTGACAGATACTTATCAAAAGATTTTAACGGTTTTAGGTTATGAGTTTAAAGATGAGACAGTGCAGCAGACATACGCAAAGGTAAAAAATCTTATCACTAAGTCTTATGAGGTTTCGAATTTTTCCTATGATGTGTTCGTATCAAAGCTCAATGCTATCGATAGTATTCTTGCAAATCATACTTTATCTAATCTGAAAGAGAAGTTAGAAGTAGATAAAAATAAGAATCGGAAACTTGATGCAGAGATAGATGAACTTAGGAAATTGAAAGATGCTGCATCTCAGAGAGCAATAGAAATCAGAGAGGTTGTAGAGAAACTTTCGAAAGATGAGTACCAAAAAGTAGGGCCGACTCTTAGTAAATTCTATAATAAGCTGATAAGATTTAATTCTAGTGATGGAATAAGAATTGTTCAGGAGAAAGAGGGTATCTCGTTAATTGATAGTAAAGGTAAGAATATCGTAAATGTTTTAAGTAATGGTCAGATCAGTGTTTTTATGTTAGCTCATTTTTTTGCAGGGATCAATGCAAGAAATGACCGCGAAAAAATGAAGGTTTATTTTATCGATGACCTCACTGCCTGTATGGATGATGTTAATATGCTTGCGTTCATGGATTTACTTAAGTATCAGATGTCAACGAAAGCAACTATGGAGCAGTTGTTTTTCATTACCTGCGACGACCGCATTAGTAAGTTGCTAAAGTATAAGTTAAGTGGACGTGGAATTGAATTCCGAGAGCTTGTAGAAGCAGATTTCGCATAAGTAGAAGGATTTGTTTAAAAATAATTAGTTTATTACCAAATTCACTCAAAGAATTCTTTAGGCGATTTAAATGACACACTTGAGATGAAGATAAGTTGAAAGTAGTAAAGGAGACAGATGTTTTCCCAAGAAAAATCTAACACATAACAAACAGCGATTAGCAGGAACCATTTTTGCTAATCACCTATGTCAAATTGCAAAGTGATTGATCTGCCCAGTCAACATAGGTGTTACTCTGGTAAAACAAGTCCACGGCGTACCGTAAAATATCTGTGTCGTAAATCTTTTGAATTTACGACAGAATTTACGACAGATGATGGCTAAAATAAGCAGATTTATGCCAAGTTATACTGGTATAAGATGAAAATGCCTCTGCCGCAGAAATGCCGGAAAGTGGCGTAAAATCAAGGGAAATCAGCATTTTAAAGGAGTTTAAGAGATATGATAAAAGTTTTGTTTGTGTGCCACGGCAACATCTGCCGTTCCACCATGGCTCAATATGTCTTTCAGGACATGGTCAATAAAATGGACCTCTCCGACTCTTTTTACATCGATTCCGCCGCCACCAGCCGTGAGGAGATCGGCAATCCGGTCCACTATGGCACGCGCCGGAAGTTAAAGGAAGTGGGCATCCCCTGTGGGGATCACCGCGCACGCCAGATGCGCCGGGAGGAATACGATCAGTTCGACTATATTATCGGGATGGACACATGGAATATCCGGAATATCAGCCGGATCATAGGAAATGGAGATCCGGAGGGAAAGGTGTCGAAGCTGCTCGACTTTACGAACAGGAAAGGGCAGGATATTGCCGATCCCTGGTATACGGGAAATTTTGACGATACTTACAGAGACGTAAAAGAGGGCTGCGAAGCCCTCCTGCAGGACTGCCTTCTACGCCTTTAGTGCGTAGGAGAGCAGTTTTTTTAAATTGTTGTGGAACTGACGGTTCTGGGACCGCAGTTTCATTTTTTCCGCACCGGATTTGCTCTGCTCGATATAAGCTGCGTACCGGTTGAATAAGACGTGGTAATCTGTGTCCTTTTTCTGACCCCAGCGGACAAGCACCCAGTTCATAGCCTCCGCATTCCAGTGATCCATGGAGATCCCTGCCATTTTCAGTTCGGTGATGTACTGGACCGCCTGAAGAGAAAGCTGAGTGATCTGCCGTTCACGGAGAGAATCCACGCTCGAACGTTCTGATTTATCTGACCGGTGGAAGAAACGTCTGCGGACCGGTTTCTTCCTTTTTGCCTCCCGTTCCATCAGGCGAGAGCTTCGTGTCACGATATCGTTGAGCTGAGCCGCCGCGTTCCAGTATGTGACGAAGGAGACGGTGTCTTCTTTTGTGTCATCATCCGGACCGACCTTGAATGTGCGGAAGACTCTAACGGTCTCGCTGCCGAAGGTCTCCTGATCGTATGCCTTTCGTTGTTCCGGATCAGCGAGAACGCGGTAGGCCTCCAGGATTTCCTGCATGAAAGCAGTGGTGTCGATATTTTTATGTACATTGGCGTCGGGATGGTATACCTTTGCCAAGGCATTTTTTGCGGTTGTAATCTTTTCTAAAGTCGCATCTCTGGATACACCTAAAATATCATAATAAGTGCGTGACTTCATCGATGACCTCCTTATTAATTTTAGTTCTTCATTCTCCCTCAGATTAATATACGCCAGGAATTCCCAAAAGTCAATTGAATTCATTGAGGGAAAAATCGTGCCAAAACGACGGTTTCCGGTATATTTGCCATACCGGGGGACTATATTGTTAACAGACGAAATTGCAGAGGAGTTTTCAGATGAAGAGGTTTCTTGCAGTAGTTCTCGGATCCGCTCTGCTGCTTCAGAGTGTTTACATTGCTCCTGTGAATGTATATGCGGAAGAAAATGCTGAGGAAGAGAATGTATCAGAAGAAGAGAGAGGTGAAAATCTGACGGAAGAGGACGCGATAGAAGATGCGGGAGAGAGTACGGCCGGAGAAATTGGGGACGGAAAGAGCAGTGTGCCGGAAGAAAGCAAAGCAGAGATTGAGATCAGCGCTCCGTCGGCAATCCTGATAGAATCCTCCACGGGGACGGTGATCTATGAGAAGGATGCGGATACGGCGCGTCCTCCTGCCAGTGTGACGAAGGTGATGACGCTCCTGCTCATCTTTGATGCGCTTGAGAGCGGCGCGATCAGTCTGGAGGACGAGGTGACGACTTCTGAGTATGCGGCGTCTATGGGCGGCTCCCAGGTCTTTCTTGAAGCCGGAGAGGTGCAGACTGTGGATACGCTGATCAAGTGTATTTCCATTGCGAGCGCGAACGACGCCTGTGTTGCTATGGCGGAGTACATATGCGGAAATGAGGAGGAGTTCGTGCGCCGGATGAATGAGCGGGCTGCGGGACTGGGAATGAAGAATACGAATTTTGTCAACTGCAACGGGCTGGATGCGGACGGACATGTGACGAGCGCCAGAGACATTGCTCTGATGTCCAGGGAACTGATCACAAAATATCCACAGATCCATGACTACTGCATGATCTGGATGGAGAATATCACGCATACGACAGACAAGGGGACATCGGAGTTTGGTCTCACCAATACGAATAAGCTGGTCAGGCAGTATGAGTATGCCACAGGGCTTAAGACCGGCTCCACCGGCGAGGCGAAGTTCTGCGTGTCGGCAACCGCCGAGAAAAACGGCGTGGAGCTGATCGCCGTGATCATGGCAGCTGAAAACTCGAAGGAGCGGTTCAGTGATGCGGTAAAGCTGCTGAACTATGGGTTCGGAAAATGCCAGATCTATACGGATGATGAGATGGAGGCGATCCCGCCTGTCCATGTGGAAGGCGGCGTCGAGGAAGAGGCAGACGTGGAGTATGCAGAACAGTTTACCTATCTCGATATGACGGGAGCCAATTTAAACCAGATGGAAAAGAAAGTGGAGCTTAAAGAAGAAATCAAAGCTCCGCTGAAGAAAGGGGATGTCATCGGGCAGGCCGTATATACCCTGGACGGGACCGAAGCTGGGAGAGTGGATCTTCTCGCGGCGGAGGATGTGGAGAAGGCCGGATTCCTCGATTATCTGATGAAAGCGGCGGCGGAACTGCGGCTGTAGGAATTGTTCACACCGAATCGCCGCCTGTATGCGCACTCGCCGCGCTGACGCGTTTTCGTTCCGCATTCCGTGCTGAGACTGCTTGCGCGGGCGGCGGTTACGGGTTCCACTCGTACTGCGGCAAATATGGAAAACGGGGTTGTGCCGCGGACAGCACATGACTTATAATGGATGAAGCTGGAAACGAAAAATGTTCAGGCAAAGTACAAGGAGGATTCGGATATGGATTATGCAAAGATGATCGATCATACATTATTGAAACCGGAGGCGTCAGAGACACAGATAAAGAAGCTCTGCGAAGAGGCGCGGGAATATGGGTTTCATTCCGTCTGTGTGAACTCCTGCTATGTCAGTTACTGCACGGGGCTTCTGAAGGATTCTGATGTGAAAGTGTGCACGGTCATCGGGTTCCCGCTGGGGGCGGCTTCGACGGCCGGAAAAGCTGCGGAGGCGGCCGCGGCGGTGAAGGACGGGGCAGAGGAGCTTGACATGGTCATCAATGTGGGGATGATCAAGAGCGGAGACTGGGACTATGTGCGCCGGGATATCGAGGCTGTGGTCAGGGCGGCCGATAAGGCTGCGATCGTGAAGGTGATCCTTGAGACCTGTCTGCTCACCGACGAGGAGAAGCGGAGGGCGTGCCGGGTCTGCAGGGAGGCGGGCGCGGCATTTGTTAAGACTTCTACCGGATATTCTTCCGGCGGAGCCAGGACAGAGGACGTTAAGCTGATGCGGACTGAGGCAGGAGAAGAGATGGGCGTCAAGGCGTCGGGCGGCATCCGGTCTCTGAAAGATGCGGAGGCGATGGTGAACGCAGGGGCGGACCGGATCGGCACAAGCTCCGGGATTGCTATCGTGAATGAATATAAGCGGCTTGAGGAGGACTTATGACTGCGATATGGATTCTGATCATCACTGCTGTTGTCATACTGGCGGCTGTTACGGCAGAGATATACCGCGAGACTCACTGCTTCCGGGTGACCCGCTACAGCCTGGGCCTGAGGAAGCTGAGACGGCTCGAGAGGGAGATCAGGATCATCTTCCTCAGCGATCTTCACAATAAAGTATACGGGAAGGACAATGACGTCCTTCTGCGCGCCATCCGGGAGGAGGCGCCGGATCTGATCCTCATCGGAGGCGATATGCTGGTGGGGAAGGCTGGCGTTACACGCCAGCCGGCGTATGATTTTGTGAGAAAACTGCCGGAGATCTGCCCTGTTTTTTATGCCAACGGAAACCATGAGCAGAGGATGAAGGAGATGCCGGACCGGTATGATTATTCGTATCGGGATTACAGGGAGAGGCTGAAGCAGTGCGGCGTCATTTTTCTGGAAAATGAGAGCCGGCAGATCATGATACACGGCATGAAGCTGAATGTGAGCGGGCTGGAGCTTCCCCTCTCCACATATGAAAAGTTCAGGAAAAAGCGTGTGGAGGGGACGGATGTGGCGGAACGGCTCGGATTCTGGCCGGAAGGACAGCGCGCGGGGGGCTCTGAGGCTGAACTGCAGATCCTGCTTGCCCACAATCCTGCTTATGCGGAGGGATACAAGGAATGGGGCGCTGATGTGATCCTTTCCGGACATCTTCATGGCGGAATCGTGCGGATCCCGGGAATCGGGGGAGTGATCACTCCTCAGGCGTTCCTTTTCCCGAAGTATTCCGGGGAGATGACAGTGGAGGGAGAGCAGGCGGTCATCGTGAGTAAAGGCCTGGGAACCCATACCATCGATATCCGGCTGTTCAATACGCCGGAGGTGGTACTGCTGACTCTGAAAAAGCCGTTGTAAAATCACCAGGCTTCCCGTATAATAGTAATATTGACGTGCTTGAAAATTTGATTCGGGGAGAACTTTATGGGAATACCGGTAAAATTGGAAGTGTTTGAAGGACCGCTGGATCTGCTCCTTCATCTGATCGACAAGAATAAGATCGACATCTATGACATACCGATCGTTGAGATCACAAACCAGTACATGGAATATATCAGGAACATGCACAGGGAAGACTTAAATGTCATGAGCGAGTTCCTTGTCATGGCGGCGACGCTTCTGGATATTAAGTGCAGGATGCTCCTTCCGAAGGAAGTGACTGAGGAGGGCGAAGAAGAGGATCCCAGAAAGGAACTGGTAGAGCAGCTCCTGCAGTATAAGATGTACAAGTATATGGCTTATGAGCTGAAGGACCGCCAGATTGATTCAGACATGGTGATGTACCGCAGCCCTGCCATCCCGGATGAAGTTCGGGGATATGTGGAGCCGGTGGATCTGGACGCCCTGCTGGGGGATCTTACGCTCGGGAAACTGAACGCTGTCTTCCGCGAGGTGATGAAGCGGCAGAATGACAAGATCGATCCGGTCAGAAGCCGGTTCGGCAAGATTGAAAAAGAGGAGGTCTCCCTGTCGGACAAGTTCTCTTATATCCACGAATACATGAAGACTCATCAGAAGTTCAGCTTCCGGCAGCTTCTGGAGAGGCAGAAGAGCAAGATGCATGTGGTTGTGACGTTCCTTGCCATTCTGGAGATGATGAAGCTGGGAGAGATCCATGTGGAGCAGGAAGAGAACTGCGGTGAGATTATAATTGAAAGGACTGGAAAGACGAATGGAGATAGAGAAGCTTCAGGGAGCGATCGAGGCGATTCTGTTTACGATGGGTGATTCGGTGGAGCTTGAAAAGATCGCGGCGGCGATCGGACACGACGAGGCGACTACGTGGAAGATCATCCACAACATGATGGATCAGTATGATGCGGAGAACAGAGGGGTCCGGATCATCGAACTGAACAATGCATTTCAGATGTGCACCAAGAAAGAGATGTATGAGTATCTGATCCGCGTGGCGAAGCAGCCGAAGCGCTATGTGCTCACGGACGTCCTCCTTGAGACGCTGTCCATCATCGCTTATAAGCAGCCGGTCACAAAGCTGGAGATCGAGAAGATCAGAGGTGTTAAGTCTGACCATGCGGTGAACAAGCTGGTAGAGTACGGCCTGGTGGAGGAGACGGGACGGATGGATGCACCGGGAAGGCCTCTCCTTTTCGGGACGACGGAAGAGTTCCTGCGCCGTTTCAGTGTCCAGTCTCTGGATGAGCTTCCCTCGCTGAATCCGGAGCAGGTCGAGCATTTTAAGGAGGAAGCAGAGGAAGAGGCGCAGCTGAAGCTGGATATCTGATGCGTCCGGATGTTCGGAAGGGTTCTACTTCTGCGGTCCCGGGCATAGAATCCAAGTAAGACGGATGCTGCGGGAGTGGTCCGGCATGAAATTGAAAAGTAAAAAATTGATCAGTCTGGTTTTCTGCGCTGTCCTGATCCTGACAGCAGTGATTCTGATACCGCAGGAAGCCGGAGCGGTGGAGACGGAGGATGAGATCACTGCCTCCCGGCTGTACGCCCGGTCGGCGGTCCTGATGGACGCGGACAGCGGGCGTATTTTATTTGCCAAAAACGGACAGGAACAGCGCGCCATGGCAAGTACGACGAAGATCATGACCTGTATCCTTGCCCTAGAAAACGGAGATCTGTCCGATGAAGTCGCTGTGAGTGCAGAAGCTGCTTCCCAGCCGGCTGTGAGACTGGGTATGAGGGAAGGGCAGCGGTTTTATCTGAAGGATCTTCTCTATTCTCTGATGCTGGAATCCCACAATGATTCTGCGGTCGCAGTGGCGGAGCACATCGGCGGGAGCGTGGAGGGATTCGCTTCGATGATGAATAAAAAGGCCATGGAACTGGGATGCGGGGATACATATTTTATCACACCGAACGGGCTTGACGCAGAGGATAAGACCGGTGTGCACCATACAACAGCGGAGGATCTGGCGCGGATCATGAAGTACTGCATCATGGATTCGGAGAAGAGGGACGCATTTCTGGAGATCACGCGCACGGAGAGCTATACCTTTTCAGACTGTGAGGGGAACGGATCTTACAGCTGCAGCAATCACAATTCCTTCCTCCATATGATGGAAGGCGCACTGTCAGGGAAGACCGGATTTACCGCGGAGGCGGGCTACTGTTATGTAGGTGCGCTCCGACAGGATGACAGAACATTTATTGTGGCTCTCCTGGCATGCGGATGGCCCAACAATAAGGGCTATAAATGGTCAGATACAAGAAAACTGATGGAGTATGCTCTGGAGAATTATCATTACCGGGAGATCGGGGCTGAGCCGGAGCAGATTTCTCTGAAAGTGGAGAACGGTGCGTCAGACGGATTCCCGTCCGCGGCTCCGGCCCGTCTGGAAATGGCTGCGGAGTCTGCACCTTTCCGGGTTCTGCTGAAAAACGGGGAGGACGTGACCGTGGAGTATGATGTGCCGGAGAGCGTGGCGGCGCCTGTGGAAGAGGGGGAGACGCTTGGAAAGATCGTCTACCGTCTGGAGGGGGAGACGATACGGGAGTATCCGGTCACCGCGGCGGAGAGTGTCCGGGAGAGGGATTTTTCCATATGCTTTTCCTATACCAGAAGCCGTTTCTTCCTGAATGGACAGAATAGGACGTGAGTGTGAGCACCCGCATATCGGTTTTTGACAGGATGAGGATGCTGCATGAAATACAAAAGATTAAAAAAGATCAAGCCAACTGATTAATTTTACCACTGGTAACTATATGAAACGTATGATAGTATAAGTGAGGATAAAATAAAGCAACCAAATTGATTAAATATAAGGAGACATACAGCTATGCGAAATTGGGAAAAATACGAAAAGACTTATTTTATGCCGCCTGAGCCGTGCTACGACTGGGTGAGAAAGGATTCCATTGACAAGCCGCCGATCTGGTGCAGCGTTGACCTGCGTGACGGTAATCAGGCGCTGATCGAGCCGATGAGCCTGGATGAGAAACTGGAGTTCTTCCAGCTTCTTGTGGATGTCGGATTTAAGGTGATCGAGGTCGGATTCCCGGCTGCATCTGAGACAGAATACCAGTTCCTGAGAACACTGATCGAGCAGAATATGATCCCGGACGATGTGACGATCCAGGTGCTGACGCAGGCGAGGGAGCATATCATCAAGAGAACTTTTGAGGCGGTGAAGGGTGCTCCGCATGCCATCATCCACGTATATAATTCAACCTCTGTTGCCCAGAGAGAGCAGGTGTTCAAAAAGAATAAGGAAGAGATCAAGAAGATCGCCACAGACGGGGCGGAGCTTTTAAAGAAACTTGCCGATGAGACAACAGGAAACTTTACCTTTGAGTACAGCCCTGAGAGCTTCCAGGGTACAGAGGTTGATTACGCTCTTGAGGTCTGCAACGCGGTGCTTGATATCTGGAAACCGACTCCGGACAACAAGGCGGTCATCAATCTGCCGACTACTGTTGAGAACGCGATGCCCCATGTATTCGCAAGCCAGGTAGAATATTTCAACAAGCATCTGCTCCACAGAGACAGCGTGATCCTTTCCCTGCATCCGCACAATGACCGCGGATCAGGCATCAGCGACGCTGAGCTTGGAATCCTCGCAGGTGCCGACAGGATCGAGGGAACTCTGTTCGGAAACGGTGAACGTACCGGTAATGTGGATATCATCACTCTTGCGATGAACATGTTCTCCCAGGGAGTGGACCCGAAGCTGGATTTCTCCAATATGAGCGATATCGTCGAGGTGTATGAGCGTGTGACGAGGATGAAGGTATCCCCGCGCCAGCCATATGCAGGAGAACTGGTATTTACTGCGTTCTCAGGATCTCATCAGGATGCGATCGCAAAAGGCATGGCATGGAGAGAGGAACATAACTGCGATAAGTGGACCGTTCCGTACCTTCCGATCGATCCGCAGGATGTTGGAAGAAGATATGACTCCGACGTCATCCGAATCAACAGCCAGTCCGGAAAGGGCGGCGTGAACTACATCCTGAAGCAGAGCTTCGGAATCAGCCTCCCGGAGAAGATGAAGGAAGAGGTCGGATATCTTGTCAAAGACGTTTCCGACAAAGCGCATAAAGAGCTCACTCCAGATCTTGTATACCGGATCTTCGAGGATCATTATATCAACTCAAAGCCTGTATTTACGGTTGACGAGTGCCACTTCAAACAGGAGGACGGCATCGTTGCGGAGGCGACGATCCATCACAATGGAAACGCTCTGAAGATCACAGGCGTCGGAAACGGCCGCCTGGATGCGGTGAGCAATGCCATCAAGCATTACTTTGACGTAAGCTATGAACTGGCATTTTATGAAGAGCACTCCCTCACAAAAGGATCTTCTTCCAGAGCGGTGGCGTATGTCGGCGTGGTCTGCAATAAGAAGCGCTACTGGGGCGTTGGCATTGATGCCGATATCATCAAGGCATCCATCGAGGCTCTTGTCGTCGCAGTGAACAAGGTGAAGGAAATCGCGGAATCCGATGTAGATAAGGATGAGCGGCTTCTTGAGATCACGAACTATATCTATGCAAATTATAAGGATGTGACGCTGGATGACCTGGCGGAGAAGTTCTTTCTCTCCAAGCCGTATCTCTCCAAATATATCAAGGAGAAATCTGGAATGACCTTCGGAGATATCCTGAAAAAGGTGAGGATGAAGAAAGCGCGCGCCATGCTGAAGAGCAGCAGTGCGACAGTGGAGAGCATCGCGGAGTCTGTGGGATACCAGAATGTAGAGCACTTTAACAGAGTATTTAAGAAGATGTATAATATCACACCGGTACAGTACCGCAACAGAAAGCAGGTCTGATCCGGGCGGCGGGGAAGGGTCCCGCGATAAAACAGAATAGAGACTGATTTCCGACGGGGGATTCCCGCGGTGCCCAGGAGGATCTTTGGTGGTCCGGACAGAGTGCTGCAGGATCCTCCGTTTTTTTTGTCTTTGAATCTTCTGTGAAAAAAGGGTGCTGAGTGAAGGTGGGAATTGAAAATCAATTTCCGCTGTTATATACTAAAATAGGTGAAAAATTTGGTTTCATGCAGGAAAAATTAGTACTCCTGCACAAACAAATACATGAAATGGAGGGCTGGAATATGAGCTACAACGCAACAGGAAACTCGGCAGGCAGACGGATAAGCCTTCTGCTTGATGAGGGGAGCTTTGTTGAAATCGGCGGCGCTGTGACTGCGCGGAACACAGATTTCAACCTGCAGGAAAGGAAGGCTCCGTCGGACGGTGTCATCACCGGATACGGAGTGATCGACGGCAATCTGGTATATGTGTACAGCCAGGACCCATCTGTGCTCAATGGTTCAATGGGTGAGATGCATGCGAAAAAGATCATCCATATCTATGATATGGCGATGAAGATGGGCGCACCGGTCATCGGACTGATCGACTGCGCGGGCCTGAGGCTTCAGGAGGCGACAGATGCCCTGGAGGCGTTCGGCGGACTGTACTGCAGGCAGGCGATGGCGTCCGGTGTGGTGCCTCAGATCACTGCAGTATTCGGCAGATGCGGCGGCGGCCTGGCGGTTGTCCCCGGACTGACGGATTTTACTTTTATGGAGAAGGAGGAAGGAAAGCTCTTCGTGAATTCTCCGAATGCGCTGGAGGGAAATGAGATCTCCAGGTGCGATACATCAGACGCCGTGTACCAGAGCAGGAGCGGTCTTGTAGACGGGATCGGGACAGAGGAGGAGATCCTCGGACAGATCCGTTCTCTGGTGTGCATGCTTCCGGCAAATTATGAGGATGACCATTCCTATGAGGAGTGCACGGATGACCTGAACCGTCTCTGCCCGGAACTTGCCGGTGCAGTGGAGGACGCCGCTGCAATACTTGCACAGATCTCGGATAATCATCTGTTCTTTGAGACGAAGAAGGATCACGCGCGTGAGATGGTCACGGGCTTTATCCGGCTGAATGGAATGACGGTGGGAGCTGTGGCGAACCGCTCGAAGGTCTATGGCGCAGAGGGGGAGGAAGAGGCTTCCTTTGATCCTGTGCTCACAGCAGACGGATGCAGGAAGGCTGCAGACTTTGTGAACTTCTGTGATGCGTTCTCAATCCCGGTGCTTACACTGACCAATGTACAGGGATATGCGGCGACGGTGGAAGAAGAGAAGAATATAGCGAAAGCGGCGGCAGAGATGATCTACGCCTTTTCCAATGCCACGGTGCCGAAAGTGAATGTGATCATCGGAAAAGCGTATGGAAGCGCATATACCGCGATGAACAGCAGGTCGCTCGGCGCGGATATGGTCTATGCGTGGCCGGATGTGGAGATCGGCATGATGGATGCGGATCTTGCGGCGAGGATCATGTATGCAGATGCGGATGCGACGACGCTTAAGGAGAAAGCGGACGCTTACAGAAAACTTCAGTCCAGCCCGGAATCTGCGGCGGGAAGAGGATATGTGGATGCGGTCATCGATCCTTCGGATACAAGAAAATATGTGATCGGCGCATTTGAGATGCTGTTCACGAAGAGAGAAGACCGCCCGGATAAGAAACACGGTACGGTTTAGTGAGGTGAGGCGAAGTGAAGAAAAAGATCAGTTTATTGGCACTCATTCTCGTCCTCGTGCTCAGCTTCACGGGATGCGGCAAAACCAGTGCGTTGGATTATGATGAAACCGAACTGGAGCAGTATGCGTCGTACCTTTTGCAGAATTTCAGCGGCATGACGGAAGAGAACTTTGAGAATTTTGAAAATATGTCCGATCTGGAGCTGAATCTGACGCTCCTGCAGGTAGGACTCCCGGTCAGCGGAGAAGATTTCCTCTCAATGATCAGCGCCTGGAGAGCAGGGGTGGAGGAGTGTGGTCCGCTTGTCAGTATCGGCGGCTGTGAGGCGAAGGAAACCAAAGACGGCGTGGACCTGATCCTTGAGGCGGATTTTGAGGAGAGAAACGGCACGATCCAGATTTCCTTTGACGATAAAATGAATATGGAAAGCCTTACGGTGAACGCGGAGTATTCAACAGGGGAGATCCTTCAGAAGGCAGGGCTTAATACAGTCCTCGGCATGGGGACGGTCTTTGTCGTGCTGATCTTCCTCAGCTTTGTGATCTGGCTGCTGAAATTTATTCCGGTACTTGAGAAGAAGTTCAGAAAACATCCGGAAGCGGCGGGCAGGCCCGAGACAGCTGGGGAGATTCCCGGCGGAATACAGGAAGAGGCCGCAGAAGTGGATCTGACAGATGATATGGAACTTACGGCAGTGATCGCGGCGGCAGTCGCAGCGGCGGAAGGAACTTCCGCAGACGGATTCATCGTACGTTCGATCAGGAGAAGAAAATCAAATAAATGGAATTGACCAGGAGGATTGGAAGATGATAAAGAATTATACGATTACAGTAAACGGAAATGTGTATGATGTGACAGTGGAAGAAAAAAGCGCAGGCGCAGCCCCGGCAGCCCCGGCAGCTCCGGCTCCGGCGCCGGTCCCGAAAGCAGCTCCAGCAGCTCCGGCCCCGAGAGCGGCCGGCGCGGGCAGAATCCAGGTGAAAGCGGGAGCGGCAGGCAAAGTTTATCAGATCCCCACAACAGTAGGACAGAGTGTTCAGCCGGGAGACACAGTGGTCGTGATCGAGGCTATGAAGATGGAGATCCCGGTCGTTGCCCCGGAAGCGGGAACCATCGCCAGCATTGATGTGCAGGTAGGAGATTCCATTGAGGCAGGAGCAGTACTCGCAACGTTAAACTAGTTATTTCCGGGAGGTTTGAAGAATGGAATATATTTCAAATACACTGGGGAATCTTGTGGAGCAGACCGCTTTCATGAACCTGACCTGGGGAAACCTGATCATGATCGGGGTCGCCTGCATCTTCCTCTATCTGGCAATCAGGCACGGCTTTGAGCCGCTTCTGCTTGTCCCGATCGCCTTCGGCATGCTTCTTGTCAATATTTATCCGGATATTATCATAAGCCCGGAAGAAGCGTCGAACGGAACAGGCGGACTTCTTTATTACTTTTATGTACTTGACGAGTGGTCGATCCTGCCCTCTCTGATCTTCCTTGGAGTCGGCGCCATGACGGACTTCGGACCGCTCATCGCAAACCCGAAGAGCTTCCTCCTCGGAGCCGCTGCTCAGTTCGGCATCTTTGCCGCGTATCTGGGAGCTATGGCGATGGGATTCTCTGACAAGGCGGCCGCAGCGATCTCGATCATCGGCGGCGCTGACGGGCCGACATCCATTTTCCTTGCAGGAAAACTGGAGCAGACTGCGATCCTGGGACCGATCGCAGTTGCGGCATATTCCTATATGTCCCTAGTCCCGATCATCCAGCCGCCGATCATGAAGCTGCTCACCACGGAGAAAGAGCGCAAGATCAAGATGGAGCAGCTCCGTCCGGTGTCCAAGCTGGAGCGTATCCTGTTCCCGATCATCATTACGATCGTGGTATGCGTGATCCTTCCGACGACGGCTCCTCTTGTGGGAATGCTGATGCTCGGCAATCTGTTCAAGGAATCCGGCGTCGTGAGACAGCTGACGGATACCGCTGCGAATGTCCTTATGTATATCGTAGTCATCCTGCTGGGAACATCCGTAGGCGCGACGACCAGCGCGGAGGCGTTCCTGAACTGGGACACACTTAAGATCGTATTCCTGGGTCTGATCGCTTTTGCATTCGGAACGGCTGCCGGCGTCCTCTTTGGAAAGCTCATGTGCTGGGCAACCGGAGGCAAGGTGAATCCGCTGATCGGCTCGGCAGGAGTGTCCGCCGTTCCGATGGCAGCCCGTGTGTCGCAGAAGGTGGGGGCAGAGGCTGACCCGACCAACTTCCTTCTGATGCACGCGATGGGACCGAATGTTGCCGGGGTTATCGGGACCGCGGTCGTAGCAGGAACATTCATGGCGATCTTTGGCGTTAAGTAGAAAAATGGAGGAGAAATATATGGCAGAAATAGAAAAGAAACCGGTTAAAATAACGGAGACGATCCTTCGTGATGCACATCAGTCTCTGATCGCCACCAGGATGACGACAGAGCAGATGCTCCCGATCGTCGACAAGATGGACAAAGTCGGTTATCACGCGGTCGAGTGCTGGGGTGGAGCTACTTTCGACGCTTCCCTGCGCTTTCTGAAGGAGGATCCCTGGGAGAGACTGAGAAAGTTCCGCGACGGCTTCAAGAATACAAAGCTGCAGATGCTGTTCCGTGGACAGAACATTCTCGGATACCGTCCCTATGCAGATGACGTAGTGGAATATTTTGTTCAGAAATCCTGCGCAAACGGGATCGACATCATCCGTATCTTTGACTGTCTGAATGATATCAGGAATCTTCAGACAGCGGTCACGGCGGCGAATAAGGAGAAGGCGCATGCCCAGGTGGCAATGTCCTATACTCTGGGAGATGCCTACACGCTGGACTACTGGGTGGATTTGGCAAAGCGCATCGAGGACATGGGTGCCAATTCAATCTGTGTGAAGGATATGGCGGGACTTCTCTGCCCCTACCAGGCGACAGAACTTGTGTCTGCACTGAAGGAGGCGGTCGATATCCCGATCGAGATGCATACCCATTATACGTCCGGCGTGGCGTCTATGACTTACATGAAAGCGGTGGAAGCGGGGGCGGACATCATTGACACGGCGATCTCGCCCTTTGCCCTCGGCACATCCCAGCCGGCCACAGAGGTGATGGTGGAGACCTTTAAGGGGACGCCTTATGATACAGGGCTGGATCAGAACCTTCTGGCAGAAATCGCGGATTACTTCCGGCCGATCAGGGACGACGCGCTCAAGAGCGGTCTGCTGAATCCGAAGAACCTTGGCGTGAATATCAAGACGCTTCTTTACCAGGTGCCGGGAGGAATGCTCTCCAACCTTACGTCCCAGCTTAAAGAGCAGGGGGCGGAGGACCGCTTCTATGATGTGCTGGAGGAAGTGCCGCGCGTGAGGAAGGACCTGGGCGAGCCTCCGCTTGTCACCCCGTCCTCTCAGATCGTCGGTACTCAGGCGGTGCTCAATGTCCTTATGGGAGAACGCTATAAGGTCGCCACGAAGGAGACGAAGGATATTCTTGCGGGCAAATACGGCGCAACAGTCAAACCGGTGAACAAGGAACTGCAGAAGAAGATCCTGGGTGAGGATGCCGAGATCATCACATGCCGTCCGGCGGATCTTATCCCGAATGAACTGGATACGCTCCGCAAAGAGTGCGAGAGATGGATCCGGCAGGATGAAGACGTGCTCACCTATGCGCTGTTCCCGCAGGTCGCAGTCGATTTCTTTAAGTACAGAGAGGCGCAGCAGACCAAGGTAGACGAGACGGTAGCCGACACAGAAAACGGGGCTTATCCGGTGTAGCCGCAAGATCAAAGACAGCAGAAACTCAATGCAGAGCCTGAAAAAGAGGGCTCTGCATTTTTTATGAAATTTGTTTGTGCTGGAAATACTTTAGTGGTATCATAGGAATGTGATTTTACTGACAGGAGGACTTTTGCAGTGAAAATTTCTGAGAGAATAGATGCGCTGCGCCGAGAGATGCTGCGGGAGGGGATTGATATCTATCTTGTCCCCACGGCAGATTATCACCACAGCGAATATGTGGGAGAGTACTTCAAGGCGCGGCAGTTTCTGACCGGATTCACCGGCTCTGCCGGAACGGCATTGTTTACTGCGGAAAAGGCAGGGCTGTGGACAGACGGCAGATATTTTATCCAGGCGGAAAAGGAGCTTAAGGGTACAGGGGTTGTACTGTATAAGATGGGAGAGCCCGGAGTGGATACGATCGAAGAGTTCCTTGAAAAAGAGCTCCCGGAGGGAGGCACGCTTGGGTTCGACGGAAGGACAGTAGGGCTTGGCGAGGGAAGAAAGTATGAGAAAATTGTTAGGAAGAAGAATGGAAGGCTGATCTGCCAGCATGATCTTGCCGGCTGCGTGTGGAAGGACAGGCCGCCCATCTCCCGGGAAAAAGCGTTTCTGCTCGACACCCGCTGGAGCGGGGAGAGTACAGCTTCCAAGCTCGCCCGTGTCCGAGAAAAAATAGCGGAAGAACATGCGGATGTACAGGTGCTCTCCAGCCTGGATGATATTGCCTGGATGCTGAATATCAGAGGGAATGACGTGGCATACTGTCCGCTGGTGCTTGCTTATGCCCTGATCTATAAGGAACGTGTGGAATTGTTTGCCGACAGAGAGAAGTTCTCGGATGAGATCATGGATTCCTTTCGGGAGAATCGTGTTGCAGTCCGTCCCTATGACGGAATCTATGAAGCTGTCCGCGGATTCGGAGAAGGAGACAGGGTGCTGCTGGATCCGGAGAGCACCAGCTACGCACTCTACAGCAATATTCCTGCAGGAGCTGAGATCGTGGAGGCACAGAATCCGCAGATACTGATGAAATCCAGAAAGAATGATACGGAAGCAGACAATCTGAGAAAAGCACATCTGAAGGATGGGACCGCCCACACGAGATTCATGTACTGGCTGAAGAAGAATGCAGGGAAGATCCCCATGACGGAGAGATCCGCGGCTGCGAAACTGGAAGAGTTCCGTGCGCAGCAGGAAGGATATCTGGGTGCAAGCTTTGAGCATATCAGTGCATTTGGAGAGCACGGCGCGATCGTACACTACAGTGCTTCGCCGGAGACGGATGCGGAACTTCAGGAAGGAAAGCTGCTTCTCACAGATACCGGCGGACACTACTGGGAAGGCTCCACGGATATCACGAGAACAGTGGCTCTGGGCAGCGTGAGCCGGGAGGAAAAGGAGCATTTTACGATCGTGGCAAGAGCGATGCTGCGCCTTGCAAATACGGTGTTCCTGCATGGATGTACAGGCGCGAATCTGGACTGCATCGCCAGGGAAGTGTTCTGGAAGGAGCGCCTGAACTTCAATCACGGCACAGGACACGGCGTGGGATATCTTATGAATATCCACGAGGCTCCGATCAATTTCCGGTGGCGCGAGGGCAGGACACCTGCGCCGGTGCTGGAGAAGAACATGGTGATCACGGATGAGCCCGGCGTCTATATTGAGGATTCGCACGGGATCAGGCTGGAGAATGAACTTCTGGTGCAGGAGGATGAGAAGAACCAGTATGGGCAGTTTATGCACTTTGAGATCCTCACGTTTGTCCCGATCGATCTTGATGCGGTCCTGCCGGAGCTGATGTCCGTGGAGGAACGCGCCATGCTCAATGCCTATCACGCAAAGGTATATGAGCTGATCGGTCCTCGTCTGCCGGAAGAAGAACGAAAATGGCTGAGAGAGTATACCAGACCGGTTTGAAAAATAGTAGGAATAAGGAACTGAATGAAGTGATGGAAGTAACAGAAAACAGTACGAATGAATTAATTGCCAGGATCGAGGCGAAATACGATAAGATGAGCAAGGGACAGAAACGGCTTGCCGACTATGTCTGCCAGAATTATGACAAAGCTGTCTTTCTCACCGCAGCCCGCCTGGGCGAGATCGTGGGAGTCAGTGAGTCCACTGTGGTCCGGTTCGCCACACAGCTGGGATACAAAGGGTACCCGGGATTCCAGAAGGCGCTGGAAGAACTGGTGAGGAATAAGCTGAACTCGATCCAGAGGATGGAAGTGACTTACGGGAGGATCAGCCAGAGTGAGATCCTCGAGACAGTGCTTCAGTCCGATATAGAAAAGATCAAGCTCACGCTCGCGGCGATCGATCACAAAGCGTTCAATCTTGCCATTGATACGATACTGAATGCAAGAAAGATCTATGTGATCGGGATTCGGAGCTGCGCCCCCTTGGCGTCGTTCCTGACATTTTATCTGAATCTGGTCTGCGAGGATGTCACTGCGGTAAATACGAACAGTTCCAGTGAGATCTTTGAGCAGCTCATCCGGATTGGGGAGGAGGACGTGATCATCGGGATCAGTTTTCCGCGTTATTCTATGAGGACGCTGAAGGCGCTGGAGTTCGCCAGCAACCGGAAGGCGAAGGTGATCACGCTTACGGACAGCATCCATTCGCCCATGAATCTGTATTCTTCCTGCAACCTGATCGCCCGCAGCGATATGGCGTCTATCGTGGATTCTCTTGTGGCACCGCTCAGTGTTGTGAACGCGCTGATCGTGGCGCTCTGCATGAAGAAGCAGAAGGAAGTCGTCAGCACTCTGGAGATGCTGGAAAAGATCTGGGGCGAATATCAGGTGTACAGCGGAGATGAACTGAACCCTGTAAGCGGCACCGTGTCCGTAGGAGGACAGGAAGATGAAGAAAAGAAGAAAGGCGGAGACAGCGAATGAGCAGTGTGATCGTGATCGGCGGAGGCGCCGCGGGAATGATGGCGGCTGTTTTTGCCGCCCGCAGCGGCAGGAAGGTCCGCCTTCTGGAAAAGAATGAGAAACTTGGGAAGAAGCTGTTCATCACAGGAAAAGGCAGATGCAATATCACCAATGCCGCGGATGTGGAGGAACTCTTTCCGGCAGTTGTGAGCAATCCGAAATTTCTGTACAGCGGATTTTACAGCTTCACGAATGAAGCGGCCGTCGAGTTTTTTGAAGAGCTGGGTGTGAAGACAAAGGTGGAGAGAGGCGGCAGGGTATTCCCTGTCTCAGATCATTCTTCCGATGTGATCAGCGCCCTGAGCCGTGAGATGCGGAGGCTGGGCGTAAAGGTGTCTCTCGAAACAGAGGTGAAGCGTATCCTGTGCGAAGACGGGCGCGCATCGGGCGTTGAGACTGCCGGCGGGGAGCAGATACAGGCGGACGCTGTGATCGTCGCTACGGGAGGAATCTCCTATCCATCGACAGGTTCCACGGGAGACGGATACCGTTTTGCCCGGGAGTGCGGACACCGGGTGACGGATCTGTCCCCCTCCCTTGTCCCGATGGAAGTGAAAGAGTGGTATGCCAGAGAACTTATGGGGCTGTCGCTGCGCAACATCGAGATCCGGGTGACGGACGGCGGAAAGAAGCTGTATGAAGAGTTCGGCGAAATGCTCTTTACCCATTACGGAGTGACCGGTCCGGTCATCCTGAGTGCCAGCAGTATCGTGGGAAAGCGGCTCAAGGAGAGGGAACTCACGCTCCATATCGACCTGAAGCCGGCCCTGACCGAAGAACAGCTGGACAAGAGAGTTCTGCGGGAATTTGAGGCGAGCCGCAACCGGCAGTTCAAAAATGCAGTGGACAGCCTGTTTCCTGCAAAACTGAAGCCTGTGATGGTGGAACTTTCCGGGATACCGGAGGAGAAAAAGGTCAATGAGATCACCCGGGAGGAGCGAAGCCGGTTCGTCCGGCTGATCAAGGACTTTACCATGACGCTGACCGGACTCAGAGGATACAGTGAGGCGATCATCACGAAGGGCGGCGTGTCCGTGAAAGAGATCGACCCCGGGACCATGGAGTCGAAGCTGGTGAAAGACCTGTACTTTGCAGGAGAGGTGCTGGACCTGGATGCGGTGACCGGAGGCTATAACCTGCAGATCGCCTGGTCCACCGGATATCTGGCGGGCGTAAACGCAGGGGGAGAATGAGAAGAGAAAGGAATCTAGATTTACGGAGGAGAGACAGATGGGATACAATGTAGCGATCGACGGGCCCGCAGGCGCGGGAAAGAGCACTATCGCGAAGCTGGTGGCGAAGAAGAAAGGATATATCTATGTGGATACAGGTGCGATGTACAGAGGACTTGCGATCCATTTTCTGAAGAAAAAGGCAGATCCGGAGGACCGGCAGGCAGTGGCGGAGGCGTGCAGGGACGCGGAGGTCACTATCGGATATGAGGATGGTGTCCAGCAGATCTATCTGAACGGGGAGAACGTGACCGGTATGCTCCGCACCGAAGAAGTAGGCAATATGGCATCAAAGACATCCGCGATCCCGGAAGTGCGGGAGAAGCTCCTGGAGCTTCAGCGCTCTCTGGCAAGAGAGAAGGATGTGATCATGGACGGAAGGGATATCGGAACGAATATCCTTCCCAATGCAGATGTCAAGATCTATCTTACCGCCAGCGTGGAGACAAGAGCCCGCCGCAGATATGATGAGCTGAAGGAAAAGGGGACAGACTGCAGTCTGGATGAGATCGCCCGTGATATCAGAGAACGGGATGAACGCGATATGACAAGAGAGATCGCTCCGCTTAAGAAAGCGGAGGACGCTATCCTTGTGGACAGCTCGGACATGACGATACAGCAGGTCGTTGATGAGATCTGCGGTTACTGCAGATAACGGGAGTCTTTGGTAAGATGAAAGTGATCAAAGCGAAGACGGCGGGGTTCTGCTTCGGCGTGAAGCGGGCTGTCGAGACAGTCTATGAACAGGTGGAGAATTGCGGGAACGAGCAGATCTACACCTATGGTCCGATCATCCACAACGAAGAGGTGATCAAGGATATGGAGGCAAAGGGTGTGCGCGTCCTGAGATCAGAGGAAGATCTGGATGCGCTTTCGGGAGGAACTGTGATCATACGCTCCCACGGTGTCGAGAAAAGGATCTATGACAGCCTGAATGAAAAAAATGTCAGGATCGTGGACGCTACCTGTCCTTTTGTCAAAAAGATCCACAATATCGTCCGGGAGCAGAGCGCTCAGGGGAGATACATCGTGATCATCGGAAACCCGGAACATCCGGAAGTGATGGGGATCCGCGGATGGGCGGGAGATAAAGTGTCTGTGATACAGAACGCTTCGGATGCTGAAAATTTTTCTCCTGACAAAAATGAAAAAATCTGTATCGTTTCCCAGACGACATTTAATTACAATAAATTTAAAGATTTAGTTGAAATTATTTCTGAAAAGAGTTATGATGTAAGTGTTTTAAATACAATCTGCAATGCTACGAAGGAGCGTCAGACAGAAGCGGAAAGCATTGCAGAAACGGTGGATGCTATGATAGTTATTGGCGACAAACATAGTTCCAATACCCAGAAGTTATTTGAAATTTGCCGCAAGGCATGTAACAATACGTACTATATACAGACACTTGGCGATTTGGATTTGAATCAATTAGGGTCAGTGGAAACAGTAGGTATTACAGCAGGGGCATCCACGCCCAACAATATAATTGAGGAGGTTCAAAATAATGTCGGAATTATCTTTTGAACAGATGTTAGATGAGTCATTTAAAACAATTCATAATGGTGAAGTGGTAGAAGGCACTGTGATCGATGTGAAACCGGATGAGATCATCCTGAATATCGGATACAAGGCTGACGGTATCATCACAAAGAGTGAATATTCCAATGACCAGTCTATTGATCTGACAACAGTTGTTTCTGTCGGGGATACGATGACAGTCAAAGTGCTGAAAGTAAACGATGGTGAAGGGCAGGTTCTTCTTACATATAAGAGACTTGCTGCAGAGAAGGGCAATGAGAGACTTCGCGAAGCATATGAGAACAAGGAAGTGCTGAAAGCGACAGTGACTCAGATCCTGGGCGGAGGTATCTGCGCTACAGTTGATGAGGTGCGTGTTTTCATTCCGGCAAGCCTTGTATCTGATTCTTATGAGAAAGATCTCAGCAAATATGAAGGAAAAGAGATCGAATTCGTGATCAGCGAGTTCAATCCGAGAAGAAACCGTGTGATCGGTGACAGAAGACAGCTTCTTGTTGCAGAGCGCACTGAGAAGCAGAAAGAACTCTTCGCAAAACTGAAGGTTGGCGATACAGTTGAAGGTACTGTTAAGAATGTAACGGATTTCGGTGCATTTGTTGATCTCGGCGGTGTTGACGGACTGCTCCACATCTCAGAGATGTCCTGGGGAAGAGTTGACAACCCGAAGAAACTGTTCCATGTTGGCGATCAGCTCAAAGTGCTTGTCAAGGATATCCATGACACGAAGATCGCGCTCAGTCTGAAGTTCCCGGAGACAAATCCGTGGGTAAACGCAGCAGAAGACTTTGCAGTTGGCAAAGTTATCACAGGCAAAGTTGCACGTATGACAGATTTCGGCGCATTTGTTGAGCTTGCACCGGGAGTTGACGCACTCCTTCATGTTTCTCAGATTTCAAGAGCACATGTCGACAAGCCGTCAGATGTTCTCTCAATCGGTCAGGAGATCACAGCGAAGATTGTTGACCTCAATGAGGCGGAGAAGAAGATCAGCCTCAGCATGAAGGCTCTCGAGAATGAGAATCATGCAGAGGAGACTGCAGAGGAATAAATAATATCAGAGATTTTATCAAAAACAGCCGCACAGCGGCTGTTTTTTTTGTTAAAAAACCGACAGGATGTATAGAAAAAGATGCAATATTTACGGCTGATATACTGGATTTTGAATTTGTATTTTAGTAAAATAGTGGTATTGTGAAAATAAAGCGGGTTCTGCCGAAAAGACGGATGCCGCTAAAGAAAGGAAGAGTGAAATGGGACTTTTGACATTTAAAGGCGGGATTCATCCTGATGATGGAAAACGTTTTTCGAAAGACCAGGCAGTGAAGCCCCTTTTACCAAAAGGAGATATGGTTTACCCTCTCTCCCAGCATATAGGTGCCCCTGCCAACCCTGTTGTTAAAAAAGGAGATCATGTCCTGAAAGGACAGATGATCGCCGATGCAGGCGGATTTGTTTCCGCGCCGATCTATTCTTCCGTGTCCGGAACAGTGAAAGGGCTGGAACAGAGATTTAATCCCACGGGCACAAAGGTCGAGTGTATTGTGATCGAGAATGACGGAGAGTATGCTGAAGCCGAGTATGCCCCTGTAAAACCGCTGGATGAACTGACCAGAGAGGAGATCCTTGACATGATCGCCCGGGCAGGTATTGTCGGTATGGGAGGAGCGGGTTTCCCGACCCGCGTGAAGCTTTCACCGAAGGAGCCGGATAAGATCGACTATATCATTGCCAACTGCGCGGAGTGTGAGCCGTACATCACGGCAGATTACAGAAGGATGCTCGAGAATACAGATGAACTGGTCAGCGGAATGCGGGTTGTGCTTTCTCTGTTCCCAAATGCAAAGGGAATTTTTGCGGTCGAGGACAACAAAAAGGACTGTATCGAGAAACTGAACCAGGCAGTGGCTGATGAGCCGCGCATGGACGTGAAAGCGCTGGTCACAAAATATCCGCAGGGTGCTGAACGTCAGCTCATCTATGCCGTGACAAAGCGGGCAATAAATTCGTCTATGCTCCCCGCTGATGCGGGATGTATCGTGGATAATGTGGAGACCCTGATCGGCATACATAACGCAGTCATCTGCGGAAGGCCTCTGACAGAGCGGATCGTTACAGTGAGCGGAGATGCAGTGGAATCTCCGGGTAATTTCCGTGTGCTTCTTGGAACGAACCACAGAGAGCTGATCGATGCTGCCGGAGGATTCAAGGCTGAGCCGGAGAAGCTGATCTCGGGCGGTCCGATGATGGGATTTGCCATGGTGACGCTGGACGCGCCGGTGACGAAGACTTCTTCGGCAATCCTCGCCTTCAAAGAGGATGTAGTATCCAGAAGTCCGGAGACGGCATGCATCAACTGCGGCAGATGCGTGGAGGTCTGCCCGAGCAGGATCATTCCGTCCAGGCTGGCAGATTATGCGAGAAGACAGGATGAGGAATCCTTTGTTGCGATGAACGGACTGGAGTGCGTGGAGTGCGGTTCCTGCAGCTACGTCTGTCCGGCAAAACGCCAGTTAAAGCAGGCGATCGGAGCGATGAGAAAGATCGCTCTTGCAAATAAAAGGAAAAAATGAGAGAGGTGACTGAAAAGTGAACGAGAATTATAAAGTATCGGCATCGCCGCATATCCGCGACAGGATAAAGAGCAGCAATATCATGCTCCTGGTCGTGATCGCGCTGCTCCCGGCGACCTTTTTCGGAATCTGGAATTTCCGTCACGAGAACGCGTGGATCCTCGTCGTCGTGACGACAGCATCTGCGGTGCTTGCCGAGTACATCTATGAAAAACTGATGCACAAACCTATCACGATCAATGATTTCAGTGCGGTCGTCACAGGCCTTCTTCTGGCTCTGAACCTTCCGCCTACACTCCCATGGTGGATGGGAGTCCTCGGCGCTGTGTTTGCCATTGTGGTAGTCAAACAGCTTTTTGGAGGCCTGGGACAGAATTTTATGAATCCTGCTCTGGCGGCCAGATGTTTCCTTCTGATCTCATTTGCGGGAAATATGACGTACTTTGTATATGATGGTGTGACCGGTCCGACTCCTCTGGCAGAGCTGAAGGCAGGGGAAGCGGTGAACACGATGGATATGCTGCTGGGCAATATCCGAGGAACGATCGGTGAGACTTCAGTCATCGCCATTATGATCGGAGCCATGTTCCTCCTCCTTATGGGGGTGATCGATCTGACGATCCCGGGGTCCTACCTTGTGTCATTCGTTGTATTTATCGTGATCTTCGGCGGACATGGACTTGATCCACAGTATATCACTGCGCATCTGTGCGGAGGCGGACTGATGCTGGGAGCATGGTTCATGGCAACGGATTATGTGACTTCGCCGATCACGACAAAAGGAAGGATCGTGTACGGCGTCTGTATGGGACTTCTGACAGGTCTGTTCAGACTTTTCGGAGGATCCGCAGAGGGAGTTTCCTATGCGATCATCATCAGCAACCTTTTGGTTCCTCTGATCGAAAAAGTCACTCTTCCAAAACCATTCGGCAAAGGAGGAGAAAAGTAATGAATAAGATTGTAAAAAATACATTGATCCTGACAGCGATCACGGTGGTATCGGGACTTCTTCTCGGCGTTGTCTACGGCATTACAAAAGAACCTATCGCGGAAGCGCAGGAGAATACAAAGCAGGAGGCATACAGGTCCGTGCTGTCTGATGCCTCGTCTTTTGAGACGATGGAAGATTTTGACGCGGCGGACGCGGCTTCGATTCTGGAAGAAAATGGGTATTCCTCTGATGAGATCACGGAAGTGGCGGAGGGGATCGACGACAGCGGCGAGACAGTCGGATATGTTGTCAACGTGATGTCCCACGAAGCCTATGACGGAGATCTGGAAGTTTCTGTCGGGATTGCGGCGGACGGAACGGTCAAGGGAATCGAGATGCTTTCCATCAGTGAGACTGCTGGTCTCGGAATGAAGGCGGATGAGGCCGAGTTCAAGGATCAGTTCAAGGATAAAAATGTAGAGAAGTTTACATATACAAAATCCGGCGAGAGCGGAGACGATAAGATCGACGCCATCAGCGGTGCGACGATCACGACAAATGCCGTGACCAATGCGGTGGACTCTGCGCTGGTATATTTTCAGAATGAGTTAGGAGGCGTTGTCAATGAATAAGTGCACAGAGCGGATTTTCAACGGCCTTGTCAAGGAAAATCCGACGTTTGTCCTGATGCTCGGCATGTGTCCGACGCTTGCGGTCACTACGTCCGCGGTCAACGGAATCGGCATGGGACTTTCTACGACGGCCGTGCTCGTTATGTCGAACATGCTGATCTCCATGCTGAGAAAGATCATCCCGGATTCTGTCAGAATGCCGGCGTTCATCGTTGTCGTGGCGTCTTTCGTCACAATTGTGGATTTCCTTCTGGAAGGCTTTGTCCCGAGTCTCTATGATTCTCTCGGACTGTACATTCCTCTGATCGTCGTGAACTGTATCATCCTCGGAAGGGCAGAGAGCTACGCATCGAAAAATCCGGTCCTCCCGTCAATCTTCGACGGACTTGGAATGGGACTGGGATTTACAGTGGGTCTTACCTGCATCGGTATCGTAAGAGAGCTGATCGGATCGGGAATGATCTTCGGCATGCAGGTCCTCCCGGATTCTTATGTCCCGATAACGATCTTCATCCTTGCACCGGGCGCTTTCTTCGTACTCGCGTGCCTTGTGGCGCTTCAGAATAAGATCAAGAGAAATCTTGCGAAGAAGGGCAGAAAGGTGCCGGAGAGCGCCGGATGCGGCGAGGGATGCGCCGCCTGCGGAAACCGTGCGGCGTGCAGCGGACACATGTTTCTCGATGTGACAGAGAAAAAAGAGAATGGACAGGAATAGGAGGAGACTGATATGGGAGAACAAATACAGAATCTTTTGCTGATCGCGGTCGGCTCCGCGTTTGTAAATAATGTGGTGCTCAGCCAGTTTCTTGGAATCTGTCCCTTCCTGGGAGTGTCAAAGAATGTAAAGACTGCTGCCGGCATGGGAAGCGCCGTGGTGTTTGTCATCACCATCGCTTCTTTTGTCACGGGACTGATCTACAAGTTCATACTTGGAAACCCGAATATCATGGGCGGAGAGCTGGACTATCTGAATACGATCGTGTTCATCCTCGTGATCGCGGCGCTGGTACAGTTTGTGGAGATGGTGCTGAAGAAATCCATGCCTGCTCTCTACAATGCGCTTGGAGTGTACCTTCCCCTGATCACGACGAACTGTGCGGTGCTCGGTGTGGCGCTGACGAACGTGCAGGAGGGATATGACATCCTCACCGGAGTCGTCAACGGTTTTGCCACAGCGGCGGGATTCCTCGTATCTATCGTACTGATGGCGGGGATCCGTGAGAAGATCGAGCACAATGACATTACGGAATCATTTCAGGGGACGCCGATCGTCCTTGTGACGGCAGGTCTGATGGCGATCGCGTTCTTCGGATTTTCAGGATTGATATAGGAGGACAGAAGATATGGGTATTACCGGAATTATTTTAGCTGCCGTGATAGTCGGCGGCACAGGACTTTTTATCGGCGTCTTCCTTGGAATTGCCGGGAAAAAATTTGCTGTGGAAACGGATGAGAGAGAGGATGCGATCCTCGAGGTGCTCCCCGGAAACAACTGCGGCGGATGCGGATATGCCGGGTGCTCCGGCCTTGCCGCGGCGATCGTGGCAGGCGAGGCAGAGGTCGGCGGCTGTCCCGTCGGCGGCGCTCCTGTCGCAGAGCAGATTGGAAAGATCATGGGCGTCGATGCCGGTGCGCAGGAGAGAAAGACCGCATTTGTAAAATGCGGAGGAACCTGTGAGAAGGCAAAGAATGAATATGAATACTATGGCATCAAAGACTGTGTCATGGCAGCCCAGATGCAGGACGGAGGAGCAAAAGGATGTGCTTACGGCTGCCTCGGCTACGGCTCCTGTGTAAAGGCGTGTCCGTTTGATGCGATCCATATTGTGGACGGCATTGCGGTTGTGGACAGGGAAGCGTGCAAAGCATGCGGAAAATGTGTGTCCGTATGTCCGAAACATCTGATCGAGCTGATCCCGTACAAGCAGCAGACCTTTGTACAGTGCAGCTCGAATGAGAAGGGAAAAGCGCTGATGTCGGTGTGCGAAGTCGGCTGTATCGGATGCCGCCTGTGCGAAAAGAACTGCGAGGCAGGGGCGGTCACGGTCAACAATTTCCTGGCACATATCGATGCAGATAAATGCACCGGCTGCGGTGTGTGCGCGGAAAAGTGCCCGCGGAAGATCATAAAATGCATATAAGAAAATCCGGAAAGCGGAGGAAATGTCTGTGTTCAGATACTTCCGCTTTCCGGATTTTTGTTTTCGGGCGCACTGTCAGTCCAGAGTCACGCCGGATGTTTCATGTATCTCATAATCATCCGTGACAAATACTGCCTCCACACCGCTCATGCTCTCGATCAGATCCATCCCTTTCTCAAGTCCCAGCGCGTAGCAGGTGGTGCTGAGGGCATCGCCGTCAACGGAGCTGTCGGATATGATGGTGACCTGATACAGATCATTCTGGATCGGATAGCCGGTTCGGGGATCAAGGATATGGTGATAGATGGTTCCGTCTTTTTCAAAATACCGCTCATAATTGCCGGAAGTCACAACAGACTGATCAGTGATCTCAAGAGCGGCGAGAACGGTCCCCGTCTGATCAAACGGTCTCTGCAGGCCGATCCTGAACGGCGTGCCGTCACAGCGGTCCCCAACGGCAAGCATATTTCCTCCCAGGTTGATAAGGGCATGCCAGATTCCTTCGCTTTTCAGATAATCCTTCAGCCGGTCGGCAATGTAGCCCTTGGCGATACCTCCCAGATCGATCTTCGCATCCGGATCGGTCAGTGTGACGGTGTTCCCATCCACCTTTACCTTCCGGTAGTCGATGTGGGTGACAGCTTCTGCCAGAGCAGCTGCGTCGGGGATGCTCTTATCCTCGTTGTCCGTAAAGTTCCAGAGGCTGCTGGCGGAGGCGATGGTAATATCAAACATACCTCCGGAGATATCACCGTATTCAAGACCGGCTTTTATCAGATCCGCGGTTTCCTCCGAGACCTCCGTCGGTGTTCCTGCCGCACGGTTGATGGCAGAGACCTCACTGTCCTCGATCGTCGGGCTCAGCATCTGTTCATAATGCGCACAGATCTCATCGCAGTGGTCAAGGATATCCTGATCTCCGCCCCAGACCTGTACTTCCACAACTGTATCGAAGTAAACTCCTGTCATTGTCAGAGGCTCTGACCGGGGCGGGGACGAACAGCCGGCAGCGGCCAGCGCAATGGATACTGCGGTAAAAAGTGCTGCGGTACGTTTCATTTTCTGTCTCCTTCTTCTTTTCTGCACTCTGCTATTATATCGGTTTTCCGGGAAATGCACAACGGGAAAAGAATCGAACGTGTGGTTGCATATTGCAGGAGGCTGTGCTATGATATTGGACGAAAGAGGTATTGAAATGAAGAAAAACGACTGGATTCTTGGGGGCGGGATCGTTCTGGCTGCCGGCATGATTCTCCTTTTTCAGCTGCTGAGGGACAGCGGCGGAGCAAAAGAGGTGACTATATCTGTAGATGGAGATGTGTTCGGCACCTACAGCCTTGAGGAAGATCAGACGGTGGAGATCGGCGGCACCAACCGGCTCGTCATCGAGGATGGAACAGCCCGGATGGAATGGGCTGACTGTCCGGATCAGATCTGCGTGAACCACAGACCTGTCTCCAGGAATGGCGAGAGCATCATCTGCCTGCCGAATGAGGTGGTCGTCTCGGTCAAAGGCGGAGAAGAGGTGGAGCTGGACGGAGTTGTTCAGTAGCCAATAGATTCAGCAGAAGAGAGGACGACGGATAAATTGAGAAACAGAGCGGCGTATTTTGGTGTATTTACTGCATTGGCCCTGATCCTCAGCTATGTGGAGATGCTGATCCCCGTGAATTTTGGGATTCAGGGAGCAAAGCTGGGACTGGCAAATCTGGTGATCGTTATCGTGCTGTACAAAACGGACTGGAAGGAAGCACTGCTTTTGTCCGCAGTGAGGATCCTTCTGTCCGGTTTTATTTTTGGGAACCTGTTCGGCATCCTGTACAGTCTGTCGGGCGGTGTCCTGAGCCTTGTACTGATGGCCCTGCTGAAAAAGAGTGACAGGTTCAGCGTTGTGGGCGTGAGCATAGCCGGAGGGGTGAGCCACAATATCGGACAGCTCTGCACAGCGATGCTCGTCGTCGAGACATACCAGGTGGGGTATTATCTTCCGGCGCTTCTCGCCGCGGGCGCCCTGACAGGATTTCTCATCGGGATCATCTCGCAGGGAGTCCTGAGAAGGCTCCGGGGATTCCGGTTTGTTTAAGAACAGAAAGAGGTAGACCATGATTTCATACGTAAGGGGAGAACTGGCGGCAGTGGGAGCAGACAAGGCAGTTGTGGATGTGGGCGGCATCGGGTATGCCGTGTTCATGCCGCAGCAGTCATTGGCGCTTCTGCCGCCGGCTGGAAGTGAAGTGAAGATTCATACATATCTCAATGTAAGAGAGGATGCAGTGCAGTTATTCGGTTTTTTGACCCGGGATGACCTGGAGATCTTCCGGCTCGTGATCGGAGTCAGCGGAATCGGACCAAAGGGGGGACTGAATATTCTGTCCTGTCTTTCTCCGGATGAACTGCGGTTCGCAGTCATGTCGGGAGATGTCAAGGCGATCTCCGCCGCCCCGGGGATCGGCAGGAAGACGGCGGAGAAACTGATCGTTGAGCTGAAGGATAAGCTGAAGATAGAGGATCTGCTGGACCACGCGGCGCATGGCGGTGACGGACCGGATGTGGTATCCGGAGGGGCGTCGGACAGCGGTATGCAGGCGGAAGCCGTGCAGGCTCTTGTGGCGCTGGGATATGGAAGCGCAGAGAGTATGCGGGCCGTGAAGAAGACCTCGACGGAGTGCACTACGGTGGAGGATATCCTGAAAGAAGCTTTGAAGTTTCTGTTTTAATACGCATATGGCAGACAGATCAGAGGTAGAACATGAAGAAACGAATCATAACAACAGAAAACCTGGAAGAGGATATTAAGATAGAAGGACAGCTGCGGCCGCAGTATCTGGAAGACTATATCGGACAGGCGAAGGCGAAGGAGACGCTGAAGATCTATATCGAGGCAGCGAAGGCTAGGGGAGAGGCGCTGGACCATGTACTTTTCTACGGACCGCCGGGGCTTGGAAAAACGACATTGGCGGGAATCATCGCGAATGAAATGGGCGTCAATCTGAAAGTGACTTCCGGTCCGGCCATCGAGAAGCCGGGCGAGATCGCTGCCATACTGAACAGCCTTCAGGAGAATGATGTCCTGTTCGTGGATGAGATCCACCGCCTGAACCGGCAGATTGAGGAGGTTCTGTATCCCGCAATGGAAGACTATGCCATTGATATTATGATCGGGAAAGGCGCCAGTGCCAGGTCCATCCGCCTGAATCTCCCGAAGTTTACTCTTGTGGGAGCAACGACAAGAGCGGGGATGCTCACTGCGCCGCTGCGCGACCGTTTCGGAGTGGTGAGCCGGCTGGAGTTTTATACGGATGAGGAGCTTAAGACGATCATCCAGCGCTCAGCCAGTGTGCTCCATGTGGAGATCGAGGAAGAGGGTGCTCTGGAACTGGCCAGACGGTCCAGAGGCACGCCGCGTCTTGCGAACAGACTGCTCAAGCGGGTCAGAGATTTTGCACAGGTCAAGTACGACGGAAGGATCACGAGAAAGGTGGCGGATTATGCCCTTGACCTTCTGGATGTGGACAAGTACGGGCTGGATCATATTGACCGCAGCATCCTTCTGACGATGATCGAGAAGTTTCAGGGCGGCCCGGTGGGGCTGGATACACTTGCAGCGGCGATCTCGGAGGATGCGGGCACACTGGAGGACGTCTACGAACCCTATCTGCTGAAGAACGGGTTTATCCAGCGCACGCCCCGCGGGCGTGTTGTGACGGAGCTTGCCTACACCCATCTGGGGATTCCTTCTCCGCTCGAAGAAGGATGAAACCGTGAGAAAGATTCCGGCGGCGGGATTGCAGCAGTTCAGCCCGCTGCCCTGGATTTCCCATTTATTGAAAAAACAGTTGGTTTTTGCTGGTAAATAGTTTATAATAGCTTTTAAGAAACGCAAGGAGGATGCTATGAGTTCAGCAAAACATTTTACGGAAGTATTAATCGGGGGCAAGGTATATACCCTCAGCGGCTTTGAAGGTGAAGAATATCTTCAGAAAGTGTCTTCCTATCTGAACCATAAGATAACAGAGTGTGCGAACAGCGAGGGGTACAGAAAGCAGAGCGCGGATACAAGGAATGTGCTTCTTGCGCTGAATATCGCAGATGACTATTTTAAGGCGAAGAAGCAGGGAGATTCCCTTGAGAACGATATTGAACTGAAAGACAAGGAAATGTATGATCTGAAGCATGAACTGATCTCCGCACAGATCAAGCTGGAGAACGCGGAGAAGGAACTTGCAAAGATGAAGGAAGAGAACAACGATCTTCAGATGCAGATCGTAAAACTGGAAACAGAGATGAAAAACCGGAGAAGGTAGTGATGGATAGGCTGTCAGAAACGACAGCCTATTTCATTAACGGGGAATCGGACGATAAAACGGAAGCGGTGAGGAAAGGTCGAAGAGATGACGGAAAATACAGATAACAGAAAAATGAACAGGCAGATCGAAATACTTGCGCCGGCAGGCTCCTATGACTGCTTCAGGGCGGCAGTCTGCGCCGGCGCGGATGCTGTCTATGCGGGCGGTCCCCGGTTCGGAGCACGCGCTTATGCGGATAATTTTACAGAGGAGGAGCTGCTGTGTGCGGTAAAAGAAGCGCATCTTCACGGCTGCCGATTCTATCTGACGGTAAATACGCTGCTGAAGGATGAAGAGATCGATACACTGTATGATTATCTGGCTCCCCTCTATGAGGCAGGGCTGGATGCAGTCATCGTACAGGATATCGGCGTGTTCGAAGCGGTCAGGAAGTGGTTCCCGGAGATGGATATCCACGCAAGCACGCAGATGACGGCGGCAAATGTGTACGGTGCAAGATTCCTTGAAAAGAACGGGGCGAGGAGGATCGTTCCGGCAAGAGAGCTGTCACTGGAGGAGATAAGAAGCATCAGAGAGGGGACCGGCCTGGAGATTGAATGTTTTGTCCATGGAGCGCTGTGCTACTGTTATTCCGGACAGTGCCTCCTGAGCAGCCTCCTGGGCGGAAGAAGTGGAAACCGGGGACAGTGCGCGCAGCCCTGCCGCCTTCCCTACACAGTGGCCGGAAAGAAGCAGTATTTTCTGAGCCTGAAGGATATATGCACCCTGGAGCTGATCCCGGAGCTTGTGGAAGCCGGCATCGATTCTTTTAAGATCGAGGGGAGGATGAAGAGTCCTGAGTATGTGGCGGCAGTTACCGCAATGTACAGAAAATATACAGATCTGTATCTGAACAGAGGAAAGAAGCAGTTCTCTGTCCGTCCGGAAGACAGGGAGATGCTTATGGATCTGTACAACAGAGGCGGAGCGCATACAGGATATTACCAGCGGCATAATGGAAGAGAAATGCTTGCCCTGGACCGTCCGAACCACGCTGGGGTGAACGCAGTGAGAGTGACGGAGCAGCGGGGAAGAGAAGTCCGTGGAACCGCACTCACAGAACTGCATAAGGGAGATGTCCTGCAGACCGGGAAAGGAAAGGAAAACCATACTCTGGGCAGCCCGGTAGGAAAGGGAGGCACGGTCACTTTTCTTGTGCCGAAGGGATCCCGTTTCAGGACTGGAACTATTGTGCGCAGGATCCGGAATGAGCAGCTTATCAGGAAGCTGGATGAAACCTATGTCTTTGCGGACAGGAAGGAGCAGATCAGCGGAAAACTCGTGCTGTCTCTGCACCGCCCTGCAGTGCTGACCGTGAGCTGCAGAGGCGTTTCTTTTACTGCAGAGACGGAGGAGCGCGTAGAGGCTGCTCAGAAGCGGCCCCTGGATGAAGAGGAAGTGCGCAGCCGCATGAAGAAGACCGGCAATTCTCCATTCTGTTTTGAAGAGCTGGAGCTTGTGGTGGACCGGCAGGTTTTCCTTCCGGTTCAGCAGCTGAACACTCTGAGAAGAGAGGCTCTCGCAGGACTGGAAGAAGCCATTGCGGAAGAGTTCAGGCGCGGGCCGGGAAAAAAAGAGGAGGAACCCTGTGCGGAACAAGAAAGGAAGACAGCGGCGGGCCGGGAAGGTGCTGCGCCGTTTTCCGTGCTGACAGAGACAGAGGAGCAGCTCAGAGCTGTTGCAGAGTGGATCGGAAGAAAGCGCGGCGCAGTCCAGAGGATCTATGCGGAGTGCGGTATGAGAGCGGATTTCTTCCGAAACCAGGGCGTCAGGGAGTTCTTTGAAAAACTGCGGGAGAGCGGTGTGGGAGTATTCCCTGCGATGCCTCATATTTTCCGTCAGAATGCCGCGGATCAATATGAGCGCGAGTTCGGATGGATCCAAAGCTTCCCCATGGATGGCATCCTGGTGAGAAATTATGATACGATCCAGTTCCTGAGAGAACATGGATTTGACAAACCGGTGATCTTGGACCATAATCTATATGTATTTAACCGGTATGGAAAAAGATTCTGGCGGGAAGACGGTACAGCTGAATTCACTGCTCCGCTGGAACTTAACGAAGGCGAACTTTCGAGGCTCGGGATCTCCGATGCCGAGCTGATCGTATACGGACATATCCCGGTCATGCTCTCGGCCCAGTGCCTTGTCAATACGGCTTCCGGATGTACGGGAAAGCCCGGGATCACGTTCCTGACTGACCGGTATAAAAAGAAATTTCCGGTAAGGAACTGCTGCAGGTTCTGCTATAACATTATCTATAACTCCGAGCCTCTGTATCTGGGCGCCCAGGCGGAGAAGATCAGAGCTCTGTGCCCGAAGCGGCTGAGGCTGCAGTTCAGTACAGAGAGCGGGAGGGAGACATCAGAGATCCTGGAGCTGGCAGATCGCGCTTTCGCGTCATCCGGAGAAATTGTCCCGGATTTTTCTTATACTCAGGGGCATTTTAAAAGAGGAATAATATAAAGCAGGTGAAAAAGTGGTCAACATAATTATTCAGATATCAAAATACCTAATCATTATCCTTATGGCGGCTTATACGTTTTCCTGTTTCTCTATCTTTACACAGAGTTACGAGGATGAAGAAAAGCGGACGCTGATCGTGCAGGATGTGCTGATGTTCCTGCTGCAGCTTACGGCATTCACGGCAATGTACCTGGCTACGGATGACATCAGAGTCCTGTTCATCTATGCGGCGCTGGCAGTTGTCCTGCTGGCGGTGATCCTTCTGTACAATCTGATCTATCCGAATGTCTCCAGGCTTGTTGTGAACAATATGTGCATGCTGATCACAGCCGGCATGATCATGATCACAAGGCTGTCTTCGGATAATCCGACTCCCTATGGGAGCTCGGTGAGGCAGCTTGTCTTTATCATTGTAGGGATCATATTCGGCCTTGTCGTTCCTGTACTGATCCGTAAGCTGACATTCCTTGATCAGTGGACTTACGTCTATGCGGGAGTGGGCGGGGCGGCGCTTCTGGCGGTCGCACTGTTTGCGGGAAGATCCGGCGGAGCGAAACTGAGTTTTGATCTTGGACCGGTCAATATACAGCCGTCAGAATTTGTAAAGATCCTGTTTGTTTTCTTCGTTGCCGCAAGTCTGAAGAAATCAACGGAGTTCAAGAACGTAGTCGTCACTACTGCGATCGCGGCGGCTCATGTGCTCATTCTTGTGGTTTCTACAGATTTGGGAGCCGCCCTGATCTTTTTTATAGTGTATCTTATCATGCTGTACGTGGCGACGCGCCAGCCTCTGTATGCGCTCGCGGGCATTGCGGCGGGATGCGGGGCTGCCGTGGTCGGATATCATCTGTTTTCGCATATACAGGTCAGGGTAGAAGCGTGGCAGGATCCTTTTGCCGCTTACAGCGAAGGCGGATATCAGATCGCACAGTCGCTTTTTGCGATCGGGAGCGGAAGCTGGTTCGGAACGGGCCTGTTCCAGGGACAGCCTGATACGATCCCTGTAGCGGAGACAGACCTTATCTTCTCGGCGGTCACGGAAGAGATGGGTGTGATCTTCTCATTGTGCCTGATCCTGATCTGCGTGAGCTGTTATGTGATGTTCCTGAATATTGCGATGGAGCTGAAAAATCAATTCTATAAGCTGGTGGCCCTGGGACTCGGGACATGCTATGTGTTCCAGGTGTTCCTGCAGATCGGCGGCGTGACGAAGTTTATCCCTCTGACCGGACTTACCCTTCCGCTTGTGAGCTACGGCGGAAGTTCCATGCTCAGTACAATGATCATGTTCGGCATCATCCAGGGATTGTATATCCTCCGGGAGGATGAAGAGGCGGAGATAGAGAAAAAGAAAGAAAGGGAGTTAAGAGATGGATCGGGAAAGACGACCAGACAGAACAAGGCAAAGAGCAGACCGAGATTCGAGGAAGTCCCGAAACAGAGGACGCGTCAAAAGCAAAGAGCGCGCACAAAACAAAGAGTTCGCTAGAGTCACTTATTTCTTTGTGATCCTTTTTATCGCCCTGATGGGATATCTTGTATATTTTACCGCGGTGAGGGCGCGCCGCGTTGTGAACAGTCCGTACAATCAGAGACAGGATGCGTTTGCCGAGAGGGTCGTGCGGGGAGATATCGTGGACCGCAGCGGCAATGTCCTGGCGACGACGGACGTTGCGGAGGATGGGACGGAGACGAGAAGTTATCCCTATGGTTCCGTTTTCGCTCACGTAGTCGGATACAGCGACAAAGATCTGGGGACGACAGGTCTGGAATCGGTCGAGAATTTTGAGCTTCTCACTTCCAATGCCTTTTTTATGGAAAAACTGCAGAATGAATTCAGCGGTTCGAAAAACATCGGCGATACTGTGGTGACCACACTGGATGCTGACCTTCAGCAGGCAGCGTACAATGCTCTCGGAGACAACAAGGGCGCCGTGGTCGTGATGGAAGCGGATACAGGGAAGATCCTTTCTATGGTCTCGAAGCCGGATTATGATCCGAACTATATCGTGAGCGACTGGTCCACTCTGAACACGGATGAGGAGAACAGTCCTCTCCTGAACAGGGCGACACAGGGCTCTTATGCGCCGGGGTCTACGTTTAAGATCGTGACGACGCTCGCCTTTATGAGGCAGAACGCGGATTATGCCAATTATACTTATGACTGTATCGGAGAGATCACAACAGGGGATACGACGATCCACTGCTTTGGCGGGACAGCCCATGGGTACGAGGACCTGAGGTCTTCCATCGCAAACTCCTGTAATTCCTCCTTTGCCCATATCGGAACGCTGCTGGCCATCTCCGGATACCGGGATACTGCGGAGGCCCTGTTGTTCAACAAGGAGCTTCCCTCTGTGCTGGGATATACAAAGAGTTCTTTTGCCCTGACAGAGGATTCCCCGGAGGCGGAGGTGATGATGACTGCCATGGGACAGGGAAAGACAACAGTGAGCCCGTATCACATGGCGCTGATCACTCAGGCGATCGCCAATGACGGAGTAATGATGGAGCCTTATCTTGTTGACAGCGTGACGAATTATACAGGAACCGAGATCCGCAGGAATGTACCGAAGAGTTACAAAAGACTGATGACCACGGATGAGGCGGCCCAGCTGAGAGAATACATGACGGCCGTGGTCGAAGAGGGGACAGGTTCGGTCCTGAGCGGGAGCAGTTACACCGCGGCGGGGAAAACCGGTACTGCGGAGTACAGTCTTTCGGATGGAGAGAAAACCCATTCCTGGTTTATGGGATTTACCAATGTAGATGATCCGGAACTGGTCATCAGTGTGATCACGGAGGGATCGGACGGAAGCGCCAGCGGAAAAGCGGTTGTGATCGCCAAGCAGATTCTTGATTCATATTATAACTGACGGGGATGACTGGACATGCAGGTGAAGTTTTACTGTGATCTATATATCAGTGAAAACTGGATGAATAAAAAGCGGAAGATAATGGCAAGACTACAGAAGAACAGGCTTCAGCCTGCGGTTTATGTCATCGCGCTGTCGCAGGGAGAACAGAATCAGTTTGAGATCTTTTCCGCCATGCTGATGAAGCAGCATGTTTTTGACGACAAGGAACTTTTTGTCGTGGGAATCGCGGACGGATATCTGGATGCGCTCTATCTTGTGGAAGAGATGACAGAGGAGGCGTACCGGGAGACCGGAGATGCTGATATCCGCCGCTGGATTCTCCGGCGGCAGCATGAATATGACGGGACGGAGCGGAAATACTGATGTTACATATACTTCTGTTTATTTTGAAAATTGTAGGAATCCTTCTGCTTGCGGTTCTCTGTCTTTTTATCCTTGCAGCCGCAGTATTCGTCTTGGATCCGGTCAGATATCGTCTGGAGGGTTCCGCGGAAGAATGGGCGGATACGATCCGCGGAAGCTGCAGATTTCACTGGCTGTTCCATCTGATCCGCGGTGAGGCGGCATTTGAAAAGGGCGAGCTGAAGTGGAGGATAAGGGTTGCATGGAAGAAGTTTGAAAGCCATGCTGATCCTGAAGAGAAAGCGCCAGCTCCTGAAAGAGAGACAGTCTCTTCCCATACGGAACAGGAAGCACGAGGGACAAAGAATAATGTTCCAAAGAAAAAGGAACATATTCGGGAAACGGGCAGCGGTTCTGCCCCGGAGAAACCGTCTCCGAGAATGATGAATAAAGAAACCATAGCTGAACCTGAAAGCCGGCAGGACGCCGGGAAGGAAGAAAAAGAAGATACGCTGTATCAGAAACTCTGCGGTAAGATCGAGCGGATGAAGGAGACATTCCGGAGATTCTGTAATAAGATGAAGGCGCTTATGAGGAGAAAAGAACGGCTGAGCGCATTCCTTGCCAATGAGACGCACAAGAATGCTTTTCGAAAGGTCCTTTCGGAGTTCAGGCGTTTTCTGGGATATCTGCATCCGAAGCGTCTGAAGGCGGAACTGGAATTCGGCTTTGAGGATCCGGCGCTCACCGGATATACACTTGCGTGGCTCAGCCTGATCTATCCGGCTGTGGGAGAAGCTGTGGAGATCCGGCCTGATTTTCATCACAGGATCCTGAAGGGAAATCTATATGCGGAGGGCAGGATCCGCATCGTGTATGCCTTGATCCCGGCCTGGAATCTGGTCCGGGATAAGAATGTAAGGACAACGTTCCGGCGTATCCGGAAACTGATGTCATAGAAAGTCATAAGAGGAGGAAATGAACAATGGCAGAGGAAAACAATTTTAAATCGACGGTGAAGGCGCTCTTTGAAGGAATGGACAGTGTCGTGTCGTCAAAGACAGTCGTGGGAGATGCGATCCATATCAACGGAACGATCATACTTCCTCTTGTGGATGTATCCTTTGGAATCGGAGCAGGCTCCTTCCTTGCGGATAAAAAGGAAAAGGGGATGGGAGGAATGGGAGGAAGGATATCTCCCAGCGCGGTGATCGTGATCCAGGACGGAAGAACGAAGCTCGTTAATATCAAGAATCAGGATACGATCACGAAGATCCTGGATATGATCCCGGATGTGGTAGACCGATTCACCTCGGAGAAGGAAGAGAAGATGACGGAAAAGGACGTGATGGATATTCTTGATTCCGAGGAAGAGACAAAGGAATAATATCCGGAAAAAAGTCATAGAATAGGATAACAGATTTTTCGGAAGTGACGGAATGAAAAGAGTACTTGGATTCGCGCTGTTCTGGATGGCGCTCGGAATGTTTCTCATGATGCTGCTTCCGAATCTTGTATGCGGTGTGATCCTGACAGTGCTTTTTCTGATCATAGGATACCGCCTGTTCTGCTGCTAAAACGGAGCCTGCAGGAAAGTACAGCAACTTGCCTGCAGGATAAAAAAATAAAGAGACAGTTTAAAACTGCCTCTTTATTTTCATTCCAATACTGTATGTCCGAATCTTCTTATGCGCGCTCTACGCGTCCTGATTTTAAGCAGGATGTACATACATACATTTTCTTGGATCCGCCTTCTGTCTTAACTCTGACGGACTTCACATTTGATTTCCACATTTTTGGTGTTTTTCTATGAGAGTGGCTTACATTGTTACCAAAATGAGCACCCTTATCACAAATAGCACATTTAGCCATGACTGCACCTCCTAACCATCTGGACTGGTCATATAGACTCATAACAATGATATTCTAGCAGAAAGATTTTCTTATTGCAAGTATTTTTTAAAAAAACTGAATCTATATTGTAAAAACTACAAACTAATAGTATAATAAGCATGTTATTTATGGCAGAATCCATTAATAGAACTGGAGGTAATACAGGATGAAGGGAAGTATGAGCACAGATCTTGGAATCATAACAGTCAACCCTGAAGTAATCGCCAAATATGCCGGATCGGTCGCGGTTGAGTGTTTCGGAATCGTAGGCATGGCGGCAGTCAGCATGAAGGACGGGCTGGTGCGTCTCCTGAAGAGAGACAGTCTTACGCACGGGATCCAGGTCGAGATTTCAGACGAGAATGTTCTTACCTTAAACTTTCACGTCATTGTCTCATACGGGGTAAATATTCTTTCGGTTTCCGACAACCTTATGAACAATGTCAAATATAAGGTGGAAGAATTTACCGGTATGACGGTAGATAAAATAAACGTCTTCGTAGAAGGTGTTAGAGTGATAGATTAAGGAGGATCTTGTCGTGGCTGTGAAAACGATAAATACGGAGATGCTTCAGAAGATGTTCCTTGCCGGAGCGGCGAATCTGGAAGCAAAAAAAGAATACATTAATGAGCTGAATGTATTTCCCGTGCCTGACGGAGATACGGGGACAAATATGACACTGACGATCATGTCGGCGGCAAAAGAAGTAAACGCGCTGGAGAAACCTGACATGGCGTCCATCGCAAAGGCGATCTCTTCCGGATCCCTGCGGGGCGCGAGAGGCAATTCGGGCGTTATCCTCTCCCAGCTTCTCCGCGGATTTACGAAGGAAATACGCGAGTATGAAGAGATTGATGCCGCGGTGCTGGCCAGGGCATGCGAACGTGCGACTGCGACGGCATACAAGGCTGTCATGAAGCCGAAGGAGGGCACGATCCTGACCGTGGCCAAAGGAGCCGCTCAGAAAGCCCAGGAGATGGCTGAGACGACAGAGGATCTGGAGGTCTTTCTCGCTGAGGTGATCAAATATGCGGAGGAAGTCCTTGCACAGACGCCGGAGATGCTCCCGGTGCTGAAGGAAGCCGGCGTCGTGGATTCCGGCGGACAGGGCCTGGTAGAGGTGCTCCACGGTGCCTTCGATGCTTTCCAGGGAAAAGAAGTGGACTATACGGCGATCGAAGCGGGACCGGCGGTAAAGATGGTGAAGCCGGGAGAACAGGCGGAAACGGACATCAAGTTCGGATACTGTACAGAATTTATCATCATGACAGAGAAGCAGTTCAGTGAGAAGGACGAGACAGAGTTCAAGGCATACCTGGAGTCCATCGGTGATTCCATCGTGTGCGTGGCGGATGAGGATGTGGTGAAAGTCCATGTGCACACGAATGATCCGGGGCTTGCAATACAGAAGGCTCTGACATTCGGACAGCTCTCTCGGATAAAGATCGATAACATGCGCGAAGAGCATCAGGAGAAATTGATCAAAGATGCGGAGAAGGCTGCGGCGGCACAGGCCCAGGCATCCGCGCAGGAGAAGAAGAAAAAAGAGCCTAGGAAACCGGTGGGATTTATCGCTGTCTCGATCGGAGACGGGATGAACGAGATCTTCCGCGAGCTCGGTGTGGACTATATCATTGAAGGCGGGCAGACGATGAATCCGAGCACAGATGATATGCTCACTGCGATCGACAATGTGAATGCAGATCATATCTTCATTCTTCCGAATAATAAAAATATTATCCTTGCCGCAAATCAGGCACGGTCTCTGACAAAGGACAAGGATATCCTTGTTGTTCCGACAAAGACGGTACCTCAGGGAATCACTGCGGTGATCAATTATATGCCGGAAGCGGATGTGGATACGAATTTTGAGACCATGCAGGAAGGAATCAAAAATGTCAAGACCGGTCAGGTGACTTACGCTGTACGTGATACCAAGATCGACGATAAAGTGATCCACGAGGGCGATATCATGGGAATCGGCGACCAGGGCATCCTTTCAGTGGGACAATCTGTGGAGGAGACGACAAAATCGATGCTCAGCCAGATGGTGGATGAAGACACGGAACTGATCAGTATCTATTACGGACAGGACGTGCTGGCTGAAGATGCGGAAAGACTTGCGGAGACAATCGGAGAAAAGTATCCGGATGCGGATGTGGATCTTCATTCCGGAGGTCAGCCGATTTATTATTATGTTGTTTCCGTGGAATAAGACGGAAAAGCACAGTTTGATGAAAGCGGGACATTCTTCCCTCGGGAGGAGTGTCCCTTTTTAACATAAATCAAAAGCTTCAGGGAGAAAATTATGAACAGAAACTCAAAGATCAGTGAGCTGAAAGGAATCGGTGAAAAGACAGAAAAGCTTTTTGAAAAGGTCGGCGTGCGCACTGTGGGAGATCTGATCCGTTACTATCCGAGGACATATGAGATATTCGAGGATCCGGTCTCCATCGGAGAGATATGTGAAGGAAAGATCTGTACGGTAACAGGCGTGGTGTTCGGAAGAATCCAGGTGTCCGGCAGCCGGAACATGCAGGTGACCACGCTGCACCTGAAGGATCTGACCGGCACGCTCAAAGTGATCTGGTTCAGAATGCCTTTTCTTCGGAATACTCTCGGCCGCGGAGGAACGGTCACGCTCCGCGGAAGAGTGGTCCGCAGAAGGGACGGGCTCGTCATGGAGCACCCGGAGATCTATTATCCTTCTTCAAAATATGAGGAGAAGAGAAATACAATGCAGCCGGTCTACGGACTGACCGCGGGACTTACGAACAATGCGGTCGTAAAGGCGGTGCGTCAGGCGCTCGACTGCACAGGAGACCGTCAGGATATCCTTCCGGAGAGCCTTGCCAGAAAATACAGTTTCATGCCCTATGATGAGGCGGTGCGGAAAATGCATTTCCCGGGGAATAAGGAAGAATTTGCCGCTGCAAGAGAGCGCTTTGTTTTTGAGGAATTCCTTGTGTTCGTGCTGTCTCTCAGGAGACTGCGGGATGAGGAGAGCCGGGCGGTAAACCGATTCGTGTTCCGGGACCAGCCGCGGATCGAAAAGTTCCTGGAAGATCTTCCGTACAGCCTCACTGCCGCGCAGCGGAAAGTGTGGGGAGAGATCAAGGCAGATATGCAGAGCGGCCATGTGATGTCAAGGCTTGTCCAGGGAGATGTAGGATCCGGAAAGACGCTCGTCGCATTCCTCGCGCTGCTCCTGGCAGGTCTGAACGGATATCAGGGCGCCCTGATGGCGCCCACGGAAGTCCTTGCAAGACAGCATTATGAGAACATATCCGGCATGCTGGAGGGATACGGGATTCCACTGAAGGCGGGGCTTTTGACCGGTTCTATGACTGCCAGACAGAAAAAAGATACTTACGCGGAGATCGAACAGGGAAAGGTGTCGATCATCATCGGCACCCATGCCCTGATCCAGGATAAAGTGAACTATCGGGACCTGGCTCTGGTGGTCACTGATGAGCAGCACAGATTCGGCGTAAAGCAGAGAGAGTCGCTTGCGGGAAAAGGGGATACACCTCATATCCTGGTGATGAGTGCGACGCCGATCCCAAGGACACTGGCGATCATCCTGTACGGTGATCTTGACATTTCCGTGATCGACGAGATGCCGAAAAACCGGCTCCCGATCAAGAACTGCGTAGTTGATACAGGATACAGGGAGACCGCGTACCGTTTTATGAAAAAGCAGGTGGCGGAGGGACGGCAGTGTTACGTCATCTGTCCGATGGTGGAAGAGAGCGAAAGTCTGGAAGCTGAAAATGTCATGGACTATTCCCATATGCTCTCTGAAGAGATGGGGAATGATATCTGTGTCGCGTGTCTTCACGGCAGGATGAAGCAGCAGGAAAAGGACAGGATCATGGAGGCGTTCGGACGAAACGAAATACAGATACTTGTGTCTACAACGGTGATCGAGGTCGGCATTGACGTGCCTAATGCAGCGGTCATCATGATCGAAAATGCGGAGCGATTCGGCCTCGCGCAGCTCCATCAGCTGCGGGGGCGCGTGGGAAGAGGGAAATATCAGTCCTATTGTATCTTTATGACCGCTTCAAAATCAGCCGAGACGAAAGAGCGGCTTGACATCCTGAACCATTCCAATGACGGATTCTTTATCGCCGGTGAGGATCTGAAACTGAGAGGCCCGGGCGATTTGTTCGGAATCCGTCAGAGCGGAATCCTTGATTTTAAAATTGCTGATGTGTTTCAGGATGCAAAGCTCCTGCAGAGCGCAAACGAGGATGCCGAAAAAATCCTGAGAGAGGATCCTGACCTGGCATTCCCGGAGAATGCGGGGCTTCGGCGTTATATCGACAGAAAGATCAGCGAGATTATGCTGGAGACGACGCTGTGAAACGCGGCTCCGGCAGGGAGGAACGAAAATGGAAGACGCATATGTGCTCACATTGAAAAACCGAAAATTTTCTGAATTCTATCTGTGTTACTGCGGCTACGCAAAATGTGAGCCGCTGCATAGTTTCGGACCGGCAGTCCGCCCGAATTACCTGATCCATCTGATCCTCGACGGGAAAGGGGTCTACCAGATCGGAGATACTAAGTATGAGCTGTCAAAGGGACAGGGGTTCCTGATCGAACCGGAAGTGCAGACATTCTATCAGGCTGACAAAGAGGAACCGTGGACCTATCTCTGGATCGGATTCAGCGGCAGCCGGGCCAAAGAATATCTGGCGGACATCGGACTGGGGAGCGGACATAAGATTTTTCGCTGCAAAGACACCTCGGGACTCAGGGAGATCCTGAATGAAATCCTGAAAAGAAACACCTATACCGTAGAAAATGATTTTTACCGCGAAGGATTTCTGTATTCGTTTTTCGGTCTTCTGTCGCAGAATATAAAGAGCGAAGCTGCCTCGCAGAAGGAGACAGAAAATCTGTATGTGAGGGAAGCGCTGGAATATACACAGAATAATTATCACTATGGAATCCGCGTGTCTGACATCGCAGATTACGTGGGCGTCAGCCGCGGCTACCTTCACACGCTTTTTACGAAAACCCTCGGTCAGTCGCCGCAGGAATATCTTGTCAATTACCGGATCACCCGCGCCCAGCAGCTCCTTGAGATCACAGATCTGCCGGTAGAGGGCGTGGCGCAGTCCTGCGGATACTCCGATCCTCTTGTATTTTCAAAACTGTTTAAAAAGAGGACCGGAAAAACGCCTTCCGCATATCGGAAGGAAAGTACATAATGACTGTTTTTTCTTACATTTTCTCCTGTTTATTGCCGCAAAAATCAATATAATAAGATGCAGCAGTAAACAGGAGGAATACATCATGAACATTTCTGTAAATGAAACCACCCATACATTTCATCTTTATAACAATGAGATCAGCTACATTATGACTGTACTCAGAAACGGACAGATGGGACAGCTGTATTTCGGGAAAAAAGTCCATGAGCGCGACGACTATTCCTATCTTATCGAAGTACGGTCCCGTCCCATGACATCCTGCGTATTCGACACAGACAAATGCTTTTCTATGGAACATCTGAAGCAGGAATACGCTGTGTTCGGCACAACAGATTACCGCTCGCCTGCAACGGAAGTCCTGCAGAATAACGGAAGCCGTATCTCGGAATTCGTGTTCCACGACTACCGGATTGAAAATGGGAAACCCTCGCTTGAGGGACTTCCCGCCACTTATACTGAGTCAGATGAAGAAGCGAGTACACTGGTCATCGGTCTGATGGATCCGCTCACGCAGATCCGTCTGGAACTATTCTATACGATTTTTGAGAAGGGCGGTATTATCGCGCGAAGCGCGCGCTTTATCAATAAAGGGAAAGAAGATGTTCATCTGACTACTGCCATGAGTCTGTGCGTGGATCTTCCGGACAGTGAGTATGACTGGATCCAGTTTTCCGGGGCATGGGCGAGAGAGCGCTGTCCGAAAAGGCGGCGTCTCGAGCAGGGAATCCAGTCCGTAGGAAGCATGAGAGGTAATTCTTCCCACAACCACAACCCGTTTGTGATCCTGAAACGGCCGACTGCCGATGAATTTCAGGGTGAAGCCATCGGTTTCAGCCTGATCTACAGCGGCAACTTCCTTGCGCAGGCAGAAGTAGACGCATATAATACGACAAGATTTCTCATGGGAATCCATCCGGCAGGCTTTGACTGGAAACTGTCAGCAGGCACGTCTTTTCAGACGCCGGAGGCTGTGATGATATATACCGATCAGGGTCTGAACCGCTTAAGCCAGACATTCCACCGCCTGTACCAAAAGCGGCTTGCCAGAGGATACTGGAGAGACAGGGAGCGCCCGATCCTGATCAATAACTGGGAAGCCACCTATTTTGATTTTACTGAAGAAAAGCTTCTGCAGATTGCAGGGAAAGCAAAGGAGTGCGGAGTAGAACTGTTCGTACTTGACGACGGCTGGTTCGGACAGCGCAATACAGAACATGCGGGTCTCGGCGACTGGACCGCAAATACCGATAAGCTTCCCTCCGGAATTGCCGGGCTCTCGGAGAAGATCGAAAAAATGGGCATGATGTTCGGTCTCTGGTTCGAGCCCGAGATGGTCAATAAAGATTCTGACCTTTACCGTGAACATCCGGACTGGATCCTGCAGGCTCCCGGCCGAAAACCTTCCCACGGACGTTTCCAGTATGTGCTGGACTTTTCCAGAAAGGAAGTCGTAGACCGGATTTATGAGATGATGGCAAAGCTTCTCTCTGAGGCGAAAATATCCTATGTAAAGTGGGATATGAACCGCAGTATTACAGAGTGCTGCTCCGCGTCGCTCCCGGCTGACCGACAGGGCGAAGTGTATCACAGATATATCCTCGGAGTCTATGACCTGTATGAAAGGCTCACAAGCAGGTTCCCGCAGGTACTGTTTGAGTCCTGCGCAAGCGGAGGCGGCCGTTTTGATCCGGGGCTTCTCTACTATGCGCCGCAGGGCTGGACAAGTGATGATACGGATGCAGTGGAGCGTCTCAAAATCCAGTACGGGACCTCATACTGTTATCCGGTAAGCTGTATGGGGAGCCATGTCTCTGTGACGCCAAACCACCAGGTAAACAGGAACACGCCTCTTGAGACAAGAGCAGACGTGGCATATTTCGGCACATTCGGATATGAACTTGACCTGAACCGGATGACAGACGAAGAACTGAACGCGGTAAAAGAGCAGGTGCGCTTTATGAAAAAATACCGCCGCCTGATCCAGTATGGTACCTTCTACCGTCTGCAGAGTCCATTCGATAACAATGTGGCAGGATGGATGGTCGTAAGCGGTGACAGGCGGCAGGCCATCGCCGGGAGATATAAGATCCTCAACGGTCCCAACCAGCCCTTTGAGAGAATGTACTTAAAAGGCCTGGATGCGGATACAGAGTATCTGGTAAACGGATCAGAAACGCATTACGGCGATGAGCTGATGAACTGCGGCCTGGTCACCACGGATGCTTCCGCCGGCGAGGCCGGTCCTGGGGAGAAAATGAGCTGTGATTTTGAGTCAGAGCTGTATGTGATTGAGTCTGTTTAAGACAGCGAGGGGAGAGAAAAATGGAATCCAGAGGATATTTTGTCAAACGGTGCGCCATGATGCTGACGGGAATTCTTTTTATCAGTATATGCGTAGGCTGTTACCGCCTCAGCGGCTTCGGAGTGGATGCGTTTACATGTATGCAGCTGAAATGACGCTGGCGCTTCGGATTTTCGCCCTGCTGCTCGGATGCATCTTTGCAGGGCTTGGCGTAGCCTTTTACATGGTGGCTGAGATGGGAATCGCACCTTATGACAGCGCAGCTCTTATTCTCCAGAAATGGACAAAGGGGAGGATACCATTTCAGTTTGCCCGTGTCATAACAGATGTTGTCTGCGTGCTGACCGGCATAGTATTCTGCCTGTTCGCTGGGGATGATATATGGATGATTGTCGGGATCGGTACGATCATCAACGCCTTTTTTAATGGTCCGCTGATCCAGTTTTTCAGGACGCATGTTACGGAACTGCTCCTGTACGGAAACGCGCAACAGAAAGCTGCGTTTGACATCATACAGGAAAAGAAGAAAAAACAAAAATAGCTGCTACGAATTTCCAGTTTAAAAGTAAAGATCCTCCATATACTATGGATGTAACATGAAGCACCGAACAGCAGATGTATGATAACCGGCTGCACACAGGCGGCAGATTACATACAGATGCAGCCGGACTGCATGTTGCATGACAAACGAGAGCAGCTTAAAAAAGCTGCCAAAACGCAAAAGGAGGAAATGATCATGGCAAGTCGTTCATCTAACAGAGCAGCAGTGCCTGAGGCAAAGAGCGCTCTGGACAAATTCAAGTATGAGGTGGCAAATGAGCTCGGAGTACCGTTATCTGACGGCTACAACGGAGACCTTACCTCCAAACAGAACGGATCTGTGGGCGGATATATGGTCAAGAAAATGATCGAACAGCAGGAAAAACAGATGGCAGGCAAATAAGCAGTCTGCGGCTGAAGAGAAACTGCTTCGTCCGAAAAGGGGAAAAGCACTCGGGATTGACCTGAGTGCTTTTTTCTGCTAAAATTCAGCATAGTTATAGAAAAGAGGTGCTGCTTTATGAGAGTGATCGCTGGAAGTGCGAAAAGGCTGCCTTTAAAGACGATCGAAGGCATGGACACAAGACCGACTACAGACAGGATCAAAGAGACGCTGTTCAATATGATAGCTCCCGGCATGTATGACTGTATCTTTCTCGATCTTTTCAGCGGGAGCGGCGGCATCGGGATCGAGGCGCTGAGCCGGGGTGCCCGCGAGGCTGTTTTTGTGGAGAATAGTCCGCGAGCGATGGCGGTGATCAAGGAAAACCTGAAGTTTACCAGGCTGGAGCAGAAGGCTGTCACGATGACGCGGGACGTGATGAACGCTCTGTATCAGCTGGAGGGGGAGAAGGTATTCGATTACATTTTTATGGATCCTCCTTATGACAGAGGGCTGGAGCGGAAGGTTCTGGAGTATCTGGCTGATTCTGCACTTGTGTATGAGGATACGGTCATCATCGTGGAGGCGTCGAAGAATACGGATTTTTCCTATGCTGACGGACTCGGCTTCAGTATTATAAAAGAGAAGGTCTATAAGACGAATAAGCATGTTTTTTTAGAAAAAGCAGGAAAGGAAGAAATATGTTGAGAGGAGTCTATCCGGGAAGCTTCGACCCGGTTACATACGGACATTATGATATCATCGTGAGGTCCTGCAAAATCGTGGATGAATTAATTGTCGGGGTATTGAACAATAAGGCAAAAATGCCGTTGTTTTCTGTTGAAGAACGTGTTAAAATGTTAAAGGAAGTGACGAAAGATCTGACAAACGTAAAGATCGTGCCTTTTGACGGGCTCCTGGTTGATTTCGCTTCAAGAATGGATGCGGATATCGTTATCAGGGGACTGCGTGCGATCACAGATTTTGAGTATGAACTGCAGATGTCACAGACAAATCATAAGCTGGCTCCGAACGTGGAGACCATGTTTCTGACAACAAGTATTGAATATTCCTATCTGAGTTCTACAACGGTAAGAGAGATCGCTGCTTTTGGGGGAGATTTATCACAGTTTGTGCCGGAAGCAGTGGCGGAAGAACTTAAGAAAAAGATGAATACAAAAAGGAGAGTGTAAGAATGAGCAGCCGTATTGAGCAGATTATTGAAGAGATCGAGGAATATATCGACAGGGATTGTAAGTTCCAGCCGCTTTCCACGACAAAGATCATTGTGAATAAGGAGCATCTGGATGAACTGCTTAGAGAGCTCCGTATGAAGACACCGGACGAGATCAAGCGTTATCAGAAGATCATTGCCAACAGAGATGCGATCCTTGCGGATGCGAAGGCAAAGGCTGACGCGATGATCGAGGAAGCGCAGGTGCAGACAACAGAACTTGTCAGCGAGCATGAGATCATGCAGCAGGCATATGCGCAGGCGAATGAGATCGTGACTCAGGCAACAGCACAGGCGCAGGAGATCATTGACAATGCTACGTCGGATGCCAATGCGATCCGTATCGGTGCGATCCAGTATACGGATGACCTGCTTGCCAATGCGGAGAGCATCATCGGCCACACACTTGACAGTTATACTACAAAGTATGACGGGCTGATCAATTCTCTGCAGGAGTGCTATGATACGGTGCGTTCTAACAGAGCTGAGCTTGATATCCCGGACGAGGATGACGACGGATATCATTCCCAGGACAGCAGCAATTAGTGGAACGGTGAAAATAGAGTAAGATATAGGATTGCTAAAAGACTGGCTGCCGCTGCGGCAGTCAGTTTTTGTATGGTATAGGGAATCACGGACAGTCCTGTGCCCTCCAGCATGCACTGAGTCTGGGCAATCGAGCAGAGCCCTCCGAAGGATGTAAGGCCGAGGACTGCGGCAAAGCAGAGCCCCGGATCGCTGACCGTGCTGCGGATCAGGAGGATGCCGTTGGTGACTTCCAGCACCGGGGCTGCCGCCATAACAGCAGGGCTCTGTCCGGCGAGTTCCCTAAGAAGAGACAGAAGTACAGAGAACAGGATGATATAGCCGCCCACTTTCACGATCGCTTCGAAGCTGTTCATCATACAGGAATCCAGGACGGAAAAATTGAAACAAGTCTTTTTTTCTTTCAGGGCAGGAGAAGGATCCGGAAAAGCACGCCTGCCTTTCAGATAATATTTTCGGAAAGCAAAGCTGAGAAGGACCGGGGTGCCGATCAGAATGGACAGTCCCGGAAGCATCAGACTTTCATTTCCAAACGTTTTCCATACGATAAAATTAATGATAAATACCGGGCTTGTATTGTTGCAGAATGAGAGGAGATACCGAGCTTCGTCCTGAGAGATCCTGCCCGCCCGCAGCAGATCCGCCGTGACCTTCGCACCCATGGGATAGCCGCAGAGGAACCCTGAAAGAACTGCAAAAGTCCCATTTTTTGAGACCCGGAAAATGCGGCGGAACACTCCTCCGAAAATCCCTGCGATCAGTGAAAGACCGCCGGAAGAAAGGAGGAGGCTTGTCGCGACGAGAAAGGGAAAAAGCGTCGGGAAGATAATCTGGAACCAAAGGAGCAGTCCTTCTTCCGCTCCGCTGAACACTGCTTTCGGGAAAAGGAGCATCGCCGCGAAGAGCGCGGTGACAAAGAGTCCTGCCGGAAAATGTTTCATTGCCCTGCCTTCTGTCTGTGCATGGTTATTTCAGATATATGTAAGAAGAATGCTTTTTATGAGCTGTTCATATAGTAAAAGAAACAGGCAGAGAGAAGGAGAAGCTCTGGGTGAGGGGTAAAAAACACATTTTAAGACCGGGGTATTTTCTGATCCTGTTCCTTCTTGTGCTGGGCTCAGGAATCTGGATCCCACGGCTGAAATATATGAGCGAGGCCGGCAAGCTGACGGAAGACATTCTGTTCACGGCAGACTTCCGCAGACAGCCTGTCACTGAGGAACTCCTGAAGGAAATAAAGAATGTGGACCAGCCGGGAGAAATGCTTGGGATCTACTGGCTGGAGACGGATTTTGGGAGAACAGAGAAAGCATTTTCAAAGATGGACCGAAGCAGATGGACAGTGCGCCCGGGGTGGTCAGAATTTGCGGCGGCGTGCAGGGCAGTATGGGATGACGCGGTCTATTTTCCAGTGGCAGAGGCAGCCAACAGGACAGATGCGAAAGTTACTTTTGAAGATTCCTGGATGTTCGGGAGAAGCTATAAAGGAGACCGGGGACATGAAGGGACAGATATCATGGCCTCGGTCAATGAGCGGGGACTTTACCCCGTGGTCAGCATGACGGACGGAACAGTCAGGAGCAAGGGCTGGCTGGAACTCGGGGGCTGGCGTCTGGGCATAGAGACAGAGCAGGGAGCCTATTTCTATTATGCCCATCTTGACTCCTATGCGCAGATCGAAGAGGGGGATGCGGTGAAGGCCGGCGATCTTCTCGGCTATATGGGAGATACCGGCTACAGTACCGTCGAGGGTACCACAGGAAACTTTCCGGTGCACCTGCACCTGGGGATCTACCTCTATCCCGGCGGCCGGGAGATCAGTGTGGATCCCTATGGAGTACTGAAATATGTGGAGGACAGGAGAATCAGCTGCATTTTCCGGTAGGGGGTTTTATGCACCCTGAAATCATGTTATACTGTCCTTTATGGAGGAAATGAGATGAATTTACCGATAGCATTTGAAGAGGAAATGAAGGCCCTTCTCGGGCCAGAGGAATATGAAGAATACCTGAAATGCTTTGATGAGCCGAGGCATTACGGACTGCGCGTGAACACGGCGAAGATCTCTGTGGAAGACTTCCTGAAGATCGCCCCCTGGCCGCTGGAGAGGGTGCCATGGATCCGGAATGGATTCTATTATGACGGGGAGAGTGTTCAGCCGGCAAAGCATCCCTATTATTTTGCCGGCCTTTATTATCTGCAGGAGCCCAGCGCAATGACGCCTGCGGACCGCCTTCCGGTGGAGCCGGGAGACAGGGTGCTGGATGTATGTGCAGCTCCGGGAGGGAAAGCGACGGAACTGGGAGCAAAATTAAACGGAACGGGAGTGCTGGCGGCAAATGACCTGAGCAGCTCGAGGGCAAAAGGACTTTTAAAGAACCTGGAGCTCTTCGGGATCGGCAATGCGCTTGTCCTGAGCGAAGAGCCGGGAAAACTGGTACCGTATTTCAGAGAATATTTTGACAAGATCCTGATCGATGCCCCGTGTTCCGGGGAAGGCATGTTCCGGAAGGACAGAAAGATGGTGCGCGCCTGGGAGGAGCACGGTCCGGAGTATTTCTCGAAGATACAGCGGAGCATCGTCACTCAGGCCGCGGAGATGCTCCGTCCCGGCGGCATGATGCTCTATTCTACCTGTACTTTTTCTCCGCTGGAGAATGAGCAGACCATAGAATATCTCCTGCAGCAGTATCCGGAGTTCAGGATCTGTGAGATGGAGGGATACGAGGGATTCGCTCAGGGGATCCCGGAAGCATCAGAGAGCGGAGATGAGGCGCTGCGCAGGACAGTGCGGATCTTTCCCCACCGGATGAAGGGTGAAGGGCATTTCCTCGCACTGCTCAGAAAGGGAGAGGCGGGCAGCCAACCGTGTTCTCCGGCTTTAAAAGCAAAGGGGATCAAACTCCCCGCGGAGCTGGAGGAATTTCTCAGAGACGTAGACCGGGACATGGAACCGTCCAGGATCGATCTCCGGGGAGGAAGAGTGTACTATATGCCGGAGAATCTCCCGTCTCTGAAAGGAATCCGCTTCCTGCGGACAGGGCTGCTGCTGGGAGAATTGAAGAAGAACCGTTTTGAACCCAGCCAGGCCTTTGCCATGAACCTGAAAAAGGAGGAGTACCGCCGTACGCTGGATCTGCCGGCGGAGGATCCACGGGTGATCCGGTATTTAAAGGGAGAGACGCTGGATGTGGAGGACCTTGTATCTACGCGGGAGAAGGGATGGTTCCTGGTCTGCGTTGACGGCTATCCCCTTGGATTCGGCAAGCTGGTGAACCAGACGCTGAAGAACAAATATCTCCCGGGATGGCGGTGGCAGTCACAATGAAGATCAGGCTGGATAAATACCTTGCCGATATGGGATGCGGCACAAGGAGTCAGGTGAAGCGCGGGATCACAAAAGGCGGCGCTGAGGTCAACGGCGTCAAAGTGACCAGGCCGGAGGAGAAGATCGACACAGAGAGGGATACTGTTCTTTTTAACGGCATGACAGTTGGGTATGCAGAATTCGAGTACTACATGCTGAACAAGCCGGCAGGAGTCGTGTCGGCGACAGAGGACAGACGAGAGAGGACTGTCCTGGACCTGATCGGGGAGAAGCGGAGGAAGGATCTTTTTCCTGTGGGGCGCCTGGACAAGGACACAGAAGGACTCCTTCTCATTACCAACGACGGCGAACTGGCTCACAGGCTCCTGTCCCCGAAAAAGCACGTGGATAAGACGTATTATGCCAGGGTGGCGGGAAGGATCACAGAGGAGCATAAGAAGATCTTTGCCGCCGGAGTGGACATCGGCGATGAGAAGCCGGCTCTCCCCGCTGAACTTCGGATCCTTTCTTCCGAAGAGATATCAGAGGTTGAACTTACGATCCACGAGGGCAGATTCCATCAGGTGAAACGGATGTTCCACGCCGTGGGCGGGGAAGTCCTGTATCTGAAGCGTACGAGCATGGGCAGTCTCAGGCTGGACGAATGTCTGGAACCGGGACAGTACAGAAGACTGACGGAGGATGAGATCAGAGCGTTATGTTAAAAGGGAAAAAAGCAGTGATATTTGATATGGACGGATCTCTCGTGGATTCTATGTGGATCTGGCCGGAGGTGGACCGTATTTACATGGACAAGTATGGTCTGACGCAGCCGGCAGATTTCCACAAGGCTATTGAGGGAAAAAGCTATACCGAGACAGCCCAGTATTTTGTTGACACGTTCGAGACGCTGCACAGAACAGTGGAGCAAGTGAAGGCGGAATGGAAAGAGATGACCATGGAGCTGTACAGCACGAAGGTCTTTCCGAAGCCGGGGGCTGTGGAGTTCCTGGACGAGATGAAGCGGCACGGGATCCTGCTGGGAATCGCAACCAGCAATGACCGTACACTGGCGGAAGCGGCGCTTCGGGCGCGTGGAATGATGCAGTATTTTGATTCTGTCCGCACCTCCTGCGAGGTGGCGGCGGGAAAACCGGCGCCTGATGTCTATCTGAAAGTGGCTGAGGACCTGCAGGTGAAGCCGCAGGAGTGCCTCGTGTTTGAGGACGTGCCGAACGGGATCCTGGCGGGAAAGAATGCGGGAATGGAAGTATGTGCTGTGGATGATGTGTTTTCCAGGCCGGACGAGGCAGAGAAGAAGCGCCTGGCGGATTATTTCATCCATGATTATTTTGAGATCAGAGACAATACTTATGAAAGATGCAGGAGGTAGAATGGAACAGAAGTTTTTGCCGGTCAGCAGGAAGGATATGGAAGAGCGGGGCTGGGATCAGGTGGATTTTGTCTATGTGACGGGAGATGCCTATGTGGACCACCCGTCGTTCGGGCACGCGATCATAAGCCGGGTCCTGGAAGCTAAGGGATACCGGGTGGGAATCATTTCCCAGCCCGACTGGAAAGATCCTGACAGTGTCAGCGTGTTCGGGGAGCCGAGACTGGCGTTTCTCGTCTCGTCAGGGAATATGGATTCCATGGTGAACCATTACTCTGTCTCGAAAAAGAGGAGGAAGACGGATGCCTACACTCCCGGAGGCGTGATGGGGAGGCGTCCGGACCGCGCATGCGTTGTGTACGGAAACCTGATCCGCCGGACTTATAAGAAGACACCGGTCATCCTGGGAGGGATCGAGGCCAGCTTAAGGCGTCTCGCCCATTATGATTACTGGTCGGACCAGGTCAAGCGGTCCGTTCTTCTGGATTCCGGGGCGGATCTCATCTCCTACGGGATGGGAGAGCGCTCCATTGTCGAGATCGCGGAGGCGCTGGAGGCGGGGATACCGGTGGAGGAGATCACTTATATTGACGGGACGGCAGTGAAGGTGAAGTCTCTTGAGGGCGTCTATGACGCGGAACTGCTGCCGTCATTTGAAGAGGTCAGACGGGATAAGAGAAAATATGCGGAGAGCTTCTACACTCAGTATCTGAATACAGACGCATTCAACGGGAAGCGGCTGGCGGAGCCTTATTCCGAACATCTGTATGTAGTCCAGAATCCTCCGGCAAAGCCTCTGAGCCAGATGGAGATGGACGATATCTATGATCTGCCCTATATGCGGACATACCATCCGTCCTATGAGGAAGCGGGCGGCGTGCCGGCGATCTCTGAGATCCGGTTCAGCCTGACCAGCAGCCGCGGCTGTTTCGGCGGATGCAGCTTCTGTGCACTGACCTTCCATCAGGGCAGGATTGTACAAGTGCGGAGCCATGAGTCTCTCTTAAAAGAGGCGGAGCAGATCACGCAGGAGAAAGATTTCAAGGGATATATCCACGACGTGGGCGGACCGACGGCAAACTTCCGCCATCCTTCCTGTAAAAAGCAGCTGAAATACGGAGTGTGCAGGAACAGGCAGTGTCTGTTCCCGCAGCCGTGCAGAAATCTGGATGCGGACCACAGTGATTATGTGAGCCTTTTAAAGAAACTCAGGGCAGTGCCGGGGGTAAAAAAAGTATTTATCCGCTCGGGTATCCGGTTTGATTATCTGCTTGCTGACAGGAAGCAGGAGTTCCTTCGGGAGCTGTGCGAGTACCATGTCAGCGGCCAGCTTAAGGTGGCGCCTGAGCATGTGAGCGCACCGGTGCTCTCCCTTATGGGAAAACCGGAGCACAGAGTGTATGAAGAGTTTATCCGACGGTTCAGGAGGATGAACGAGAGACTGGGGAAAAAGCAGTATCTTGTCCCTTATCTGATGTCCTCCCATCCGGGATCCGGACTGAAGGAAGCGGTGGAACTGGCGGAGTACTGCCGGGATCTGGGGTATATGCCTGAACAGGTACAGGACTTCTATCCGACGCCGTCCACCCTCTCCACCTGTATGTATTATACCGGGCTCGATCCACGTACCATGCAGCCGGTCTATGTACCGAAAAATCCCCATGAGAAGGCGATGCAGCGAGCGCTGATCCAGTACAGGGATCCAAAGCTCTATGATCTGGTGCTGGAAGCCCTTCGGAAGGCGGGACGGATGGACCTGGTCGGCTTTGGACCGAAGTGCCTGATCCGTCCGAGGGGCAGACATCAGCAGACGGAGGCGCGCGGGAGCGGAAAAGGTAAGCCCGGGAAGAAGCCGGGGCACATGAACGCGCCCCGGCAGAAAAAGAAGAAAACAATACGGAATATTCATAAAAAGAAATGAGGACGTGAGTATGAAAATTGCAGTCGTGACAGGAGCTTCCTCGGGAATGGGACGGGAGTTTGTCCGTCAGATCAGTTCTTTCTACCGTTCTCTGGATGAAATCTGGGTGATCGCAAGACGCCGGGAACGCCTGGAAGAACTCAGAGGGGAGAGCAGGGTCCCGCTCCGCATCTTTGAAGGAAATCTGATAAAAAAGCAGGTGTACAGAGAACTCTCCTGTGCTCTTGAGGAGAGACAGCCTGATATCCGGATGCTTGTCAATGCCGCCGGATTCGGAAAATCCGGGAGCGTGGAGGCGATTGCTTCAGTGGACTTCCGTGCGCAGACGGACATGGTGGATCTGAACTGCCGTGCTCTGACCAGGATGACGCTGTTCTGTCTGCCCTATCTGGGACGGGGAAGCCGTATCATCAATCTGGCGTCTGCGGCGGCGTTCTGTCCGCAGCCGGGCTTTGCAGTGTACGCCGCCACAAAATCTTATGTGCTCAGCTTTTCGAGGGCTCTGGGAGCAGAGCTGCGGCGGAGAGGCATCTATGTGACAGCGGTCTGTCCGGGACCGGTAGATACAGAATTCTTCAATATCAGCGGTGCGCTCACGAATCCGCTGAAAAAGCTGACAATGGCGAAAGCAGAGGACGTGGTGCACAGGGCGCTGAAGGACAGCCGCGCGGGCCGGGAGATGTCTGTTTATGGAATTGCCATGCGCGCGGCCTTTCTCGGGACCAGGCTGGTGCCACATGGATTGATCATGAAACTGATGAGGCCATGACATAAGGCGCATGGCCGTGAAGGCGAAGATATGAAAACCAACAGAGGATAAAGACAGGATGAAAAAAATAGAAAAAGGGGTTCCAGGTTATCTGGATTATAAGAAGAAGATCGAGATCATAAGAACGGTCATTTATTTCGGGATTGTGGCCGCTATCTTTTTTCTCGGATATTTTCAGACGCATACGCGGCTGAATCTGCTGACAGTCATAGCAGTGCTTGGCTGCCTTCCGGCATCCAAAGCACTGGTCGGCGTGATCGCGAGGATGCCGTATAAGTCTGTTGACAGGGGGCTGGCGGCGGATGTTGCATCCAAGACTACGCATCTGACTGTCTGCTATGATATGGTGATCACGAGCACGGAGAAGATCATGCCCGTTGACTGCATCGTGATATCCGGACACAATGTATTCGGATATACACATTCGGAGAAAGTGGACACGGAGGAACTGTCAAAGCATATCAAGAAAATTCTTGAGGACAACCGTTTTACAGGGCTGACGGTGAAAGTGCTGAACAAGTATAAGGCATTTATCGCCCGCGCTGAAGGACTTGATCATATCGCAGCGGTGGAGCGGGAGGATTCGAAGGAACGGGAAGAAGCCATCCGGGGCATTATTCTCAATATCTCACTATAGGACAGGGAGTTTTACATGAAAGAGATCAGGATCGGAGAAAATGAGTCAGGACAGCGCCTGGACAAATTTCTCCTGAAATATATGAGCCGTGCACCGAAGAGTTTTATCTATAAGATGCTCCGGAAGAAAAATATCACGCTGAACGGGAAGAAAGCACAGGGAAATGAGCAGCTCAGGCAGGGAGATGCGGTCAAGCTCTTCCTCTCTGACGATACGATAGGAAAGTTTTCGGAAACCCGCACCGCAGGGTACGCGGAGACAGAACTGGACATATTATATGAGGATAAGCATACAATCTTTATAAACAAGCCGGCAGGAATGCTCTCCCAGAAGGCGGCTGCGGAGGACGTGTCGCTTGTGGAGCATCTGATCGCCTACCTTCTGAAGACCGGTCAGATCAGTGAGGAGGCGCTTGCCACTTTCCGGCCGTCCGTGTGCAACCGGCTGGACCGGAATACCAGCGGTATCGTGGCTGCGGGAAAGTCACTGGCAGCTCTGCAGCAGCTGAGCGCCATGTTCCGTGAGAGGAGCCTGAAGAAGTACTACCTCTGCCTCGTGCACGGAAGAGTGACTGAGGCGCGCAGGATCAGCGGCTTCCTTTCAAAGGATGAACGGACAAACCGTGTCCGGGTGCAGAGAGCAGGTGAGAGAAGATCTCCGCAGAAAGAGGAAGCCCGCATCGAGACAGAATACCGTCCACTCCGGAGCGGAGACGGCGTCACTCTGCTGGAAGTCCATCTGATCACCGGAAAGACCCACCAGATCCGTGCTCATCTTGCAGCGGAAGGGCATCCGATCATCGGGGACTACAAGTACGGAATGCGGAGCGTCAACGACAGCTTTAAGAGGGAGTACGGACTTTCTACCCAGCTTCTTCACTCCTGCCGGCTTTGTTTTCCTGAATGCACCGGCGCCCTTTCAGAACTTTCGGGCAGGGAGATCACAGCCCCGGTCCCGGATCTGTTCCGCAGAATCTGCAGGGAGAAGGGAGTGATGTGAGATGGCGACATGGAATTCAAGAGGACTCAGAGGTTCCACTCTGGAGGAGCTGGTCAACCGTACCAACGAGCGGTACGATGAGATGGGGCTGGCACTGATCCAGAAGATCCCTACGCCGATCACACCGGTCAGGATCGACAAGGAGCACCGGCATATCACGCTTGCCTATTTCGATAAGATCAGTACGGTGGATTATATCGGCGCAGTGCAGGGCATTCCGGTCTGCTTTGATGCCAAAGAGTGCAGCGCGGACACTTTCCCTCTGCAGAACGTTCATGAGCATCAGATGGAGTTCATGGATAAGTTCGAGAAGCAGGGGGGAATTTCTTTTCTGCTGATCTATTACAGTACGAGAGACGAGCTTTATTATATGAGATACGAACAGATCAGAAAATTCTGGGACAGGGCGGCGCAGGGCGGCAGAAAGAGTTTCCGCCTGGAAGAACTGGAGCCGGGCTGGTTCATGGAGCTGAAGAACGGCTGCTTTGTCCCTTATCTGGACTACATTCAGAAGGATTTGGACTGCAGGGATTGACAGAGCGGAGGAAAGTTCGTATAATGACAAAAGGTTTTAGCGTGTTAGCACGATAAAGTGAAAGGGGACTGCAAATGGAACAGAAAATGCACACTCCGGAGGGAGTCCGGGATATTTACAATAGAGAATGTGAGACAAAACTTGCCATCCAGAAGAAGCTGAGTACTGTGCTGCATCTGTACGGCTATCAGGATATACAGACACCGACGTTTGAATATGATGACGTGTTCCGCAAGGAGATCGGCTCTACGTCCACAAAAGAACTCTACCGTTTCTTTGACCGGGAGGGCAATATTCTTACGCTCCGCCCGGATATTACACCTTCCGTGGCGAGAGCGGCGGCAACGCTTTTTGAGACAGAGGATTTTCCGATCCGTCTCTGTTATGCGGGTAATACATTTACCAACCATACGAGCTATCAGGGGAGACTGAAAGAGAATACTCAGCTTGGCGCTGAGCTGATCGGGCTGGATTCTATTGAGGCGGATGCCGAGATGCTTGCCATGGTGGTGGACGGTCTGAAAAGGACAGGACTGAAGGAGTTCCAGGTCAATATCGGCCATGTGGACTTTATCCAGAGCCTCCTCGAGGCAACCGGGCTTGAGGACGACGAGATGGACGAGATCCGCACGCTGATCAATAACCGGAATTATTTCGGCGTAGAAGAGATCCTGGACAACCGTTCGGTAAAAGAGAGCGTGAAGGAAGCCTTCCACATCCTTCCCGAGCTGATGGGGGGACCGGAAATCCTGGAGAGTGCTGCGAGGATCGCCCCCAGTGCGGAGGCCAGACTTGCAGTCACAAGGCTGCAGCAGATCTATAAGCTCCTGAGGCTGTACAAGGCAGAGGATCATGTCACCTTTGATCTGAGCATGAGCGGAAGCTACGGATATTATACCGGGATCATTTTCCGCGCGTATACATACGGGACCGGGGACGCTGTGGTCAGGGGCGGACGGTATGACCATCTTCTGGAAAAATTCGGGAAGAGCACTCCGTCCATCGGATTCGCCATTATCATTGACGAGCTGATGAGCGCACTGAACCGACAGAAGATCAGTGTGCAGACGGCGAAGAGGAATCTCCTTGTGTACACGGAGGCAACGGAAAAATGGGCAGTCTCTCTGGCGCGAAGCTTCCGCGCCAAAGGGAAGAATATCGAGATGCTCAAACGGGAGCCGGAAGAGGAACGAGAAGTCTATGAGGCGTACGGAAAGCGTTCGTCCATTGCGGGCATACTGTATCTGAGGGATGACTTTAAAATAGAAATGGTGAATCTGCGGACCGGTGAGGAAAAGACAGTAGATGCCAGAAAGCACAGATAAAGGAGCAGGACTTATGAGATATTTGACATTTGCCCTCACAAAGGGGCGCCTTGCGAACAAGACCCTGGAGATGCTTGAAAAGCTGGGGATCACCTGCGAGGAGATGAAAGATAAGAATTCAAGAAAACTGATCTTTGTCAACGAAGAACTGAAGCTGAAGTTCTTCCTTGCAAAGGGACCGGATGTGCCTACCTATGTGGAGTACGGCGCTGCGGATATCGGCGTTGTCGGTAAAGATACGATCATAGAGGAAGGCAGAAAAGTGCATGAAGTGCTGGATCTTGGATTTGGAAAATGCAGGATGTGCGTCTGCGGATATGCGGAGGCGGCGGAACTCCTGAAGCACCATGAGCTGATCCGTGTGGCGACGAAGTACCCGAATATCGCGAAAGACTATTTTTATAATAAAAAGCATCAGACTGTTGAGATCATCAAAATGCACGGTTCGATCGAACTTGCGCCGATCGTGGGGCTTTCAGAGGTTATCGTCGATATTGTGGAGACCGGCTCCACACTGAAGGAGAACGGTCTTGTCGTCCTTGAGGAAGTATGTCCGCTCTCTGCCCGCATGATCGTAAATCCGGTCAGCATGAGGATGGAGAACGACAGGATCAAGGAACTGATCAACAATCTGAGAAGCCTGCTTAGGGAGGAATAGAAAATGCGTATTGAGAAACTTGACGAAAGCACAAAGAAGAATCTGCTGGAGGATCTGCTGAAACGCAGTCCCAACAGTTACGGAAAATATGAACAGAGCGTCAAAGAGATCCTTGACGATGTCAGAGAGAAAAAGGACCAGGCGCTGTTCGACTATACAGAGAAGTTTGACGGAGTCCGGCTGGATGGCTCCAGTATCCAGGTGACAGAGGAGGAGATCAGGGAAGCGTACGGGGAAGTTGGAGAGGAGCTTCTGGGGATCATCCGCCGCGCGCTTGAGAATATCCGGTCGTATCACGCCAAACAGATGCAGTACAGCTGGTTCGACAGCAGACCGGACGGCACGATCCTGGGCCAGAAGGTGACGGCACTCCAGCGGGTGGGCGTTTATGTGCCGGGCGGAAAGGCTGCCTATCCTTCCTCCGTGCTGATGAATATCATGCCCGCCAAGGTTGCCGGCGTGGACGAAATCATTATGGTCACACCGCCGGGGAGAGACGGGAAAGTAACGCCGACCACCCTGGTCGCGGCAAAGGAAGCCGGCGCGGACCGGATCTACAAGGTTGGCGGCGCGCAGGCGATCGGCGCCCTTGCGTACGGAACGGAAAGCATACCGAAGGTGGACAAGATCGTAGGACCCGGAAATATTTATGTGGCACTGGCGAAAAAGGCAGTGTACGGACATGTGAGCATTGACTCCATCGCAGGCCCCAGTGAGATCCTAGTCCTTGCGGATGAGACTGCAAATCCAAGGTATGTGGCTGCTGACCTGCTGTCCCAGGCGGAGCACGACGAACTTGCGAGCGCGATCCTTGTCACGACTAGCATGGAACTGGCGGAGAAGGTTTCCGCGCAGACTGAGGTGTTTATCAAAGAGCTTTCCAGAGGAGAGATCATCCGGAAGTCTCTGGACAACTATGGACATATCCTTGTTGCAGACACGCTGGCGGATGCTATCGACGCTGTAAATGAGATCGCGTCGGAACATATGGAGATCATGACAGCGAATCCTTTTGAGGTAATGACAAAGATCCGAAATGCCGGGGCAATCTTCATCGGTGAATATTCCAGTGAGCCGCTGGGAGATTATTTCGCAGGACCTAACCATGTCCTGCCGACAAACGGAACCGCAAAGTTCTTCTCACCGCTGTCAGTGGATGACTTCATCAAGAAGTCCAGTATCATTTCCTATTCAAGGGACGCGCTGGAGAAGATCCATACAGACATTGAGAAGTTCGCTGAGGCGGAGCACCTGACAGCTCATGCAAATTCGATCAAAGTCCGTTTTGACGGGAAAGAATAAGCCGACGGTCAATAAGATAAACCGCCGGATCGCGCCTGATCCGGAAAGAGAAACGGCATTCCGGAAAAGGACGGCGTTTTCAGAAAAAATAATACTACAGAGCGGAGGAGCGCTAGATGAGAGCACGCATCGGAAAATGTACAAGAAAAACAAAAGAGACAGAGATCGATCTCGCGATCAGGCTGGACGGACAGGGGAAGAACAGGATCGATACCGGAATCCCTTTTTTCGACCATATGCTGGACGGCTTTGCCCGTCACGGCCTGTTTGACCTGGAAGTAAGTGTTAAGGGAGATCTGGAGGTGGACTGCCATCACACGATCGAGGATACCGGGATCGTGCTGGGCACGGCGATCGCAGAGGCGCTCGGAGACAAGACGGGAATCCGAAGATACGGATATTTTATTCTGCCCATGGATGAAACCCTTGCCCTGAGTGCAGTGGATCTCTCGGGAAGGCCTTACCTGAATTTCCAGGCAGAATTTACCGTGCCGAGTCTGGGAGGGATGGATACGGAGATGGTACGGGAATTTTTCTATGCAGTGTCCTACAGCGCGTCCATGAACCTGCATCTCAAGATCCTGGATGGCGGCAATAACCACCATATGGCGGAAGCGATGTTCAAGGCGTTCGGCAAGGCGCTTGATATGGCGGTGTCGGCGGAGCCGAGGATCAAGGGAGTATGGTCTACAAAAGGCAGTTTATAAAGGAGAAGGTACTACATGAGTTATAAAAGATTAACCCCCTGTATCTTTATCAGGGGAGGAAAAGCAGTAAAATGGTTCGACGACAGGACTGTGGTCTCGGATGATGTGATCGAGCTGGCGAAACAGTACAGTGAGAAGGGAGCGGACGAACTGATTGTTTTTGACCTTTCTGATTCCGACGAAGAGCACGATGAGTCGATCGACCTGATCAAGAAAATACACCGTGTCATCAGTATCCCGATGATCGCAGGGGGAAATATACGAAGGACAGAGGATGTGAAAAAGATCCTCTATGCAGGCGCAAAGCGGGCAGTACTGAACTTCTCAAAGCGGCTGTCCATCGATCTGATCGAGGAAGTGGCGAAGCGGTTCGGAAAAGAGCGCATCGCAGTGTCCCTCAATGATTTTGACACTCTGTTCAAGCAGCAGCATCTGATCGAGGAATACAGCACGGAGATCGTGTTCATGCACCGCCTGGACCTGAACTCTGTCATGAACATGACAAAGCTTCCTTGCGTTGTCCTCACAGATACAATGAAGGAGAGCGAGATACTCCGGATCCTGAAATGTGACGGCGTGAAAGGCGTATCCGGAATGTTCGTGAGCCGGACTGATATGGACTTCAATGCGTTCAAGGATGTCTGCATGGAGAATGGAATCCAGATGACTTCTTTTGAGAGCCTGATGGATTTCAGTGAATTCAAGCTGAATTCTGACGGGCTGATCCCGGTCATCGTGCAGGACTACAAGACAAACGAAGTGCTGATGATGGCCTACATGAACGAGGAGGCGTTTGACCATACGGTCAAGACAGGACGGATGACATATTACAGCCGGAGCCGTCAGTGCCAGTGGGTGAAAGGCGAGACTTCCGGACATTTCCAGTATGTAAAATCCATTGCCGCGGACTGTGACAAGGATACACTCCTTGCCAAAGTAGAGCAGGTAGGCGCGGCGTGCCATACAGGAAATCGTTCCTGCTTCTATACAACGATCGTGGGCTCGGATTATGACAGCAAGAATCCGCTTCAGGTATTCGATGAGGTCTACGATACGATCGTTGACCGCAGAGAGCATCCGAAGGAAGGCTCCTATACAAACTATCTGTTCGAGAAGGGAATCGACAAGATCCTGAAAAAGGTAGGAGAAGAGGCGACAGAGATCGTGATCGCAGCAAAGAACCCGAATCCGGAGGAAGTAAAATATGAGATCTGTGACTTCCTCTACCATGCGATGGTGCTCATGGTGGAACGGGGCGTGACCTGGGAAGACATCACGAAGGAGCTGGCGGACCGCTAGTATCCTGAGAAGCTGACGGAATACGGAAAACAGCCGGAAGGAAATAGTGCATACAGGGACCTGATTGTTTCCTGTTCTGCACGGTATTTCCTTCCGGCTGTTTTAACGTTTGACCTCGTCCATGCCTGATGGCGGAAGTGCCTGATCCTAACAGATCCGGGGAAGCTGCATCCCGCTCAGTTTGGAGAGGATCCTGGTCCCGCCGATGGGAGTTCTGAGCAGGACTCTGCCGGGAAGATCCTCGGTTACAGTGCCGATCCGGGCAGCATGCTCTCCCCCGGGGACAGAACGCATGGCAGAGAGAAGTCTGTCCGCGGCCTCCGGCGCACAGACGGCCAGCATCCTTCCCTCGCAGGCGCAGTAGAGCGGATCCAGTCCGAGGATATCGCAGGCCGCTTCCACCTCAGGATCTATGGGGACTGCTGTCTGCTCCAGCTCAATGGAGAACGGCATGCCCTCCGTAAATTCGTTCAGTGTGGTGGCAATCCCTCCACGGGTGGGATCTCTGAGGATCCTCACAGCCTCCGAAATGGCGGGATCAAGGACGGCTGAGGCAGTCCTTAAGAGAGACTGGCAGTCGGAGCGCAGCGGACTGTCTTCCCGGAGAAGACCGGCGCGCTCCATCATCACAGCGGCTCCGTGCCTGCCTGCAGTGCCGCTGATCAGGACTGCATCCCCGGGGCGGATCCCGGAGCGGCCGGGAAGAGCGGCACGGCGGAAGCCGATGCCTGCTGTGTTGATATAGATCCCATCGCCTTTTCCTGATTCTACTACCTTCGTATCTCCGGTGACGATCGAGACGCCGGAACCGGCAGCTTCCTCAGCGATGGACATGATGATCTCCTTGAGATCGGAAATCAGAAATCCTTCTTCAAGGATAAAGGAAAGGCTCAGATATTTTGGAGTTCCTCCCGCCATACAAAGATCGTTGACCGTGCCGCAGACAGAAAGTTTCCCGATATCGCCGCCGGGGAAACGCCAGGGAGATACCACGAAGCTGTCTGTAGAAAATACAAGAGTGTCCGCTCCCTGCAGCACGGCCCCGTCCCCCAGCTGGGCAAGCGCCGGATTGTCAAGCGCAGGAAGGAGCAGCGACTCGATCAATTCTGATGTCTTGAGCCCTCCACTTCCATAATCCAGTGTAATTCGTTCATCCATATTGCTCAAACCTCCTGTTATGATGGATCATATTCATACTGATATGCTGCAGCGCACGCTCCTTCACCGGACACCATGCATGGACCGACCGGATTCTCAGGCGAACAGATCCTGCCGAAGAGAGGACATCCGGAGGGAGCCTGAACTCCGCGGATGACCTGGGCGCAGCGGCATCCTGGAATCTCTTTTCCCGGTGCCGGACAGAGGGAGAATTTTTTCCATGCATCCCATGGAGCATATTTCTCCTGCAGTATATAGCCGCTTTCCTCGATCCGGCCGAGTCCCCGCCAGTCAGCAGAGGAAACAGTGAATACCTGTTCCATCAGACGGAGGGCAGAAACATTGCCCTCTGCATGCACCAGGCGGGTGTATTCGTTCTTCAGGGCGGGGCGTCTGTCCCTGACCATCCGGACAAGCTCCAGGATGGAGCCGAGCAGATCTGCGGGCTCAAAGCCGCTCACGACGCCCGGGAGACCGTAATCCCGGGGAAGAAAAGCAAATGCATCTGAACCGGTGACCGCAGCAACATGACCGGGACATAAAAATCCGTCCACAGCAAAATCCGGTGACTCGATGAGGGAGCGCAGGGCAGGTTCGGTCCTTTTCAGAAGGCAGAGGACGGAAAAGTTCTTTACGCGGCGCTCAGCTGCCTCCAGGATGCAGGCGGCAGTCCCGGGGGCCGTGGTCTCGAATCCGACTCCCAAAAAGACTATTTCCAGCTCAGGATGTGCTTCTGCAAGATGCACTGCATCCACCGGAGAGTAGACCGACTCCACCAGAGCTCCCTGTGCCCGGCGGCTCAGAAGGCTGTCTCCCTGCCTGGAACCCGGGACCCGGAGCAGATCTCCATAACTGGCGATCAGGACGCCGGGGCGCTGTGCCAGTTCAAGGATCATGTCGATCATGCCCGCAGGAGTCACGCAGACCGGACATCCTGGGCCGGAGAGAAGACGGACTGACGCCGGCAGGACACTGCGGATCCCGCTGCGGGCGATCGCCATTGTATGGGTGCCGCAGATCTCCATCAGGCGGATCTGGCCGGAACCGTCTGAACAGTGTTCGATCTTTCTGAGGATTTCAGCCGCATCCTTTGGATTTTTGAATAAGTTTTCATAAAGCATCTTTGATTTCCTCCAGAAGCTGCAGATTCTCCAGCGCTTCTTTTTCCGACATTTTTTCGATGGCGAATCCGGCATGTACCATGACATATTCGCCGGGGGCCGCATCCTGTATGAAATCGATCCGGACAGACTGAGTCAGCCCGCCGGCCTCGCAGTCTGCGGTTTTTCCATTGATCTGTTTAATCTTCATTGGCATTGCTAAACACATGATTCATACTCCTTTTCTTCTGGGCAATCGCAAGCTGTCCGAGGCAGATCCCCTCGTCGTTAGGGGAGACCTGTCTGTGGGGATAAACTGTAAATCCTTTTTCCTCCAGCAGAGAAGTGATCCCTGTCAGAAGAAAGCGGTTCTGGAATACTCCGCCGGAAAGGACGACGGGGAGTTCCTTTTTGTTCAGGGCAGTGCATTGATCCAGCGCCATGCAGCACATTGTTGACATAAAACGAAGTGCAATGGCGCCGCGGTCCCTGTGCTCCTTCAGGTCACTTAGAATCTCCGAGATCATCGGACGGGTATCAAATACGCGGAGTCCGTTCTCCTCCGTCAGATAAAATCGGCGGGAATAGGAAAGCCCGTAAAGGGATTCCGTATCTTCACCGGGCGCTTCCACAGGAGACAGGGCTTCTGTCAGAGCAGCGCCTTCTCCCTCATAAGAAACTTCCGATCTCTGCAGAAGAAGAGCACATATTCCGTCAAAGAGGCGTCCAGCGCTGCTGGCAGGAGGAGAAAACTCCGGATTCAGCAGAGAGCGGAGCATACGGCATTTTTCCGGTGGAAGAGGAACGCAGGAGAAATCTTCCGTCCCGGTGTCGCAGACAAGGGCCAGAGCGATCCGTCCGATCTCGCGGACCGCCCGGTCTCCTCCGGGAAGGAGGACCGGACGGATGGAGCCTCTGCGCAGAAAGTTTCCAAAGTCCCCTTCCAGGAATTCACCACCCCAGATGGTGCCGTCTGTGCCGAGACCTGTCCCGTCCCAGACGATACCGAAACAGGGACCGTTCAATCCGTTATCCGCCATGCAGGATGCCATGTGAGCCCAATGATGCTGCACGCGGATCAGCGGCACACCCTCGGCGGCCGCGGCTCCTGCGGCTTCCTGTGTGGACAGGTAATCCGGATGGAGGTCGCAGACATAGAGACGGGGCTGCAGGCGGAATAATTCGCGGTAAGTCCCGAGGGCATCCTTATAGTGCTGAAGTGTCTCACCGTTTTTCAAGTCTCCGATATGGGGACTCAAAAAAGCCTGAGAGCCCCGTCCCAGGGCAAAAGAAGCCTTCTGTTCCGCACCCATGGCGAAAATGCCGTCCACATCCGAATCAAGACAGACAGGCAGGGGAACATATCCGCGGCTCCTGCGGAAAAAATAAGGTCTGCCCCGAAATTCCGCCGCAAGAGAATCGTCACAGCGGTTCTGGATCGGACGGTCGTGCAGAAGGAAGCCGTCTGCGATCCCCTGCAGATGGGAGAGCGCCTCGGAATTGTCTGTGATCACAGGACATCCGGGAACGTTTCCACTGGTCATGACAAGGGAGTCCGGTCCTCCGTATACTCCGTCAAGGAGGAGCATATGGAGCGGCGTGTAAGGGAGCATGACGCCAAGCCTCGGGCTGAAGCTGAGTTCTGGGAAAGCATCCCTGTCCTTCTTGGCAAGCAGGATGATGGGGCGGGCGGGACTGGAGAGAAGCTCTTCTTCTTTTGGCGTGATCCGGCAGATGCGCCGGATCGCTCCCGTCGAGCGGCACATCAGCGCCAGCGGCTTTTCTGCCCGGTGTTTTCTGGCACGAAGCCGTTTTACTGCAGCGGGATTTAAAGCGTCACACGCCAGATGGATCCCGCCCAGCCCTTTGACTGCGAGGATCCCGCCTGCCGCCAGCAGCTGCTGGGAAGCACGGAACGGATCGCCCTCCGACTCTGTGAGCGATGTACCGTCCACATAGAATGCGCGGGGACCACATGCGGGACAGCAGTCCGGCTGAGCGTGATATCTGCGGTCGCTGATGTCGGAATACTCTTCATGGCAGTCACCGCACATGACAAACCTCTCCATAGTGGTCCGTTTTCTGTCATAGGGCAGACTGCGGATGATCGTATAACGGGGGCCGCAGTTCGTGCAGTTGATAAAAGGGTAGCGGTATCTCCGGTCAGAGGGATCATACAGCTCTGCCGCACATTCCGGACAGACGGCAAGATCAGGAGAGACAAGAGTACTTCCCGGCAGGATCCGGCTCTCTCTGATCTCGAATCTGTCATAGTCTCTGTCATCTTCTTCCGGCACGGCATCGATCTTCTCGATTACAGCCATGGGCGGAGCCGAGGACCTGACAGCGTTGAGAAACTGTTCCAGGCACCGGCTGCTGCCGGATGCGACTCCCTCCAGTCCGCGGGATGTATTCCTCACCCATCCGCAGATATGATATTCTTCCGCAAGCCGGTGCAGGAACGGGCGGAAGCCGACCCCCTGGACTACTCCCTCGATGGTAATGCGGAGGCACTTGCGGGAAGCGCTCATGAGCGTGCGCCCTCGATCTTTCCGGCCAGATACTCCGCGAGAGCATCCAGGCCTTCCCCGCTGCGGCTGCTGACACAGAAGAGGGGAGCATCAGGATTCACGCTGTCGTAATTAGCGGAGACTTTCTTCTCATCAAATTCAAAGTATGGCATCATATCATATTTATTCAGCACAAGACAGTCCGTGTCCGTGAACATCAGGGGATATTTTTCCACCTTGTCGTCGCCCTCCGGGATGCTCAGTATGGTGATCCTCAGGGATTCGCCGATGCGGAACTCGGCGGGACATACCAGATTGCCGATATTTTCCACAAAAATAACATCCAGCTCATCCAAGGGAAGAAAGGGGAGGATGTTCTGAATGCTCATCGCTTCGATATGACAGGCGCCGTCCGTGTTCAGCTGGACTGTCGGAACCCCCAGGTCTGCGATCCTGTCCGCATCCACCTGCCCCGCGATATCCCCCTCGATGACTCCGATGCGGAATTTGTCCTTCAGCCTGCCGATCAGGGAAGTGATCAGGCTTGTCTTGCCTGCTCCCGGGCTTCCCATTACATTGATCATGCAGATCCCGTATTCGGCCAGCCTGGCCCTTACGTCTTCACTGACGTCTTCATTCCAGTCCATGATCTGGTGCAGTACTTTTATCTCCATCGATATCTACCTCCATGCTCTTGATATAAAACTCTTTCCCGGAAAGGATCTGCAGCCTGAGACTTCCACAGTGAGGACAGGCGAGATGATGGGGAGTGATCTCTCCGTCTAGTCCGCAGTCCCGGCACCTGACCTTCACAGGGAGAAATTCCGACTCGATGAGTGCTCCCTCAGCGATCGTGCCCTCGGACAGCATGTCCAGATAAATCTGGATGCAGTCCGGGACGAGCCCGTTGAGCTGTCCGATGCAAAGCCTGATGACACGGATCTTCTCCGCATGCTGTTTTTTTGCTTCCCGGATGCAGTGGTCCAGGAGATGTTCTGTAATACTGAGTTCGTGCAAGATTCCATCCTCCAGGAAATCGATTAAAACTTAATTCTGTCATCTGTCCGGAAATGACTCCGAACATGTCTATTCTAGCACATTTTTTTGGAAAGAAAACAGGAAAAAAACAAATTCACTATTGTAAAATTTTAAAAACCGGATTATAACTGATATAGACAATATTTTTTGGCTAAAACAGAGTATCAATCAAAGTATTGTACAAAAAAATGACAGAAAGGACGGGCAGTTTATGACAATAATACTATTTTTGATTGGTATTCCGGCAGTGCTTGCGGTAATATTTCCCTTTTTGCACAATCAGCGCATAAGAGGGTATGTAGTGTACACGGGCGCCGGGATCGTGATGCTGACAACGGTTGTGTTCATCGCTCAGTGGATAGGGAACGGCGCGGAAACGATGATGCTCTATCCGTCAACAGAATTTGTGGATCATCTGATGACGGTGGGGGATCTTTTTCTTATGTGCCTGATCGTGTATCTGAGCATTAAGTATGGGAAGATCCTTCCAATCCTGCTCTCCGTCGGACAGACGGCTTTGGTACTCTACATAGAATTTACGACGGAACTCCCGGAAGCCCCGCACATGACAGTGGACTGGCTGACGATCCTGATGTGCCTTATCATTGCGTTCATCGGAGGATTTATCTGTATCTATACGGTAGGTTATATGAAGGGGTATCACAGGCATCATGAGGATGTACAGGACAGACAGCCGTTTTTCTTTTCCATGCTGTTTCTGTTCCTTGCGGCCATGTTCGGCCTTGTCCTGTCACAGAACCTGATCTGGATGTATTTCTTCTGGGAGGTCACCAGCGTGATCTCATTCCTGATGATCGGATATACACGCTCGGACGAGGCTGTCTCCAACAGTTTTATGGCACTGTGGATGAACCTTCTGGGCGGCTGCGGATTTGCAGTTGCGATCGCGTGGATGGCGAAGATGGGAGGTTCCGTCCAGCTCCTTGACGTGGTCGCGGCAGGAGCTCAGCTGCCTCTGTTCTGTCTGTCTCTGGCAGGACTTACGAAGTCGGCCCAGCTTCCGTTCTCATCCTGGCTTGTCGGAGCCATGGTGGCGCCGACGCCTTCCAGCGCGCTGCTCCACAGCGCCACGATGGTGAAGGCGGGCGTTTATCTGCTGATCCGCATCTCGCCTGCCCTGGAGGGCAATCTGACCGGGATCATCGTATCCAGTATCGGCGGACTGACCTTTATCATGGCAAGTATGATGGCCATCGCACAGAATGACGGAAAGAAGGTACTTGCATTTTCCACGATCTCGAATCTCGGACTGATCGTCGGCTGCGCCGGAATCGGTGTAGAGGAGACCGTCTGGGGCGCCGTGTTCCTGATGATCTTCCATTCCGTGAGCAAGTCCATGCTGTTCCAGTCTGTGGGTGCGGCAGAGAATACACTCGGATCCAGAGATATCGAGGATATGCACGGCCTGATCATCAAGGTCCCGAAACTGGCATATATCATGGGGATCGGGATAGCAGGGATGTACCTTGCCCCCTTTGGAATGCTGATCTCCAAGTGGGTGGCGCTTAGAGCTTTTGTAGATTCAGGGAACTTCGTCCTTGTTCTTTTCATCGCATACGGAAGCGCGACAACAATGTTTTACTGGACCAAGTGGCTGGCGAAGCTGATTTCCTATCATGTTCCGAGAGAGAGCGTGCAGGATGTCACGCGGAAGGATGAGTACATATCCATGTTTTTCCACGCCGTGGTCATGATCCTGCTCTGTCTGCTCCTTCCGCTTATCGCAAAATGGCTGGTGAACCCGATCGTGAAAGTACTTTTCGGAAATTCAAAGGATGTGCTCTCCATGAGCGTGCTCGCCACAATGGCGATCATGCTTGTGTCGGTATTCATCGTGCCGGCGGTCATGTTTTTTGTGAGCAGGGCCTCCCGGAGAGAACTTGTCCCGATCTATATGAACGGGATCAATGAAGGTGACAACCGTTTCTTCACGAACAGCTTCGGAGAAAAGGAACATCTGTATCTGAGCAACTGGTATCTGCGCTTTGAATTCGGGCGGCGGCATCTGCGGATCCCGTCGATCTTGATCGCAGCCGCAGTCCTTGTCCTCGGATTCTGTCTTGTGATAGGAGGGGTGAATATCTGATGAATGTCTGTTTTGTAATCGCATACTTACTTTTTGCTCCCCTGCTCGGGGGACTCCTCGACGGCGTGGATCGGATCATCAGCGCCCGGATGCAGCGGCGCAGAGGTCCCAGTATCCTGCAGCCGTTCTATGACCTTGGGAAATTGTTCTCAAAGGAACTGATCGCGGTAAACAACGTCCAGTTCCTTCTGAACCTCAGCTATCTTGTGATCCTGGTGATCGCGGGTGCGCTCCTGTTCGCAGGCGCCGATCTGCTGATGACACTGTTCATCCTCAGCACGGCTGATATGTTCCTGATCATGGCGGCATCCAGCGATTCATCGCCTTATGCCAATATGGGCGCGAGCAGAGAGATGCTCCAGATGATGGCATATGAGCCGCTGACCCTTCTGATCGCGGTAGGATTCTATCTGACAGAAGGCTCCTTCCAGGTATCAGCGATCATTGACGCTCCGGTCAGCGCGATCCTCTGGATGCCCGGACTCTTTGTCGGATTTATGTATACGGCGGCGATCAAACTGAGAAAATCGCCTTTTGATCTGTCAACAAGCCATCACGCCCATCAGGAGATGGTAAAGGGGATCACAACAGAGATGTCAGGGCCGGCGCTGGCGATCATGAATATCGCGGAGTACTATGAGCTTGTCCTTCTCCTTGGCATTTTCTGCCTGTTCTTTATCAACAGCACCTGGTGGAGCTGGATCGTGGCGGTCATTGCCTGCGGACTGGTGTTTTTCATCGAGACTCTCTGGGATAATGTGAGTGCCAGAGTGAAGTGGAAATCACTGCTCTACAGCTGCTGGATCGTTACTCTGGTGGCGGGCGGAGTCAATATTCTGATTCTGATGCTGATCAAATAGGCAGGAGGTAGATCGTTATGAATAAAGTGTCAAAATCACCATGGCTGCTCCACTATGATGCGAGCAGCTGCAATGGATGCGATATTGAAGTGCTCGACTGTCTGACGCCAAAGTACGATATCGAGCGTTTCGGAATCATCAATACAGGGGATCCCTTCCAGGCGGATATCCTGCTCATAACAGGAGGCGTCAACAGCCAGACCGAGAGCGTGGTAAAGCAGCTGTACAGCCAGATGCCGGAGCCGAAGGTTGTCGTGGCTGTCGGGATCTGTGCCTGTACCGGAGGGATTTTCAAAGAGTGTTATAATATCAGGGGCGGGATCGACACCGTGATCCCTGTGGACGTATATGTCCCGGGATGCGCGGCACGTCCGGAATCCATTATCGACGGAGTAGTCAAAGCACTGGCGGTACTGGACGAGAAGCAGAAGGCGATGAAGGAAGAGCGGAGGTGACGGAGATGGACTACAAGAGCGAGATAAAGAAGATCACCAGAGCACAGTTTTTCCACGCGATCGTACAGATGAAAGCAGACAACTGGCGCCTGGTCCAGATCTGTGCGGTCTCTCTTGACCACGGATATGAGATGAGCTATTCATTCTGCGGAGGCAGGGACTACCGGATGGTGACACTGCGGCTTGAAGTGGGGGAGGACGAGGAGATCGCGAGCATTACCCAGATCTATCCATGCGCTTCCCTGCAGGAAAATGAAGCGGCAGAGCTGTTCGGTGTGAAGATAAGAAATATCGATCCGGATTATCATGACAAGCTGTATCGGATCGACGCTGTCGCACCATTTAAGAAGAAGGAGTAGAACTATGGCTAAGAGAAGTATCGTACCTTTCGGTCCGCAGCATCCTGTACTGCCGGAGCCTGTACATCTGGATCTGGTACTGGAGGATGAGACGGTGGTCGGCGCGATCCCGAGCATCGGCTTTGTTCACAGGGGACTGGAAAAACTGGTAGAAAAAAGAGATTATAAACAATATGTCTATATTGCCGAGCGAGTCTGCGGGATCTGCAGCTGCGGCCACGGGCTGGGCTACTGCGAATCCGTGGAACAGGTGATGGGGATTGAAGTGCCTGACAGGGCAAGATATCTGAGAACGATCTGGATGGAGATGAGCCGTGTGCACAGTCATCTGCTCTGGCTCGGACTTCTGGCAGACGCGATGGGATTTGAAAGTCTGTACATGGAGAGCTGGAGACTCAGAGAAAAGATCCTCGATATGTTTGATGAGACGACAGGTGGAAGGCTCATCCATTCAGTGAACTGTGTCGGCGGCGTACAGAAAGATATGGACAGCACGATGCTGGAGCATATCCTGCGCGCGGTGGATGAAATCCAGGGGGAGATGAAGCCTCTTGTGGAGACATTCATGCAGGATTACACCGTACAGAGCCGTCTGAAAGGGACGGGGATCCTTACGAGAGACAGCGCCATCGAACTCGGCGCGGTGGGACCTGTCCTGCGTGCGTGCGGTGAACCGTACGATGCACGGCGCCTGGGATATGCGGCATACAGGGATCTTGCCGTAGAACCTATTACGGAGAAAGACGGCGATTCTTTCGCCCGCTGTAAGGTGAGGCTGAGAGAGCTCTTCCAGGCGTTTGATCTGATCCGTGAAGCAATCGGAAAGATCCCCGGGGGAGAGATCAGTGTTCCGGTAAAGGGCAATCCTTCCGGAGAATATTTTATGCGGATCGAGCAGCCCAGGGGAGAGGCGATCTACTACGTCAAGGGGAACGGGACAAAATATCTGGACCGCTTCCGCATGAGGACGCCGACAACAAGCAACCTCTCTCCGCTGGTTGAGATGCTCAAGGGCTGCCAGCTGTCTGACGTGCCCCTTCTGATCCTGACCATTGATCCGTGCATCAGCTGCACAGAGAGGTAGGAAACGACTGGAATAAATGAGATCACACCGCTTTCAGCGGAGAAACGGAGCAGTGGCAAGGTATGGAAGATAAGACGAGAGTATTTACATTAGCGGGAAGAGTCCTGAGGAATCTCTTCCGAAAGCCGGCAACAGTGCAGTACCCGTTTCAGCCGGCAGAATATCCGGAGCGGATGCGGGGACATGTGGAGATACAGATCAGCAGCTGTATCTGCTGCGGGCTCTGCGCGAGATCCTGTCCTTCGACAGCGATCAAGGTAGACAGAGCGGCAGGAACATGGACGATCGACCGGTTCGACTGTGTGCAGTGCGGCAGCTGCGTTGCCGCCTGCCCGAAGAAATGTCTGAGCATGGCAAAGGGGTATACAGAACCGGGAGTCGCAAAAAAGAGCGAGACATTTATCAAACCGAAGGAAGAACAGCCGGCGGCTGCCGCTTCCGGAGGGGGAAAACCGTCCGTTGACGTTGAGAAATGCGTCTACTGTACGCTCTGTGCAAAGAAGTGCCCACAGGAGGCGATCCTGGTGGACCGGAAAGAAAAGATCTGGAAACTGGACGAAGAAAAATGTGTGCAGTGCGGGATCTGTGCATCGGCATGTCCGAAACATGCGATCGAGATGTAGGATAAAAAAGAAAATAGAAGAAGTGCAGGAACAGAAAAGTTCTAGTGCATACGGCAGGGGCATAGGTTATGATGAACAGACTTATGCCCCTGTCTGATTTCCTGCGGAACAGGCGACAGAGGGAAGAGAGGTATGTACATGAACGATGCTGAGATGCGCCGCCGTGAACTCCTGCGGCAGACGAGGAAACTGTATGATGAGAAGCCGGATATTCCGGCTGTACATCCGCGGTACGGGAATATCTACCACAGTCTCTACGAGAACGAGGAGGAACAGGAAGCCTCCGGAAGCAGTTTTTACATAAGGCTTGTGATCGGGATTCTGTGCTTTATCTGCTTCGTCTATATGGATCAGAGCAAAGTGAGCGTAGCTGAAGTGGACAGCACTGCGATCGTGAACCAGATTGAGAAAGATATGGATGCGGAGACGATAAAAGAAGTGTGGAAGCAGCTGTAGTCTCCGCGAATACCTGAGGAGGAAGAGAAAACTGCCGGCGTGGCCGCGGCTGCCTGACCTAACGATGTCCGCATACGCAATTCCGTCAGGTTCGCCTTGCAGTTCTTTCACAAAGTGTTTATAATATGGTAGATTGCTGAGAAAGCTGATACTTGTTTATAAAAATTAGAAGGAACGGATTTATGAGAAAATTAGCGTTAGATGATGAGATTTTGATGAAGATCGAGAAGCCCGCCCGGTATATCGGCGGAGAAGTCAACTCGGTCATGAAGGACCCCGAGAAGGTCGACATTCGATTCGCCATGTGTTTTCCGGACGTTTACGAGATCGGAATGTCCCATCTGGGTATCCAGATCCTCTACGATATGTTCAACCGCAGGGAGGATGTATGGTGCGAGCGTGTTTACTCCCCATGGCTGGATCTGGACAGAGTGATGCGTGAGGAGAAGATCCCGCTGTTCGCCCTTGAATCACAGGATCTGGTAAAGAACTTTGATTTTCTGGGCATTACGATCCAGTTTGAGATGTGCTATACGAATATTCTGCAGATCCTGGATCTGAGCGGGATTCCCCTCCACGCGGCGGACCGGACAGAGGAGGATCCCTTCGTGATCGGAGGAGGGCCTTGTACGTATAATCCCGAGCCTCTTGCGGACTTCTTTGATATTTTCTACATCGGAGAAGGAGAGACTGTTTATGACGAGCTGCTGGATGTCTATAAAGAGTGGAAGAAATCAGGGGAGAGCAGAGAGCAGTTTCTCCGGCGGGCTGCCGGCATCGAAGGTCTCTATGTTCCTATGTTCTATGACGCTGAATACAATGCGGACGGAACACTGAAATCCTTCCGTCCGAACGATCCATGTGCGCCTGAGTCAGTAAAAAAACAGGTAGTGACAGATGTGACGGCAGCCCCCTATCCGCTGTCCCCTGTCGTACCCTTTATTAAGGCGACACAGGACAGGGTCGTGCTGGAGATCCAGCGAGGCTGTATCCGGGGCTGCAGGTTCTGCCAGGCAGGCATGCTCTACAGACCCACAAGAGAAAGGAATGTGGAGCGGCTGAAGGAATATGCCAGAGCAATGCTTCAGAGCACCGGACATGAGGAGATCTCACTGAGTTCCCTCAGCTCAAGCGACTATTCTGAGCTGAAGGAGCTGGTCCTTTTCCTGATCGACGAGTTCAGGGATAAGGGAATCAACATTTCTCTCCCGTCTCTGCGGATCGATGCATTTTCTCTGGATGTCATGAGCAGAGTGCAGGATATCCGGAAGAGCAGTCTTACATTTGCTCCGGAGGCTGGATCCCAGCGGATGCGCAATGTGATCAACAAAGGGCTGACGGAAGAAGATATCCTCGACGGAGCGGGACAGGCTTTTGAGGGCGGATGGACAAAGGTAAAGCTCTACTTCATGCTCGGACTCCCGACCGAGACCGAGGAGGACATGAAGGAAATCGCGCGGCTCTCGGACAGGGTTGCCCGAAGATATTATGAGATTCCTAAGGAGCAGCGCCACGGAAAATGCCAGATCACGGCCAGCTCATCCTTCTTTGTGCCCAAGCCGTTCACGCCGTTCCAGTGGGCGTCTATGTGCACGGCAGAGGAGTACATGCAGAAAGCATCCGTTGTAAAGAATGAGTTCCAGGAGCAGCTCAACCGCAAGAGCCTGAAGTACAACTGGCATGACGCACAGGTCACGGTGCTTGAGGGAGTGATGGCTCGGGGAGACCGCAGGATCTCCCGCGTGATCGAGGAGGCGTACCGACTGGGCTGTCTGTTTGATTCCTGGACGGAGAGTTTCCACAACGATCTCTGGATGCAGGCGTTTGAGAATACGGGGACGGACATCGCATTTTACAATCTTCGGAAGCGGGAAAAGGACGAGCTGTTCCCATGGGATTTTATCGATATCGGTGTGAGCAGGAAGTTCCTGTACAGAGAGTGGGAGCGCGCCATGGCAGAAGAAGTCACGCCGAACTGCCGGGTACAGTGCTCCGGCTGCGGCGCGGCGAAATACGGAGGAGGTGTCTGCTATGAAGGCAAGAATTAAGTTCAGAAAATATGGAGCGCTCCGCTTTATCGGGCATCTCGATGTGATGCGCTTTTTTCAGAAGGTGATGAGGAGGGCGGATATCCCCATCGCATTCACAGGCGGATACAGCCCGCATATGATCATGTCTTTCGCAAGCCCTCTGGGCATCGGTCTGAGCAGCGACGGTGAATACTTTGACATTGAGCTGAGAGAAGCGGTCAGCAGCCCGGAGGCAGTGCGCAGAATGAATGAAGCCTGCGTGGAAGGTATCGAGGTCGTCAGCCTGAGACAGATCGCAGAGGAGAAGAAGATGACCGGCATGACCATCCTTGCCGGAGCGGACTACCTTGTATCACTGAAGAAAGGATGTCTGCCGGAGGACTGGAAGAAGAAGTTCGTTGAATTCATGTCCCAGCCGGAGATCAGGGTCGTCAAGCAGACAAAGCGCAGTGAGAAAGAAGTAGATATCCGCCCCATGATCTATCAGTGGGAGATCCGGGGGGATGATCTCTTTCTTCAGCTTGCAGCCGGGAGCGCACAGAACCTGAAACCGGATCTGGTCATGGAGACTTTCTGCCAGTATCTGGATCTTCCGTGCGGTGACGTAACGTTCGGATACCACAGGCTTGAGATGTACGCGGATATCGGCAAAGACGGAAGAAGAGAACTTGTCACACTGGAATCCCTTGGGTGGGAAATGGAGCAGCAAGATGAAGCGAAAAATTCTGATTGAAAAAACGGAGGGCCAGATACGGACCTTCTTCCTGGAAAATGACGAGATCGTCGAGATCCACTGTGCGCCCGCCGACGAAGAGAGCGCGGGGAGGCATCTTCTGGGAAACATCTATGTCGGAAAAGTTAAAAATATCGTGCCCAATATCGGAGCCGCATTTGTAGAGATCGAGAGCGGTGTGAACTGCTATTATGATATGAAGGATGCGGAGCATGCAGTATTTACCCATAAGATCGGGAAGAAGCCTCTGTGCATCGGTGATGAGCTTGTAGTCCAGATCAGCAAGGAGGCTGTGAAGACAAAGGCTCCTACCGTGACGGGAAATATCAGCTTTACAGGAAGATATGCGGTCCTGACCCACGGGAATACCCGGATCGGCGTCTCCTCCAAGATCCCGAAAAAGGTGAGGGAAGAATATAAGGAAAGACTCCGCCAGTTCCAGAACGACAGATTCGGGATCATCGTGCGGACGAACGCCAAGGATGCTCCTTTTCAGGACGTGCTGGATGAGATCAGCCGGCTGAAAGCTGAATATGAGAAGATTATGTCCGCGGCGCCCACACGAGTCTGTTTCTCCTGCCTGAGATCAGCACCCCCGTCCTACATATCGGATCTGAAAAATGTCTATATGGAAGGGATGGAGGAGATCATTGTCGGGGATCCGGAATTGTATACCAGAATACAGGCGTTTTTTGCGGCGGAGATACCGGAGAAGGAAGGTCTGCTGCGCCTCTATGACGACAGCGCCTTCCCCCTCGGGAAGCTGTACAGCACTCAGACCGCCATTGAGAAAGCGCTGCGGGAAAAGGTATGGCTCCGAAACGGCGGCTATCTTGTGATCCAGCCCACAGAGGCGCTCACCGTGATCGATGTGAATTCCGGGAAGAGTGCAGGAAAAGGAAAAAATGAAGAAGGCATCTTGAAGATCAACCTGGAGGCTGCGAGGGAAGCTGCCAGGCAGATCCGGCTCAGAAATCTATCCGGCATCATCATCATTGATTTTATCAATCTGGAATCAGAAGAGAATGTCGGTCTTCTCCTGAAAGAGTTCCGTATGCGCCTTGCAGGAGATCCGATCCAGACAACGCTTGTAGATATTACGCCTTTGAACCTGGTTGAAGTGACACGAAAGAAAGTACATCGGCCGCTGTACGAGCAGATCCGGATGTGAGATGTAAAAAGAGAATGTCTGCCTCTGAAAAAGAGCGAAAAACGGACATATTCAGTTGAAATTTTTCGTTTACAATCAGACGGCAAGGCGTTATAATATTGTACCGAGAGTGCGGTCCGGGGAGTCGGGCTGCGTGAGAGAAAGCGGGCAGAACATCTTGAAAACGCGGTTCTGCTCTCTGACTACAGTTTGGAGGAAGAATAAGAATGAAGAAAGTAGTAAAGTTCGGCGGAAGCTCTCTTGCCAGCGCGGAGCAGTTTAAAAAAGTCGGAAATATCATACATCAGGACGAATCAAGAAGATATGTAGTTCCTTCTGCTCCCGGCAAGCGTTTCCCGGACGACACAAAAGTGACGGATATGCTGTACGCCTGCTATGCCGCGGCAGAGGAAGGAAAGGATTTTTCAGAACAGCTTGCTAAGATCCATGAGAGGTACCAGGAGATCATTGACGGGCTGAACCTTGATTTCACCCTGGATAAGGATTTTGAGGTGATCCGGTCTGAGTTTGAAAGAAAAGCAGGAAAGGATTACGCGGCATCCAGGGGAGAGTTCCTTAACGGGAAGATCATGGCTGCCTATCTCGGCTATGAATTCGTCGATGCGGCGGAGGTTGTCCGCTTTAATGACGACGGCTCCTTCAACGATGAAATGACTAACGAGCTTCTGTCCCAGCGCCTCGGACAGCTCGAGCATGCGGTCGTTCCGGGATTTTACGGAGCGAAGGAGGACGGAACTGTTGTGACCTTCTCCAGAGGAGGTTCCGATGTCAGCGGTTCCCTCGTGGCGCTTGCCGTCGGGGCTGACCTCTATGAAAACTGGACGGATGTATCCGGTTTCCTGATCGCGGATCCGAGGATCGTGAAGAATCCGAAGGCCATCGAGACGATCACCTACAAGGAACTGCGCGAGCTCTCCTACATGGGTGCGAGCGTGCTTCACGAGGATGCGATCTTCCCGGTAAGAAAAGCGGGCATTCCGATCAATATCCGGAATACAAATGCGCCTCAGGACAAGGGAACCCTGATCGTGGAGGGGACCTGCCGTCAGCCACGGTACACAATCACAGGAATCGCGGGAACAGACGGCTTTGCTTCGATCACGATCGAGAAGGCAATGATGAACTCAGAGATCGGATTCTGCCGGAAAGTGCTGCAGGTATTTGAAGATAACGGGATTTCCATCGAACATATGCCTTCAGGGATCGACACGATGACGATCTTTGTAAATAAGGATGCATTTGAGGAGAAGGAGCAGAAGATCCTTTCTGATATCCACAAAGAAGTGAACCCGGATCACATTGAGCTTGAGTCCAACCTGGCTCTGATCGCTGTCGTGGGCAGAGGAATGAAATCTACCCGGGGCACAGCCGGAAGAATCTTCTCCGCGCTGGCTCACGCCCACATTAATGTAAAGATGATCGATCAGGGATCCAGCGAGCTGAACATCATCATCGGCGTGCGTCACGAAGATTTCAAGAATGCGATCCGTGCATTATATGAGATTTTTGTCCTGACACAGATCTGACAGGATTGAAGAGAAACAGAAGAAAGGCGGACAATACAGGAAATGAACATACTTTTCTTCTTGAAGCCCAAGAGTGAAGTGGCGTTCATCTATGACTACAGTACATTGAGACAGGTGCTGGAAACGATGGAATACCATAAGTATGCGTCGATCCCCATGCTGAACAAGAAAGGGGAATACACGGGCACCATCACAGAGGGCGATCTTCTCTGGGGCATAAAGAAATACACGAATCTGAATCTGAAAGAGGCAGAGAATATTTTCATTCAGGATTTTCCAAGAAAAGCAGACTACGAGGCTGTCTCAGCGGACTCTGATATGGAAGATCTGATCCAGAAGGCAATGAACCAGAATTTTGTACCGGTGGTGGACGACCAGAACAAATTCATTGGAATCATTACCCGCAGGAGCATTATCGAGTACTGTTATGAAAAACTGAAAAAAACGGAAGAAGCCTATTGACTTAATAAAAAACCATATGTTATAGTATATGAGTATGCCGCACAATGAGGTTTTAAGATCTGCCCTGCAGACACCGTAATTGGCGAGTAATGATAATAGGAGGTGCCATATGTACGCGATTATA
>HHCFR05603__coassemble_363_pt1 | contig 66623 bp, 61 predicted proteins | sample HHCFR05603__metabat2_high_PE_041 | metagenome-assembled genome bin HHCFR05603
GATGATCTGGTTGCAGAGCTGTACATAGATTGCTTCGTCACTGTTAAAATCAACTTCTATCAGCATATCCTCACCTTTCCCTTTCTGCGCTGTGTTATACCCATAATAGCACAGCATTCTCTCCAGGGCAAGAAAAAATCCGGGCCGCCGCTGCCGGCAGTCCGGATCATTTAATTCTGCGGGAAAAGGATCTCCATCCTCGTTCCTTTTCCCGGCTCACTCTCAACATTCACTTTTGCCCCGTGGAGGATCGCGCCGTGTTTGACAATGGACAGCCCAAGTCCGGTGCCGCCCCTCTCCTTGGAGTGGCTCTTGTCCACACGGTAGAATCTCTCAAAGATCCTCTCCTGGTGCTCTTTCGGGATGCCGATCCCGGTATCTGTAACACTGATCTTCGGACCGTTCAATGTGTCCCCCACCCATACCGTGACGCGTCCGTTGTCGTTGTTGTATTTGATCGCATTTTCACAGATATTGTAGACCATTTCGTCCAGGATTTGACGGATCCCCTTGCACAGGACAGGCTCGCCCGTCACTTCCATCCTGATATTCTTCTGGGACGCCTGTGGAGAGAGCCTGCTGACGATTTCTCTCGTCAGCTCATACAGATTGACTTCTTCTTTTTCAAGCTCCACAGACTCCTCATCCAGCTTCGACAGCTTGATGATATCCTCCACCAACGTGATCAGCCGTCGCGCCTCCTTGTAGATTCTCTCAGAAAAAAGAGGGATATCTGCCGGACGCACCAGACCGTTCATCATGATCTCCGCATATCCGGATATGGACGTGAGCGGAGTTTTCAGCTCATGGGACACGTTTGCCGAGAATTCCTTTCGCATATTCGACACAGCTTCCTTCTCCTTATTCTGCCGGTCCATGGCCTCCAGAAGCGGAGTCAGCTCAGGATAGACAGAATTGTCTAGTGGATGCTCCAGATCCAGCTCATTGATCGGCTTGATCAGGCGTTTTGTCTGCCATCTGGCGAGGAACAGGGCAAACACGACCATCAGGACCGCAAGACCGCCCATGACCGGCAGCACATTCAGCGCCGTCCTCACAAGGCCGTCCATCTCCCGCGCGACACGGAGGACAGAGCCGTCGTCAAGAAGCAGTGCATAGTAATACATCTCCCGGCCGACTGTATCAGACATCCTGACGTCCTCGCCTTCACCGCTGGCCAGCGCCTCTCTGACTTCTGCCCTCTGGCTGTGGTTTTCCAGATCCTCGCCGTTTCTCCGTGAATCATACAGCACCTCGCCGTCGGGCGTGATGCAGGTAACTCTGGCGCTCCAGTCCACAGAAGCCATCTCCTCGAGATATCGGGTCCCTGCAATGTCAATGGCTTTCTGAATGTACTTTGCCTCCTGCTGTACCTCGCTCTCCAGAATGTTCATATTCCGGTTGTACAGGATGACGGCGAGGATCGCATAGAACAGGACCAGGGTAATGGATATGATCAGCACCATGCTTCTCTGAATTCTGGATTTCATGCATCTCCCCCTACGCGATATCCCACGCCGCGGACAGTCTGGATGATCTCGCCTTTCTCTCCCAGCTTCTGTCTAAGGGTACGGATATGTACGTCTACCGTGCGTGTCTCCCCGTCAAAATCATATCCCCAGATCTCAGCGAGAAGCTGATCTCTTGTAAGTACAATGCCCTGGTTGCGCATCAGCTTTTCCAGCAGTTCAAACTCTTTCAGCGTCAGGGAAACCGCTTTCCCGTTGACCGTAACCTCATGTTTCTTCACATTGACATGGACACCGGAGACATCCATATCCAGGCGGTCTTCCACCTTTCCGCTCCGGCGCAGCACCGCCTTGATCCTGGATACCAGCTCCATCATGCCGAACGGCTTTGTGACATAGTCATCAGCGCCCGAATCAAGTCCCACGACCTTGTCATATTCCGAACCCTTGGCAGTCACCATGATAACCGGAATCCCTCTCGTCTTCTGTGAAGATTTCAGTTTTCTTAGAAGCTCAAGGCCATCATCTCCGGGGAGCATGATATCAAGCAAAATAAGCTCTGGCGTATCAAATGCCAAAGCTTCCATAAAAGCAGAACCGTCTGCGAACCCCTTTGCCTTGAGCCCTGTCGTCTCCAATGTATATATCACAAGTTCACGAATGTTATCGTCATCTTCCACGCAATATATCATCCTTCAAGCTCTCCTTTTGTCTCCATATTTTATGACCGCCGAGGCAGAAGGTCCTTTCTCTTCTGCTCGGCGATCTTCCTGCTTTATTTCCATCAGGTTCCGGCGGCTCAGCTCAAGTCCGCCGTATCTTAACCTTCGTGCATGATCGCACTGTCTTTGTGTACGCCTGTGATAGAAAACTCTACCCACTCAGCAATATTTGTGGCGTGATCTCCGATTCTTTCCAGATATTTCGTCACCATGATCAGGTCAAAGATCTTCTTTCCGTTCTCGCCCTTCTCTTCTTTTATAAAGTCGATCATCTCATCTCTGACTTCCTCAAAATACTGGTCGATCGCATCATCCGCTTTCATAACATCGCGGGCGAGTTCAAGATCTCTGTTCACATAAGCGGTCACACTGTTGCGCACCATCTTGCTGACCTCGGAAGCCATGGTTCCGATCACATGGATATCATCCGCCGCAACATCATTTTTAGAAGAAAGAATGATCTCTGCGATATCAGAGGTCTGATCTCCGATACGCTCCATATCTGTGATCATCTTCAGGGCAGCTGAGATTCTTCTTAAATCCTTTGCCACCGGCTGCTGCTGCAGAAGAAGCTTCAGGCACAGTCTCTCAATATCTTTCTCGATCTGATCGATCTCCTCATCTTCTGTGATGATGATCTTTGCCTGCTCTTTGCTTCCGTCCTTTAACGCCTGTGTTGCTTTTGCGATCGCTGTCTCGCAAAGCTCTCCCATATGTGTAAGCTGCTCATCAAGACTGTGAAGCTGCTCATCAAATTTATTACGCATAGTTTAGCCAAACCTCCCTGTGATATAATCTTCTGTTCTTTTATCTGCAGGTATAGAGAATAATTTTTCTGTCTCGTTGTACTCCACGACCTCTCCAAGGAGGAAGAACGCCGTATTATCGGAAACACGAACTGCCTGCTGCATGTTGTGTGTGACCATGACAATAGTATAATCTTTTTTCAGCTCCATCGCAAGGTCTTCGATCTTGGACGTGGAGATCGGGTCGAGTGCCGATGTAGGCTCATCCATCAGCAGGACTTCCGGTTCCACTGCCAGGGCTCTCGCGATGCAGAGCCTCTGCTGCTGACCGCCGGACATTCCCAGCGCGCTCGTCTTGAGACGATCCTTGCACTCGTCCCAGATTGCTGCGTTTCGCAGGGATTTCTCCACGATATCATCCAGCTTTGCCTTTGAACGGATACCATGGGTCCTCGGACCGTAAGCAATATTATCATAGATGCTCATCGGGAACGGATTCGGCTTCTGAAACACCATTCCGACGCGCTTTCTCAGCACATTCACGTCCATACCTTTGAAGATGTCCTGTCCGTCAAGCAGGATCTGGCCGTCGATGCGGCACCCCTCGACAAGGTCGTTCATACGGTTAATGGACTTCAAGAGAGTAGATTTACCGCATCCGGAAGGACCGATGAAAGCGGTGATCTTGTTGGATTCGATTTCCAGATTTACATTCTTGAGAGCCTTAAAGTCTCCATAATATAAATCAAGATTCTTTATACTAATCTTTGACATTTTCTCTACCTTTCCTTCAATTTGGGACGTAGTGAAATTGAATTTGACTACGTCCCCTTTCACAGTTTTTTCACATTTATGCTTTCGTAAGTTTTCTCGCAATGAAACTTGACAATGCATTGATACCTACTACAAGTATAAGCAGGATAACTGCCGTCGCATACGCCTGATCCATGTAAAGTCCCTCACTGGAGAGGTTGTACATATGAAGCGCCAGCGTACGGCCGGATCCCATGATGCTGTCCGGAATCTGCGCTACAGTACCTGATGTGTACATCAGAGCTGCCGTTTCACCGACAATACGTCCGATTGCGAGGATAATACCTGCCAGGACTCCCGGGATTGCTGACGGAAGTACAATGCGGAACACGGTGCGGAGTTTTCCTGCCCCCAGTCCGAAGCTTCCTTCACGGTAGGAATCCGGTACGGCTTTGAGCGCCTCCTCTGTATTTCTCATGATCAGAGGAAGGATCATGATCGCCATTGTAAATGCGCCTGCCAGAAGGGAGAAGCCCCATCTCAGCGCGTTAACAAAGAGCAGCATACCGAACAGACCATATACGATAGACGGAATGCCCTGAAGCGTCTCTGTCGTCAAACGGATCACTTCTACAAATTTATTTCCTCTTGGCGCATACTCCACAAGGAAAATCGCGGAAAAGATACCGAAAGGAACCGCGATCAGCAGAGACAGCACTGTCATAATGATCGTATTGACAAGAGCCGGTATTACCGACGCATTTTCCGACGTATATTCCAACGAGAAAAGAGACGGTGTAATATGCGGAACTCCGTTGATCAGGATGTAGGCGATCAGGAAGATCAACACAGCGAAAGTGATGATCGCCGCCAGCATGATCAGAAGCATCATTATAAATGAACCCGGATGTTTCAGATAAGTTTTAAACTTATCGCCGATCGTTGTCTTATTACTCATGATCCGTCCCCCTCTTTAACATTGCTACACATAAGTTGATGATCAGGATAAACACAAAGAGAACAACTCCTGTTGCAATCAGTGCCTCACGGTGCAGGCCTGTCGCATAACCCATCTCGATAACGATATTACCAGTCAGGGTACGGATTCCCTGAAGGATACTGTTTGTGAGACGTGCCTGGTTTCCGACGATCATGATAACTGCCATCGTCTCGCCGATTGCGCGTCCGATTCCCAGCACGATTCCTGTGATCACACCGGACTTTGCAGCCGGAATGATGACACGGAAGATACTTCTCTCTTTCGTCGCACCCAGCGCAAGAGATCCTTCATAATAATGAGAAGGAACCGCCCGCATCGCACTCTCTGTTGTCCCGATGATCGTAGGCAGGATCATCATTCCAAGGATCAGGGATGCGGTCAGGATACTGTTTCCGTTTCCCGGATTATCCACAATGTTTGCCTTATACAGCGCTGTTCCCAGATTGCGGATCAGCGGCACAACGACCACCAGACCGAAGAAACCGTAGATAACCGAAGGGATTCCGGCAAGAAGCTCTGTCGCTGCCTTCAGCGGCTTGTAGATCTGTTTCGGACAGTACATTGCCATGAATACAGAAGTCAGGATCCCGATCGGTACTCCGAAGATGATCGCTCCAGCAGTCACATAAAGGCTTCCGACGATCATCGGCAGGATGCCGAACTGATCACTGCCCGGTCTCCAGATTTCCCCTGTCAAAAATTTTATAAATCCAATTTCCTTCATTGCAGGGATACCATTTGCAAACAAGAAGATGCAGATGAGGGCTACCGCCAGCACGGATGCACACGCGGCAACGAAAAATACTCCCTGCATGAATTTCTCAGTCCATGCTTTTGATTTCATTTTTTCCTCCTAATGAGCCGGGAAGACATATCTCATATCTGCCCGGCTCATACATTCAAAGCGGAAAGTCTCTCACTTTACAATTTTTTCTGTGTCGTATCTTCAGTCCTCAAGGATCTGATTAGATCGCATCCCATGTTGTAACATCGCCCATGTAGATGGATTTTACCTGATCTACTGACAGATCATCTGTCGGGTTCTCCTGGTTTACGATAACAGCGATACCGTCTGTAGCGATCACTGTTCCGTTAAGCTCTGCCGCTTCCTCATCCTTCAGCTCTCTGGATGCCATACCGATGTCATAGCTTCCCTCGATGGCGGATGTCATACCTGTTGTAGAATCAGATGTCTGAAGCTCAATAGATGCGTTCGGGTTTACTGCTTTGTAAGCCTCGATCAGTTTCTCCATCAGCGGAGATACAGAAGAAGATCCACCTACCACGCAGCTTCCTGACGGTGCACTTCCTGCGTAAGCCTGTACGTCAGATACCGGGATGTATCCTTCTTCTGAAACCACTTCCTGTCCCTCTGTGCTCATGATAAAGCTCATGAAATCCGTTGCGACAGCGTTGTCAAGATCTTTCTTCACCGCCACATTGAACGGTCTGGATACTTTGTAGGATCCGTTCTCGATATTCTCTGCTGTAGCATCTGCTCCGTCGATCTTTACAGCCTTCACAAGAGACTCATCAAGAGATCCGAGAGATATGTATCCGATCGCATACTCGTTCTCTGATACAGTTGTCATCATAACGGATGTGTTGTTCGTAACCTGAGCATCCATTGTTGTCATATCGTTATCGTCTTCATCGACTACGCCGAACAGCTCTGTGAAAGCTCCTCTTGTTCCTGAACCTTCCTCACGGGATACAACTGTGATCGCGCTTGCTGCGTCCCAGCCTGATGCTGTATCAGAGCCATTATCAGAGCCTGCGTTGTCGCTGTTGCTGCTTCCGCATCCAACTGCCGCAACTGCCATCATACTTGCGATAGATAATACTGCGATAAACTTTTTCATTTTCATTTTCGATAATCTCCTTTTTCATTTCGATTATTGTGTGTTGTTTTTGACCACGGTATTCATCATATAGGGGCAATGTTAAATGTAAAATCAGCAGAATGTTAAATCTGTGTAAAGTCCGAAAAAGCCCTATTTTACGCTGTTTTGCACAAAATAGAGCTCTCTTTTTCCAGATATTTTCATCTAAATTAAACGATGCTTTTCTTATCCGAGAAGGAATTCCCCGAGATCTTCCATAGTATAGAACACCTTATCGGCGCCTGCTTCTAAAAATCTGTCAGCCGTGATCCTGCAGAGGCGTTCTTTTTCATCCTGTTCAAGCGCTTCGTACTCGGAAAGGCTCAGTCCCATCTCGGAGCTTCCTACCACGATTCCCGCGGACCAGGCGCCGGCATTCCTGCCTTCCTTGATGTCAGACACTGTATCCCCCACTTTCAGCACGCGGCGCACCTTCTTGATCTCCAGCGCCTCCATATTGCGGAAAATCATATACGGGTACGGGCGTCCCTTCTGTCCTGTGGAATCCGGGCTGAACCACACATCCGGCTCATATCCCTTCTCCTTTGCCGCTGGGACGACGATCTCCATCATCTTGTCCGTGTATCCCGTCGTGGAGCCGATCCTGAACCCATTTCTTCTCAGACGGTTCACCGTCTCCACCACGCCCGGCTTCGGATCCGAGTAAAGATGAAGGATGCTCAGCAGCTTCTCTTCAAAAATCTGATAGAGAGCCTGCGCCTCTTCCTCTCCCGGCTCCTTTCCGTATTTTTCCTTCCAGAGCGAGCTGATCCGCTCCATCTTAAGCATCGTGCGGATGTGGTCGATCTTCAGCATTCCCATAGGCTTCCGCACCTCTTCCATGGTCGGCTCGATGCCGTACTGCTTAAAGACCTCCACGAACGCCTGGACCGGCGCCATACATCCGAAGTCTACTGTCGTCCCCGCCCAGTCAAAGATCACTGCCTTAATTTTCTTCATGGTTGTATTCCTCCAGAAATTCTTTTATGATCGCGCACACCTTCTCGATATCCTCCGGATAGATCTCACCGATATTCCCGATGCGGAATGTATCAGCCTCAGTCAGCTTCCCTGGGTAGATCGCGTATCCTCTCTCTTTGATATAATCATACATCCGGGAAAAAGTGAAGGAGCAGTTCTCCGGGTAGAAGAATGTTGTTATAAACGGACTCTGATGTGTGTCATCGATATACGTCCGGAATCCCATTTCCGACATTCTCCTGATCAGCAGCTGATTATTCTCTGTGTAGCGTCTGTTTCTCGCCTCAATGCCGCCCTCTTCCTCCAGCTCTTTCATTGCCTGTGCAAATGCAAGAACTGCGTGAGTCGGCGAGGTAAACCGCCATTTACCATCCACTTCCATAGTCTTCCACTGGTCATACAGATCAAGTGACAGGCTTCTTGCTTTCCCTGCGCTTGCCTCCAGCAAATCTCTTCTTGCAATGATGAAAGAGAATCCCGGCACGCCCTGGATACACTTATTGGCGCTGCTGATGATGAAGTCGATGCCCCAGTCCTTCACCGGGATATCCACGCCGCCGAAGCTGCTCATGGCGTCCACGATAAAGACTCTGCCTTTTTCCTTCACTGCCTTTCCGACCGCCTCAATGTCGTTGAGGATGCCTGATGTGGTCTCGCTGTGCACCATCGCGACATGGGTAACCGCCGGGTCAGCGTCGAGCAGCTCCGCCACCTTCTGCGCATTCGGCACTTTATTGTAATGCTCCTTGTAGATCTGATACTTGATCCCCGCGTGCTCCGCGATGTCCGCCATACGCTCTCCATACGCCCCGTTGGCGCAGATCAGCAGCTCGTCCCCGGCTCCGATCACACTTGTGAGCACGGACTCCACCCCAAAGCTTCCGCTGCCCTGCATGAGCACTGCCGTGTACTCATTCTCAAAGACATGGGCCAGCTTTAACAGCCCTCTGCGTATCTCCTGTGTGATCTGCTTGTAATCATCGTCCCATGTGCAATGGTCGAACATCATCTGCTGTTTTACCGTGTCCGTTGTGGTGAGCGGTCCCGGTGTAAGAAGTTTGTATGATTTCATCGTAGAATTCCTCTCTTTCTTTCAATTGGGGACGTAGTAAAATTGAATTTGACTACGTCCCCTTTCACAGTTTTTTCACATTCCTGCTGCCTCTTTGCACTTCTCCGAGAGCTCCTGGTGCTTCTCCAGCAGATCAACGGTCAGCTTTTCCGGAAATACCTTCGGATTGGCAGACTTATTCGCCGCGTCTGTGCTCTCTCCGTTGTACAGCGCGTTTGGATAGTAGGACTGGAGCTCTTCCCTTCCATTCTCAATGATGCACTGCGCCATCTCCATGGCAAGCGGATTCGTATCGTCTCCCTTGTCCACCACGGAAACCGACTCTGTCAGACTGAAATTGCCCTCCTCCGGATCTACAAAATCAATGGGGAGACCGTCTTCTTTATCGGCGACCGCCTGCTGACGGAGTCCGAAGCCGATGGCTACCTCGCCGGCACGCACTTTCTTGAGCGGAGCGGATCCGGAATCCTCCAGGTGGTCTCCCACATTCTCATAGATGCCTGTCAGCACTTCCTTCGCGCCGTCCTCGCCGTATGCGGACACAAGCGCCTGGACCAGCAGCCACGCTGTGGATGAGGCGGAGATATCCGTCACAGAGACGAATCCTTTGTAAACCGGGTCAGCCAGATCCTTCAGAGATGTGGGCATCGGCAGATCATTCTCCTCCATCATCTCCGTGTTCACGATGATCGTTCCCTCCTGGGAAGTGATCGGTGCACAGTAGGACGGAAATTCGTCAATCGTATCCACATCAAATGTCAGGTCCTGGAACATCGCATTCTGCTCCTGGGCGCTCTCAGAATAAAACGTACTCATTGTCACCATGTCGGCTTCAATATCCTTCCCCTCTGCCAGCAGTTTGCCTCCCAGCTCGGATGTCCCGAATGTCTGGAACATGTACTTTCCTTCATATCCATTCTTGTCCAGCGCATTCTCCATTGCCGTGATCGCTTCCTCGTCGGCGTTGGAATAAATGATCACCTGATCCTCGGAAGAACCTGCGCCGCATCCGGTCAGACCGAAGCCTGTCACTGCCACTGCTGCTGCCAGTGTGAATGCTGCAGCTCTCTTGAACCCTGTTTTTCTCACTTTTTTCTTCATATCTGTTATATTCTCCTTTCTCCTGCTCCTCTCAGCGAGCTTCTGGAACAATGCCCTGGCGATCAGATTCGTGAATAAGATCAGAAGCGACAGGACAAAGATCTCATTAAATTCATTAAAATACTGCAGTTCCTTGATTTTGGTCGTGATGACCATTGTCCGGGCGCCGGCGATAAAGATGACCGCGCTGACCGTTACCATTGCATTTACAAAATAGTAGCTGAACACCTCCAGCAGCGTGGACACCGCGTTCGGCGTGACCACCCGGACAATAGTCTTGATCCAGCTGTCCCCCATGAGCATTGCCGTCGTCTCCCAGGATGCGTTCATCTTGGAGAGCGAGTTCTTCATCATCAGATACGGCGTGGAAAAGAAATGCACGATGTTGCATATGATGATGATGGGAAATGTATTCTGCAGCGGCGTCCCCGTGAACACGAACAGGTAGGAAAGACCGATGACCATGCCCGGGATCGTGTTTGTCACAAGTGCGATGCTGTCGATCACTTTCTTCACTTTCCCGCTGACCGTGCTCCTTGCCGTCACCAGCGCCGCACCGTAGGACATCAGCGTGCCGGCAAGGGCTGTGATCACCGCCACCATCAGGGAATTGAGATACACGCCGTACAGCTGTCTGTCCTCGAATACCGCCTGCACATGCTCCATCGTAAAATTGATCCGATAGGGCCATTCTTCGATAAAGGGCACGATAAACATCACAAGGAACATGCAGAGCGTGCACACAAGGATGACCGCACTTAATATTCCAAACACCACGTCTCTCTTCACACTCTTTCTGATCTCGATCGGAGAGATCCTGTTATATCTCACATTGTATTTCTCCAGAATGTGCAGCACTGTGATGCTCACCACCGACGGAATGATCATGACAAGCGCCACCACTGCGCCGTTTCCGAAGTTCGGCACGCTTCCCAGCATCTCCGTGTAGAGGACACTTGCCACAACCTCAAACTGTCCGCCCACGGAAGCCGGGATCCCGAAGTCCGTAAAACAGAGGAAGAAAGTCTGGATAAACGAGGTCGCCAGTGTTCCCAGCAGCGGGATCAGGATCGTCATGCGGAAGGTCTGCAGGGGCGAGTCCCCCATCAGCCTGGATACGATCATAAACCGCTTGTCAATATACCCCATCGCATTGTTGATCAGCGTAAACGCGATTGGAAGCGTATAGACCACATAGCCCAGCAGCAGTCCGTTAAATCCGTAGATGTCAAAGAGCTGTCTGCCGAAAAGCTGTGTCAAAAGCCCCTGCTTTCCGAAGGAATAGATGATCGCAAACCCATACGTGATCGTGGGAAGGAGCATGGGCAGGACCGCCGCCCTGCTGATAAATCCCTTATACCGTTTTCCCAGATTCGTGTAATGGATCGTGTATGCCAGGATAAAGGCAAGCACTGTTGTGATCAGCGCACTGCACACGGAGATCAGAAGGCTGTTCCCCATCGCACGCAGGAATCCTCTGCCCGTGAGCACTTCAGCATAATGGGCAAACGAGATGCCGCTTCCGTCCCCGGTGAAGGACTTCACCACCACACTGAGCATGGGCACTGCCAGGAATCCGGCAAAGAAGACCGCCAGCAGCACAAAGATAAGTTTAATCTCTCTGTTCTTTCTCATGGCTCTCTCCTCTTCAGCAGACCTGCGCCTGGGCCTGCAGCTGGCCTGCGAACAGGGTGTAGATGTTATTTCTCTTGATCTCGAGCTGGTTCAGGATAAATTTCTTCACAAAATTATTCTCCGGTCTCTCGATGATCTCCTCTGGTCTTCCGAACTGCGCGATCTCTCCGTCGTTAATGATCATGACTCTGTCGGAAAGCGTCAGCGCTTCCTCCGGATCATGGGTAACGATGATGGTCGTCAGATTGTATTCCTTGGCGATCGTCCTGATCCTGTCTTTGATCGACTCCTTGATCACGCCGTCCAGCGCGCTCAAGGGCTCGTCGAGCAGAAGGATCTTCGGCTTCATCACCATTGTCCTTGCAAGTGCCACCCTCTGCTTCTGTCCGCCGGAAAGCTGTCCGATCCGCTTGGTCAGATGTTCCTCGAGCCCCAGGAGCCGGATCAGTTCCTCTACTTCCTCTCTGGAAGAGATCTCCGGCTTGTTTCTGAGACCGTATGTAATGTTCTGGTATACGTTCAGGTTCGGGAACAGGGCATAGTCCTGAAATACAATGTTAAATCCTCTCTTCTCCATCGGCACATCCGTAAGGTCCTCCCCATTGAAGATGATCCTGCCGCCGTCCGCATCCACAATCCCGAGGATCAGGTTCAGAAGCGTCGTCTTGCCGCACCCGGACGGTCCTAAGATAGAAACGATCTCTCCCTCCCCGATATCAAGGCTGATATTCTTCAGCACGACTGTGCCGTCATAGCTCTTCTTTACATTTTTCAACTCAAGCATAATACTTACTCCTCTTTACTTTTAAGAAACGTTCTTCGATTTCGATCCTGTTTCATTTCCTGCAGAGTATCCCGCAGGAGGCCGCCGGCTTTTCCCTCTCTCCGGCTGCCTGCACGAGAGATTATAACCAAAACATTTTCCGGTTTTCTATCAAGAAAAAATTAAGCCTGTGTAAAGGGATGGTAAACTTTACACAGGCTTAACGTATGTTGAGTTGTAGAAAATCTACGGTTTCTTCTTTTTCCTTTCTTCTGCTCCGGACGGGTACGCTCTCTCCCGCACGATCTTCTCTCCCTGATCCAGAAGTCCCACATAGTGTTCGTAATCTGAGGCAATGATCCCCATATAGATCATGTCCACGATCAGGAGCTGCGTCATCCTCGAATAGATGGCGTTTCCGTAAATAAACTGCTCCTGGCTGGTGCAGATCAGGATGTCCGCGTATCTGCAGATCGGAGAATCCCGGAAATTTGTGATGACGATCGTCACAGCACCACACCGCTTCGCCGTCCGCATCGCGTCCACCGTATCCTTCGACGCGCCGGAATAGGAGATACCCACCGCCACATCTTCATCCGTCAGGCTTCCCGCTGAGATTCTCTGATAATAAGAATCGCTGAAATATCTGCACGGCAGGCCGAGATAGAGAAGCTTCGCCAGCAGATCCTGCGCCGCAACGCCTGAATTCTCCACACTGTAGATATCGATCAGGCGGGCTTTCCTGATGGCTTCGACCGCCTTCCGGTAGGTCTTAACAGAAAAGTTCTTCAAAGTCTCCTCCATCATCCCCGCCGCTGTGGCAGTCATATAGGACGGGATCTCTTCCAGCGTATCCTGCTTCCTGAGCGTATATCCGAACATGGGCTCCGCCGCGCTCTGGGGTTCCGCCTCCGACTGCGCCAGATCAGATACAAGCTGATACTTAAAATCCTTATACCCGGAAAACCCCAGCGCGCGGAGCATCCTGAGCACGGTGGGCTGGCTCACCTTTGCCGCTTCCGCCAGGCGGTCAATAGACAGCTCCGCCGCCTGCTCCATATTTTTCAGGATAGAATCCGCTGCCTTTTTCTCCGATTTTCTTAAGTCTCCGTACCCTGACATGATCTGCTTCGCGATTCCGTTCTTCATGCTCTCCCTGTAGATTTTCTACAAATCTTTCCTCTCTCTGATAATTTTTTCTTCTGCCTCATTATATCAGAGAGGAAAGTGGGACCGCATCTTCGATTCTGTTAAATCTTCGTAAAGCCGGCGCCTGTTGTAACTGTTCACACTTAACCTCTGCCCGAATGCACACTCGTCGCGCTGTCCGCCATACTCTCTATTTCTTCATCTTCGGATCAAAGATAAAGGACGCCAGATACCCGAAGATCAACGCCGCCGAGATTCCCACCGCGCTCGCCTTAAATCCGCCCATGAAGATCCCGATGAACCCGTTCTCATCCACGGCGTCCTTCACCCCCTGCCAGAGCGTATTCCCGAAGCCGAGCAGCGGCACTGAGGCGCCGGACTTTGCAAATTCCTTAAACGGCTCGTAGAGGCCGCAGAATCCCAGCACCGCGCCAGTGCACACGAGCAGCACCATCACCCGTCCGGGCATCAGCTTCGTCCGGTCCAGCAGGATCTGCACTGCGGCGCAGACGAGCCCTCCGATCAGAAATGAAACCACATAATCCATACTTTCTTCCTCCTTATCTGCCCTGTCTTATCCTTCTATCTTATCCGTCCTCTCAGCAGTGCTCCAGCACGATCCCGTGGGCGATCCCCGGCACACTGGCTCCCTCATTGTAGCTTACAGTGGACATGAGCGCGCCGGTGGGGACAAAGAGCACCCTCTTCCACTCCCCCTTCTCGATCTTCGGAAGGATAAACGATGCCAGCGTCACTGCCGCGCATCCGCACCCGCTTCCCCCTGCATGGGTATCCTGAGTCTCCTGATCAAAGATGGTCATCCCGCAGTCCATATGGAGCTTCCTGATATCATATCCCTTTCCTTTCACAAGATCCAGAAGGATCGACTGTCCCACATATCCCAGATCCCCCGTGACGATCCGGTCATATTCCTCCGGCTCCCGCTCCATATCATGCAGATTCTGTACGATCGTATCCATCGCCGCCGGCGCCATGCACGCCCCCATATTCTGTGAATCCTTCAGTCCGTAGTCCACAATCTTTCCCACCGTAACGCCTGTGATCCGCACATGGCTCTTCCTCGTCCCTACCAGGAAGGCGCCGCTTCCGGTCACGGTCCAGTGGGCGGACAGCGGTCTCTGGCTGGCATAGCCCAGAGGGAAACGGAACTCCTTCTCCGCGCTCCCGAAGTGGCTGGACGTCACGGCAAGCATATACTCTCCGTACCCCGCCGCTGTGCTCATTGCAGCCAGCGCGAGCGCCTCGCCGGATGTAGAGCATGCCCCATACAGCCCGAACATGGGGATCTGCAGCGCCTCCACGCCCATGGAGGTGGCGATACCCTGCCTGAGCAGATCCCCGCCGAACAGATACCTCACTTTCTCCGCTTTCACATGCGCCTTTCCAAGTGCCAGCGTGCACGCCTCCTTCTGCATATTGCTTTCCGCCTCCTCCCAGGTCTGCGCGCCGAACAGATCGTCCTGATTCACCATATCGAACAGCTTCGCCAGCGGACCCTCCGCCTCCTTGCTCCCCGCCACCGACGCCGCGCTGATAATATAGGGAGCCTGCGAAAACACAATGCTCTGACTTCCTCTTACCTGATCCATAATCCCGTCTCCATTTCTGATTCATCCTCCGGCGCGCCATTTTATCCGGTCATTTTATTTATCCGGCCTGCCTTCGCCGGATCCGTCTTGTTTCCTTCCGTCAGTTGGTCAATTCCGGACCCGGCGCGCTGAAGGACTGCTTTGAGAGTTATTATCTTCCTCCCGTTCCTAAAATATACTCACAGTAACTGCAGAAAATGGAAAATGCAGTATAATCTGAGCTGTTTGTCAGATACTTAATAAATGACTGGTTAACATTGCGCAGAATGATTTCTTCATATGCAGGCCGAAGGAATGAGGCACAGCGGCGGCATCGATTTACACGCCGCCGCAGATGAAAAATCAGGCGGCCCTCGTCAAAGTCTTAGGTGGAGCCGGACTTTTGCCCGCCTCCATCACAAAAAAGAAGCGCCGGCGGATGACCGGCGCACTCAAAAACAAAAGGAGGCACTCATCATGGATAAAGTGCAGCGCATGAAACAACAGAAACAGTATGAAGACTATGTAAAAAAGAAAACGCCCCGGCACAATGTATGGCTCAACATGCTCAAGGCATTTCTCCTGGGCGGGACAATCTGCTTTCTCGGACAGGTGATCTACCACTACTGTGAGATGCAGAAGCTCTCTGCCGACGCATGCAGCAGCTGGACCTCTCTGCTCCTGGTCCTCATCAGCGTGCTCCTCACCGGAACAGGGATCTATCCCCGTCTGGCGAAATGGGGCGGCGCCGGAGCCCTCGTTCCGATCACCGGGTTCGCCAACTCTGTGGCAGCGCCCGCCATTGAATATAAGAAAGAAGGACAGGTCTTCGGCATCGGCTGCAAGATCTTCACCATCGCCGGTCCCGTCATCCTGTACGGAATCGTCACAAGCTGGGCGCTGGGCCTGCTCTACTGGGTGTGGACACTATTGAAATAGAGGGAGCCGATGGACTCCCTCTACGATGTGTCAGCGAAACATTTGATTGTGATACATATTTTATAGAAAGATTGAGACAACAAAGCCACATTCTGACTGCATAACTGCAGCAGGATGGGAATTCGTTTTTCAGTATGTGGATGGAAATTATTTCATCTCACTACAGCTGAGTCTGGAGGGCGAAAAAGAAAGTTGGAAGGTGCCCCCGAGCTGATTAGGGTTCTTCCATTTCTACCAGACATCAATAATGCCAATGGACATGTTAGCACTTCCGTGTATCGACGTCCCAAACGGGCTTCTTTCATTTCTACGGATCAGATCTCAGAAAAGACAGACAGCAAACGAACGGTGTCAACGCCCTAAACGGGCTTCTTTCATTTCTACTGCATGAGTTTCTGTCTTGGGCTAATTCAGGAGTTCAAGGTGTCAACGCCCTAAACGGGCTTCTTTCATTTCTACAGATATGGCGTCTTGCTAACGATAGTGAGGACTACAGGTGTCAACGCCCTAAACGGGCTTCTTTCATTTCTACTTAGATGGGGACATAAGCTGCTCGTGGCAGAACAACTGTGTCAACGCCCTAAACGGGCTTCTTTCATTTCTACAGTACCCCCTGGAACCCCTTGAAAACACTGGGCTTCCGGCCTCATTTTTGCAGGTATTTGTCTGAATATTCTGATAATAAGCCTTTTTCGCCGATTTTTTGGCATGTTCATAATTTGTTCATATTTAAGGCTCTGTTTCATCGCTCTGCTACGTCCCTTACCAATCATTAAAATTATACTCCTTGCCCCGGAAAAAGAAAAGCATTTTTGCATTTTCAGAAGGTCTCCGTATAAAACTGTCACTGTTCGCACCGTACTCATGGATAGAAAACTGCCTCTTACACGCAAAGATGACGCTGCAGTTTCCTATCCATGAATGCAAGTGGTACCTGTGACCGCCGCCCACATAAGCAGTCCTGGCATAGCGCGGAACTGAAGCTCTCCGGCACGGCAAGCCTGCATGCACTATCCGAGCCTTACTGTCACCATCCCCGGAAAAAAAACAGGCACGCTCCAATCCCCTTTCCCAGTGCCATGCTGATCACAAAGGCCGTCAGATATCTCACGATCCTCGCCCGGCGCATGAACACCGGGAACACATTCAGGATCTCCGCCAGAGCCATCGCCCAGCATCCGACGAAGATCCCTGCGAACAGTCCGAACACTGTCAGGAGGGCGGTTCCCAGAGGAATGCCGATCCGGAACACGTATATGATATTTCCGACGATCCCGCCTAAAGCTACGCAGTCTTCATAGAACAGGATCTTTTCCCCTGTATGCGTCCTGTCGGCAAAGTCCGCGATGACGCCCAGCTCGACAATGAAAGAGAAAAGCCCCGCCGCCACTGCCATGCCAGCGCTAATTCCGATGACTGCCAGGAGCACCTGAGATGCCCACATCGATCTCCTCCCCCTTTCTCGCAGAGTCCTCGATCAGCGTCGTCTGAATATCATTTTCATAGAGCCGCATCTGAACTTCCATGGGAGTAGGATCCACCGTGAACCGCTTCTTTCCGAAATGATTGAAAAAGATCAGGATCCCCACTGTCAGCCCGAAGGAATATGCGATCTCCAGGATCGTAAACCCGCTCTTCTCCTGACCGGTCACAAGTTCATGGATCTGCGCGAACAGTTTTGTCACATCGACGTCGTTGTTGAACGCCATGATGGAAAACGCTGCCCCGCAGAATGTGACCAGAGCGACAAACACTGCTTTCAGAAGATGCCAGAACTTTGCGGGAGTCTTCTGATCCTCGTAAGTAATGATAATATCCGCCTCTCCCAGATTCTGCACTTCGATATTCGGATATTTCTCATGGATACAGGATATAATCTTCAATACAGAGACGACGAATCTCTGTTTTCCCTGCTGCGGTACTTTCATCAGCTTCAGAGCCTTGATCTTCGGAATGACTGTCCTGTCCCCGCACTCCATTGTCAGGATATCTCCCAGAGTGATATCCTTTTTTGTGACCTCCACATCGCGGTCTCCTTTGATGTAGAGAGTTGCTTTCTCAGCCGGCATATTCTATCACCTCCGGAGCAAGAATAAGAAATCCTTCACTGCTCTGCTGCGAAGGCGCGCTCAGATAATAGAGGATCCCGATCACAACCGCCGCCAGCACGGCGATCAGCAGACAGATCCACACTTTTTTCTTTCCTTCATCCATGTCTTTCACCCGACCTTTCTCCCGCAGCGCCTGACTCTGCGCCGGACACATATTTTTCACTACTGTAGTATCCGAAGATCGGATGAAATTATGTGTCGATTTTTCAAACTGTTTTTCTGCATATCCGGGACCGCCGCCCTGGAACGCGCTGTTTCCCTGCGGTGCACGCCCTGCCCACTTTCATCATCTGCGGGTTTATCTTCCGCGTCTTCGGAGATCCTCCAGGATCCGCTTCTCCAGCCTGGACACCTGGACCTGGGAGATTCCCATGATCCTGCCCACATCAGACTGTGTTTTTTCTGCAAAATATCTGAGATAGATGAGCTGTCTCTCTTTCGGCTCCAGCGTCTCCAGAAGCTGCTTTAATACCATACGGTCCAGGATCCGGTCCTCTTTGCGCTCCTTTTCCTCGATCTTGTCCAGCAGGCGGATCTCACTGCCCTCCTTCTGGTGAATGGGGCGGTAGAGAGATTCCACCTCGCTTCCCGCCTCCATCGCCTGCACGATCTCCTCCTTGTCCACTCCCATCTCTCCGGCAAGCTCTTCCAGAGTCGGCTCTCTGCCGAGCCGGTCTGTCAGCTTCTCCCTTGTCTGAAGGCTCCTGACAGCCAGCTCTTTCAGCGACCGGCTGACCTTGATCATCCCGTCATCCCGCAGGAAGCGCTTGATCTCGCCCGAGATCATGGGGACCGCATAGGTAGAAAACTTCACATCATAGGACAGATCGAACTTGTCGATCGCCTTCAGAAGGCCGATACTCCCGATCTGGAAGAGATCCTCCGCCTCTGTGCCCCTGCCATAGAAACGTCTGACAACGCACCAGACCAGCCCCACATTTTCTTCTACAAGCTTTTCTCTCGCTTCTTTATCTCCATCGTGTGATTTCTTGATCAAAGCGATTGTGTGGTCCATATCTCCCTTCCTTTTCCGATGGTCTTCTTCATCTTCACCTTCGTGCCTTTCCCCGGCTCCGATTCAACCTCCACACTGTCCATGAAGGCTTCCATAAAGGCAAATCCCATTCCGGAGCGGTCCTGCTCCGGCTTGGTCGTGTACATCGGGCGCATCGCCTCCTCGATGTCCTCGATTCCCTTCCCTTTGTCGCTGACCTCGACCGTGAAGACGTTCTCATCGATCCGGCAGCGGATGCTCACCTTATGTACCTCGTTCTCATACCCGTGGATGATCGCATTCGTCACTGCCTCGGACACAGCGGTCTTGACGTCCGCCACTTCCTCCACTGTCGGATTAAGCTGAGTCATAAAGGATGCCACCGCCACCCTGGCAAATCCCTCGTTTGCCGATCTCCCGTCAAATCTGATCTCCATTTCATTCGTATTTCTCATGATTCGTCCTCCTCATATATCTTCATTATTTTTGTCACTCCCGACAGTGTCAGGATCTTTTTGATCCGCGCATTCGCATGAACCGCCCAGACCTCTCCCCCGATCAGGCAGATTGTCTTATACCTTCCCATGATAACCCCTATTCCCGAACTGTCCATGAAGTCCGTTCTCTCAAAATCAAAGATCACATACTTGATGTGGTTTCTGTCGATCACCGCATCCGCCTCCCGCTTCATTTCCTCTGCATTGTGATGGTCCACCTCGCGGGGCAGATAGATCGTCAGACAGTTCTCCTGGACCTGATATTTCATATTATCCTACTCCTCCTCTACGGGACACACCGTCCCTGCTTTCCCGGCTCTCCCGCCGCCGGATCTGCATCTGCGCCACAGCTCCGGCGGACTGCGCCGTGCCCTTTTCGGGCAAAGAAAAAAGGATATGCATTTTCAGCATATCCTTATCTTTCGTATATTCTTGATTCACTTCTTCTTTTATTCGGACTGTCCGGCCTGTATCTGTGCTCTTCTCCGGCTTCTGCAGCGGTGCGTCCATACTTTTTCCACAGTTTCGGCCTATTCTCCGTCATCATCAGAAGCCGCTGTCCCGTTGATCTCATTCAGCCCGTCCTGAGCGTCAGCAGCGTAGTCGCTGTCAGGGAACAGCTCGATCACACGGTTAAAATACGTTGTCGCATTTGCCGTGTCTCCGCTGCCCTGGTATGCCTGCGCAAGACGCAGGAGCGCTTCCCCGTCATAGTAGGACTCATTCATCGTCACGACCATGGACAGTGTGGAGATCGCATCCTGATAGCTTCCGGTCTGCAGATAATACTCCCCCGTCGGGAAGAGATCATCGCATGCGTCCGGGAACACATCGTTCGCTATCGTATCATAGCTGTTCTGCCCGCTGGTGCCAAGCAGGTCTCTCTGCACGGTCAGGAGCGCCTGGGCAATATCAGAATCGCTGTACTCTCTCGACTCATACTGGGTGACCGCATTGAGCAGGTTCTCATAGCTCTCCGACCTCGCAGCTGCCTGCTGTGCCTCCGACTCCGAATTCTCACCTGCCGCGCGATACTCGTCCAGCGTCCTTGTCTGGGCGCTGATCTGGGCTTCCAGAGAGTTGATCTGGGCGCTGTACTCCCGCATCTGGTTGTTCATGCGTTCTGACTTGGACTGGTTTACAGCAGGTGCTACAAGGAACCAGATGATCGCCGCTCCGATCACAGCTCCGACAAAAAGATTCGCCACTGCCAGCCGCCCGGCCAGCTCCTTTGCGGCGGAATAGCGCGGCTGTATGATCGTCTCATTCCCGAGACTGTACTCTACGGCATCATCCCGTTTCTTTTCCTTCTTTCCCCGTCTGCCTCTCTGCTTCGTCAGTTCATGCAGATACCGGAGAGTCATCTCGTTTGTCGTATCCAGTTTTCTCGCGGTGCGCAGCACCTGTCTCGCTTTCGAGTACTGCTCTGTATGTAAATAGAGCAGCCCCAGGAGCTGATACGCTTTGAGAAAAGTCGGATGGGATGCGATAACCTGCTTCAGCTGGATCACAGCCAGGTCCTCCCCGTTCTGCTGGCAGTATATCAGACACTGATTGTATTTTTTTACAGCCTGGTTGATGATCTCAAGCTCATTCGCCGCAGACTGTACTTTGTTTATATACTCATTTGCAATGTTGTCCCGGGGGCGGAAATTCTTGCTGATGATCCACTCCACCAGCGCTTCCGCAACTTCTCCAACCCCATAATAGACAAGTCCCAGCAGATTTCTAGCCGCAATATTCTCCCTGTTATACTGCAGACTTCTGCGCAGAGACAGGATCGCCCCCGACATATCCCTGATCTGCGCCTTGCACAGACCGTCATTATACCAGTAGTTGGACTGATATAATATCTTCTTCGTATAATTCATTTATACCCACCACTATCTTTCTGTTGCAGTTCATCTGTACCGTATCATTTCTTCTTATCCATGACCTCTCTCAGAAGATCCGTCATATCCGACAGGTCCTCCTGATAGACAGCCTCTTCAATGTCCTCCACCTCAAGGCACGGTTTGAATTTTTTGATTTCTTCTTCATAATTCAGCATGATATGACCTCCTGAATCAGACTCTTGATCATCCCAGTCAGATAGAGCGATCCCAGACAGTATACTGTCCGCCCCCCGCGGTGTGAAAGCACATATCGCAGCGCTTCTTCTGCCGACTCTATCACAACGACCGGTCTGTCGGTATATTTTTCAAACAGTTTTCCAAGTGTTCCGGCCTCTGCGGCGCGGCGGTCCGATATAAGGGTGACGACATAAAAATCCGCCTGCACTCTCCGGCACAGGCATTCGATCATCGCCTCATACTCCTTGTCGCGCACTGCCGAAAACAGTATGATATTTCCTTTTTCATTCTGAGGGACACTCTCTGCAAATGCCTCCACGGCACTTATGTTGTGCGCCCCGTCAATGTACACCCCCGGCAGGATCTCTTCCATCCTTCCGGCCCACTTCAGTTCTGCCAGAACCTGCCGCCATCTCTGCGGATGGCCGGCTTCTCCGAAGAGATAACGCATGACTTCCATAGCAAGCACCGCGTTGCCGGGCTGGTAGGCTCCGATGTTGTTCAGTTTCCACGTGGTATTTCCATAATAAGCATTTGAACAGGAAAATGCAATATGTTTGTCCTCAATTCCGAGAATTTCGTACGCATCTTTCCCGATTTTTTTACAGAAAGTATGAAGCTCCTCCGCCTTTCGCCGGATCACCTCATCGCTCTCTTCACTTGTCTGCGCATAGAACACAGGCACGCCGGATTTGATGATCCCTGCCTTCTCCGAAGCGATCTCTCCGATCGTATCTCCCAGATATTCCATGTGGTCCATGCCGATGGAGGTGATGATTGAGACGAGCGGCTGCTCCACCGCATTGGTGGCGTCAAGCCGGCCGCCCAGACCGGTCTCCAGAACAGCATATTCCATCCCTCCCTCAGCAAACGCCAGCATCGCCATGCCGAACAGGAACTCAAAAAACGTCGGATGGGCCAGTCCCTCTCCCTCCATTTTTTTCACCGCAGTCAGTGTCCGCTCAAACACTTCACAGAATCTGTCGTCCGGTATCTCTTCTCCGTCCAGGACGATACGCTCATTGATCTTCACCAGATGGGGAGACGTAAACAGTCCCGTGCGCTTCCCCTCTGAGCGGAGCATGCCGTCCAGATAGGCGCACACGGAACCTTTTCCGTTGGTTCCCGCCACATGGAGGACCTTCAGGCCCTCCTGCGGGTTCCCAAGATATTCCAGAAATTTTCTTGTATGATCCCCATCATTCTTTTTCGTGAATTTCGGAATATCGAGTATATATTTTACAGCTTCTTCGTATCTCATTCTTCCGTTTCTTCTTCCTCAGTCACAAACGCCTGCCTGCCGTTTTCCACCGCATCCGGAGCTTCGGGCACCTCTGTCAGACTTCCATCCCGGTATTCATAGGTTTTCGACGTCCGGAAGATCGTATTACTTGACCCGACCTGGGCCACCATGATGGTATCTCCATCGTTCAGCTCCGACTCTTCCAGATCAAGCCGCGTGTTGTTCAGGAATTTTGTAGTCTGTTTCTCACCGTTGATATAAACCTTGCTCTGCTTCGTAAAATTGCTTCCATAGATGCTGTAGGAGCCGTCAAGCTGAGACACGACCTCTGTGATCCCGGCATCCTTGACTCCCATGACCATATGTCCTTCTGTGATCGGAGCGCCGCTCTCTTCATAGACATACTGCCTGCCGTACATGATATCATACTGGAGCAGCTCCAGGTCAGCAAGATAGTTCTTCGTCTGGCGTCTCTGCTGATGATAGTTGAACACCGTACCGGAGTGGATGTCCAGCCGGTCGAACACTTCCGCCATGATCTGATATGCCGCCAGGTTGCCGTCCTGCTTCTCAAGTCCGATATTATCCCAGATCACGTAGTTCGTATTATAGAGATATTTGCTCTTTAAGTCCTTTGCCTCCAGATCCATGGTCGGAAGATGATCCCCGTAGAACACCAGCACTGTAGGCTCATTTCTCGACTCCACTGCATTGATGAGCTCGCCCACAAACTTATCCATCTCATGGACCTCATTCACATAGTATTCCCAGGCATTCCGCTTTCCTTCATCCTCCACGCCGCTCACGATGATCTCCGGATTTTCCAGTGTCGGCTCGGTAGGATAATCCCCGTGGCCCTGGACGCTGATCGTAAAGACAAAATCCTGCCCTTCCGTCGTATCCATGGACTCCATGATATTCGGGACAAGAATATCATCCGTCGCCCATCCCTTCGGCGTTGTATGAAGGATATTCATGAACTCTTTACTCGTATAGTGATCGAATCCCATGTTATTGAATACCTGCGCACGGCTGTAGAAGTTTCCTCCGTTGTTGTGAAGCGCCTCCGCTCCGTAACCCAGGCTCGTAAGAGCCGTTGCAGCACTCTCCAGTACCTTTGTCTTGGCATAAGTCTTATACGGATACTCGCCCGGTCCGAAGAAACGCATACTCATGCCGGTCAGCACCTCGAACTCTGTGTTCGCCGTACCGGCTCCCACGGACGGCACCTTGAAATACCCGGTGGAATATTCATTGAACAGTTTTCTCAGATTCGGGATCGGATCCTCAGAGAACCGGAGCCATTCCACCTCTGTCGGGTCAAAGAAAGACTCCAGCTGCACAAACATGATATTCGGCAGCTCATCCTCGGATCTCCCGGTCTCGCTCTTTGTGATCGCACCGTTATTGCTGATCTCCGCCATCGTCTCCTCGCTGTAACCGGACGGCTCGTTGATCCCTGTGTTGAACAGGCTGGCAGAGAAGCAGTACGGAAAACCATAATCTTCATATGCAAAGGCGATATTTCCGAAATAATTGGAGATAACCCTCTGGTCAACCGCCGCGTCTGTCAGGAACGCGCACGCTCCAAAGGAGACTGCAACACCGCCCAGCGCGATGATCCGGTGCATCTTTCCGGTAAACTGGCCGCCGCGGCGCCACATGGACACGATCCACAGGATCAGAGCCACAACACCGATGATGATCATGATCAGCTCAAATGTATTAAAATAGTTTCCTGTCAGCTCAAGTGCGTCCGACAGAACCTTTAAGTCCTGGGCATTGAACGGCGTCACCCTCTTTGTAAGGAGATATCCGTTGCAGGTCCCTAAGAATACCCAGAACACACTGATCAGTATTCTGACAAACACTCTCCGCCGCACCAGGTACACAATGGAAAATGTGGCGAAGATCAAAAACGCATTGTACAGGAACACCAGCGGTGTTCCCACCATATAATCCCATGCTTCAAAAAAGGAGAGTCTGGAGATCAGTTCGATCAGAAAATTGATCACGCAGGCGAGCAGAAAATGAAGCGGCAGTGACAAACGGTTCATCCATTTATACACCGGCTGCATCTTTCTCGCGAACCTGCTGCTGCGCCGCTCCTCCAGAATGCGCCGGCGCCGTTCCTTCTTTTCCTGAAAATGTCTCTTGATATCTTCTTTCTTCAGATTTCTGATTTTGACAAAGAATCCCTTGATATCAGGTTTCCTGATATGAATGCGTTTCATCTGTGACCTCTCTTCTTTCATTCAGGCGGTCCTGTCAGTTCAGGCCCGCCATTCTCTCTTTCACCTGAGCAAGCATCTGTGTATATTTCTCCAGCTTGTCACGTTCTTCCTGCACCTTTGCCGCAGGCGCCTTGCTCACAAACTTCTCATTAGACAGCATCCCCTCTGCTCTCCTGATCTCTTTGTTCAGTCTCTCTTCTTCCTTTGTCAGTCTCTCTCTTTCCTGTTCCAGATCCACCAGTTCGTCCAGCGGCAGATAGACTACCGCATCCGGAACTACAATGGACACTGCATTGTCGTCCACGCCCTCCTTCGTCGGACGGATAATGATGTCGTTCGCCATCATCAGCGGCTTGACGGACTCTTTAAAGCTCTCGATTCCCTCACAGATCGCAGCGTCTCCACAGATAATGTAGACCTTCGTCTTCCTGCTGTTCGGCACGTCCATCTCAGAACGCATGTTGCGGATTCCTCTTGTGATCGCCTTCACATGCTCCATCACATTCTCGTCCGCCGGGAAGCACAGCTCTTCCGTGTACTTCGGCCATAAAGACATCATCAGGGACTCCTCCTCCGGTACAAGCGCGCTGTAGATCTCTTCTGTGATAAACGGCATGAACGGATGCAGCAGCTTGAGCGCCTGTCCGAGCACAGTCTTCAGCACCCAGAGCACACAATCTGCTGCAGCCGGGTCTTCTTCTGCGTGGTAAATACGGTATTTTGCAAGCTCCACATACCAGTCGCAGAACTCATCCCAGATGAAATCATAGACTTTCTGCACCGCGATCCCCAGCTCGAACTTATCCATGTTCTCGGTGACATCCTTCGTCAGTGTGTTCACCTTGGACAGGATCCAGCGGTCAGCCGGTGTGAGCAGCTTCTCATCCGGTCTTTCGATCACATTTTCCTTCATATTCATAAGGATAAATCGTGACGCATTCCATACTTTATTCGCAAAGTTCCTGCTCGCCTCCACTCTCTCATTGTAGAAGCGCATATCGTTGCCCGGCGCATTTCCCGTAACCAGGGTAAGCCTTAATGCGTCCGCGCCGTACTTGTCGATGATATCCAGCGGATCGATTCCGTTTCCTAAGGACTTGCTCATCTTCCGCCCCTGGGAATCTCTCACAAGACCGTGGATCAGCACGGTGTGGAACGGTGATTTTCCGGTGTGCTCATATCCGGAGAATACCATACGGATCACCCAGAAGAAAATGATATCGTATCCTGTCACAAGCACATCTGTCGGATAGAAGTAATCATAATCCTCGGTGTGCTCCGGCCATCCCAGTGTGGAGAAGGGCCACAGAGCAGAGGAGAACCAGGTGTCCAGCGTGTCCTCATCCTGTGTCAGATGGGTGCATCCGCAGTGCGGACACTTCTCCGGCATTCCTTTGGAGACAACGACCTCTCCGCACTCGTCACAGTAGTACGCCGGGATCCTGTGTCCCCACCAGATCTGGCGGGAGATGCACCAGTCCTTGATATTTTCCAGCCAGTGCAGATAGATCTTGTTGAATCTCTCCGGCACAAACTTCAGCTCGCCTTTTTCCAGGGCTGCGATCGCCGGCTTGGCAAGCTCATCCATCTTGACGAACCACTGCTGCTTGATCAGCGGCTCCACTGTCGTACCGCAGCGGTCATGAGTTCCCACTGCATGAGTGTGGGGAACCACCTTCACAAGATATCCCTGCTCCTCAAGGTCCTTCACGATGGCTTTCCTCGCCTCATAGCGGTCCATTCCTGCGTATTTGCCGCCCTTCTCATTGATCGTGGCGTCGTCGTTCATGATGTTGATCTCTTCCAGGTTGTGGCGCTTGCCCACCTCGAAATCGTTCGGGTCATGTGCCGGCGTGATCTTCACCGCACCGGTTCCGAACTCTTTGTCAACATAGTAGTCTGCAACGATCGGGATCTCTCTTCCAACCAGCGGCAGGATCACGTTCTTTCCGATCAGATCTTTATATCTCTCATCGTCCGGATGTACCGCGATGGCAGTATCTCCCAGCATGGTCTCCGGACGTGTGGTCGCAATCTCGAGGAATCGGTCCGTGCCCACGATCGGGTATTTAATATGCCAGAAGTGTCCTTCCTGCTCCTCGTGCTCTACCTCGGCGTCGGAAAGAGACGTCTTACATTTCGGGCACCAGTTGATGATCCTGGACCCTTTGTAAATATATCCCTTCTTATATAAATTGATGAATACTTCTTCCACAGCTTTGGAACATCCCTCGTCCATGGTGAAGCGCTCTCTGTCCCAGTCGCAGGAAATTCCGAGCTGCTTTAACTGGTTCTCGATCGTTCCCGCATACTCTTCCTTCCACTGCCATGTCCTCTTTAAGAATCCCTCGCGGCCAAGTTCCTTCTTATCGATTCCCTCTTCCTTGAGCTGGTTCGTTACCTTGACCTCTGTGGAAATGGCTGCGTGGTCTGTTCCCGGAATCCAAAGTGCATTGTATCCCTCCATCCTCTTATAACGGATCAGGATATCCTGCAGCGTATTGTCAAGGGCATGTCCCATATGGAGCTTTCCCGTAATGTTCGGAGGCGGCATCACCGTCGTGAACGGCTTTCTGCTCCTGTCCACCTCAGCGTGAAAATATTTTCTCTCACACCATTTGTCATACAGCTTTTTCTCGATCTTCTTCGGATCGTAAGTCTTTTCCAGTTCCCTGCTCATGATTTCCTCCTTGTTCACCCTCATAGTTCAAGACTTGTATCTGTCCTGCGGTATTTGGCCGTACCCGTCCGCCGGGACTGCCTTATACCCGCATTTTGTTTCACGGAATCTTCACAGTTTTCTGCAAAGAAATCGCCCTTTACATCTGTATGTAAAGGGCGAATTTCCGCGGTACCACCTTATTTCATATATACGTTCGCATGATGTACAGCATCCGCTCCCGCACATACCTCTGAGGTCTTTTAACGCAGACCACTCGGGATATCCTACTCTGCCGTCTTATGCCGTCCGTTCAGATATCCGGTTCAGAAGCTACCTTCCATCATCCTTTCCCGAAGCCGCCTTCCAGCCGGGGCAGCCCCGGACAGCTCTCTCTGGCGGAAGTAATGATGTACTCCTCTTCCTCAACACCTTTTTCATTCTGCTGAATATCATAGCGGTCGGGTCCGGATTTGTCAAGATGTTTAGATAATCTTAAGATATTAGGCAGCTCATCCACCCCGCATCTCACGTATCATACTGACAATGTCATATCCATAATTGTCCCCCGTCGCCCATCCGACGCCCTCCGGGTTCTCCTGCTGCCCCAGCCATTCCACATATGGCGCGGAGCCCTTCTTCACATACTCGTATCTGTCGTCCACACACTCCTGCGCAAGGGCGTCTGTGGTGGCGTAGGCCTTCAGATGCTGGATCTGTGCGCGTATTCCGGTGCGCACATCAGGATATGAATTGCCCGGGACTCCGCCTCCGGTCGTCCCCAGTCCGGCAAAATTGAACTGCTCGATGGACGCGTCTCCCCCGTACTGGAGGAATCCCGTCTCTTTCATTGTCTGGGCGAACGCGACTTCCGGGCGTACGCCTTCTGCGCATGCCTCATCATAATACATCTGGCAGAACGTCTCGATGGAGTCCGCCCCGCCCTGGGACAGCGCTTCCGACGGGTACGTCTCGCCGGAGGCGTTGAAGTAATCCACCATTTCCTGCGTCGTCACAGAACTGCTGCCCATGATCGGATACTGCCCGTCCGCGATCGCTTCTTCTGCCCCGGCAGAAGCATCTGCTGCGCTGTTCTCCGCTTCGGATCCACTGTCTGTCCCCGCATCCTCTTGAACTGTCTGGGTCAGTTCTTCCGAGGCATTCACCGCCTTTTCAAAAAGACCGGCGCGGCCGCCGGCGGCGAGCCCAATCACCAGAAGGACTGCAAGTCCTGCTTCCATATATAATTTCAGGCGCTCTTTTTTCCGCTTCATACAGTCCTCCTTTCAGTTGTCCTATACCATATTTATCCTTTATAACACAAAAATATGCAGATAAGCAAACAAAATCATAATTTTCTTCCGCCTGCATATACTATGGTGTAACTGCCGTATTCTGATTTTATAACTGGGAGATTATCTATGAAACGATTGAAATTATATATGATCCTGGGGTTTCTCTTTACTGCCGCGCTGGGGACCATCTGGCATTTTCTCTATGACTGGACAGGGCGGGGCGCCATAGCCGCGCTCTTCTTCCCGGTGAACGAATCCACATGGGAGCACATGAAGCTGATCTTTTTCCCCATGCTCCTATGCACGGTCTTTCTCGCAGCCCGTTTTAAGGAGGAATATCCCTGCCTGCCCGGCGCTCTCCTGGCGGGGAATCTTCTGGGGACTCTGAGTATCCCCGTGACATTTTACACGTATAAAGGAATTGTCGGCCGCAGTTTCCCCGCGGCCGACATTGCAGTGTTCCTGGCCGGCGTGCTGATTGCCTTCCGAACCGCCTGGGTCCTGAGAGAATCGCCCGCCGTCTGCCAGTATCGTAATCTTATTTATTTTTTCACAGCCTGCTTCGCGGTGCTATTCTTTATCTTTGCTTTCTTTCCGCCCGCGATCGGCCTGTTTGCGGAGCCCTGAACCTGCCGCACATACAAGGGCGAGGGCTGTCGCCGCTGCGTACAGCGGTACTGCTGGGAAGCCGTCCCCTGTCTTCACCGCGCGGTCCGCGCTGCTGTTCACAGTTCCCGCGCTTCCTGAGCCCGTACTTCCTGTATCCCTTCCGCCTGCTTCTGAACTTTCAGTTCCGGTTCCGCTGTTTCCTGTATCTGTATCAGTGCCGGCTGTATCTGATCCTCCTGCTTCTGTCTTCGCCGTAAGTTCGGTCAGTGCCGCCTTGAGAGCGGACTGTACTTCTTCTACCTGCTCCTTGTCCGCCTGCTCGTCGTCAAATACAGAAACCGCCTGCGCTAATGCTGCAGTGAATGACTGTACAGACTCCTCTGTATATACAGATGTATCAATGGACTGCGCCTGTCTGATCAGATCGTCAAGTAGATCCTTATCCGGTTTCAGTCGGAGATTTCCCATCGCATCAAGGAGCTGTTTCCATGCCTGCTCGATCTCCTTCTCCATCGCATTTTCATCAGCCGCCACTGCTCTTGCGCCGTCCAGCGCCTCCGCAAAGGCATCCTGCCCTGCCAGGAGATATCTGTCAAGGTCCAGGCTCTCTGCCATCGCGATCACTTTGTTCAGATTTGTCTTGTCCCCCTGCTTAAATGACAGATACTGCATAACACGGACCAGTTCCTGCCAGCTCTCGTCCACCATTTCCTGTGTTACCGATGTATCGCCGGCTTTCACCTTCTCTGCGATCGCTTCTGCATTGGCGAGCGCCGCGTTGAATTTCTCAACGACAGCCGGGACAACGTCTGTCAGGTCTGCATCCTTTGCAAGCTCGATCGCGTACTCCAGCAGCGCTGTTGAGACGGCTGTCTCCGGTTTTTCCGCGTCGTAAGACAGGGTCAGCTCGAAGCTCTCTCCTGCCGCCGCGCTTGTATCGACGGTAATGTCCGCGCCGTCCGCCGTCACATTCACCGATACTTCCTGATCCCCGTCCACGTACTGAAGGTTCTTATATCCGCTGACATGGATCGTCACGGAATCCTGCGTCTGGGACGGATCTGAGATGCCGAGCTTCAGCGTGCCGTCCTCCTCTTTCATCGTGACAGAGGACGCCTGGTCTGCGGAGACATTTCCCGCACTTGCGGCTGTCCAGAACTGGTATCCGGATGCGCCGGAGGACCTGTCTGCTGCCGCCTGCACTTCGGCTGTATTGGAGATGATCTTGATCTCTGAAGCGGAAGCATACTCGGCTGTCTCCTCCTCGGTCCTGCCAGGCAGAAGGACATAGGCGTAGTCTTCCGCGCCTTCTTCCGTGCCGTCTCCGTGGGACATTGCAAGGCTTAAGTAGTCTCGTGTCACATCCTCAGAGCCTGCAGCGCCGTCTGCCACGGCTCCGTTGATATCCTGGAAGCTTCCTGTGCGCGCCTCTCTCTTGATCTCAAGGTCCTTGCCTTCCGGGAAATAATATCCGATGCTGTCCGTGCCGTTATTTCCCTCGATCCATGCATATTCCGCGCCAGCCGCGCCGCTCTCTCCAAGCTCTGCCTGGGTCTCTTCGCCGTCAATCACGAGTGTGTTCGATCCGTCGTCCCGGATCTGCTTATTCTCGATGATCGTCTCTGTATCTTTTGTGATTCCGTTGATGTCCGTTCCAAGGGCCACCACTTCGTCGTCGAAAGCAAACCACACCTTCTTCGCCGTCAGATCTGTGTTCTGTCCGTGGAAGTCCATAGCGATCGTCGCATACAGATCCTCTACGGATGATCCGCCCACATAATCTTTGTCGCTTATGTACGCAAGGCCGGACTCGTAGTTCGTCCCCTCTGTATGATCTGTCGTGATTCCCGGCAGGCGGTGCGGGTCGATCGTGTTCCAGTAATTGTTGGAGAACTGGTCTGTATCGCCGTTGTACAGGAACAGAGCGCCGTCTGAGATGTGCCATCCCTTTGTGTTCTCCTTGTTCATGTACTCGAAGTTTCCGGTCCTGCTGGAAAACATGCTGATTCCCAGTGTATAGCCGTCTCTGTGGACCGCCGCCTTGTCCATGCTGCCGAAGATCTTCGTGTACGGCGTTCCGTCGTCGGCTTCTATGCTTTCGTCCACCGCGAGCTGTTTTGCCGCGATCATGGAAGACGCTTCCATTCCGCTGTAGAATGTATCAAGGTTCTCTGCCCCGGCGAGCACCTGTTTCTTCGCAAAACTTAAGAGCTGCTCTTTTCTGTCCTCCGGCGCTCCGTCTGCAAGAAGCACGACCGCTTCCAGGATTCCCCGACCGGTCTCAAGCTCTGTATGGCTCGGTCTCGCGATGCTTCTTCCGCTCACCATATCCATCATGGCTCCGTCTGCGAACAGCGGGCGGTATCCCTCCCAGATCCAGGTATAGACGCTTTCCAGGTCATCTGCTGAAGCCTGCCATGCCGTGTCATTCGAAAGAAGCAGGATGCGCTCGATCCCCTTCAGAAGCGTAAGCCCGTATCCTCCCGTATAGGCGAGATTGCTGTGCTGGATACAGGAGCCGTCCTCGTAGAAGCCGTCGCCCTCCGTGACGAACCCGGTCACCGTGCCAAGCGCGTTGACCGCAGCTCCGATCCCGTCCTGCGTATTGCCGATGGCGCTCCGAAGCGCTGCAACAAGGGATGTATCCATCAGGTTGGCGCTCGTCATCTCCATCGTGCCCCAGCCCTGTACCTTGTATACGACGGTCGGGTCCTGGTTGAACCGGTAGAGCGTTGCATAGAACTTATCGATCTGCTCCTGGGACAGGTCGTCGTACATCAGGATCACCGTGCTTCCCAGCGCCTGCGGGATGCCGATCTCCCAGTGCCACCAGTTTCCGTAGAGCTGTTTCTCCACATTATAGTTTTCATTGTATCCGTTGTCATACAGCCACTCAAGGGCGTACAGGATGCGTTCCTTCAGGTCTTCGTCGTGATAGAGCCTGCAGTTCTCCGCCGCATACGCCACTGCCATAGCCTGCAGCCTGGTATATGCCGTATTCAGATCCTCCGTGTAGGAGGCGTCAGAGGTCGCCACGTACTTGATCTCAAGGTCAAGATCGCTCCAGAGCGCGTCCACATGGCTTCCGTCTGCAGGGATGTCCGCCATATTCTCCATGGCTTCCTCTGCATCCTGCGCCATTGATTCCATACTTGTCTGGAAGTCCTCGTCGTCCGTGATGGAAGAACCGTTTCCTGTCAGGCGATCCGTCCATCTGCTGCGCATCTTGGCATACTGGGGCGCCAGCATCTCCGGGTCGTCCACCTGCACGGTGCAGGCCGCGGTGTGGCTGTCGTCCAGCTTCGCCGTGATGACGGCAGTGCCCAGCTTTTCCGCTGTGATCATTCCCTTCTCATCCACGGAAACAGCCTCCGGATTAGAGGAAGACCATGTAACTTTGGACAGGTCCACTTCCTCTGAGTCGCACTCCACTTCCAGCTGGAAGCTCTCTCCCGGTTTGATCGTCTTCTCAGTCTCGCTGAGGCTGATCTGATAATCCTGCCACAGCTCGATGGAATCAAACCACACATCGCCAGTGAGATAGTCAAAGAAGATTTCCAGAGCAAGAGATCCGCTCTGCGCGCCGCCCACTGCCGCCAGGTTCCGGAGCGGTACTTCGTATGTGATCCAGCCGTCTGTCGTTCCGTTCACCCTTGTCCCTTCCGGTGTGATCGTCACGTTATTCGCTTTGCCTCTCATATAGAAACCGTTGTTTCCGCTTACCGTCACATTCTCCGCCTTCACCCTGGCGCGGAGGATATAATTCTTTGTAAAATCAACATTCTGCAGCGCGGAGCCCAGCGATACGCTGATCCTTCCCGATGCGTCCGTACTCGAATAATGAACCGACTGGCTCCCTGACGCAAAGGTCTCCCTGTCCAGAGAAATCACCGCCTTCTCGTTCGTGAATGCCTTTGCCTGCCACAGTCCGGTCCAGTTCTTCGCCGCTGTTCCGTCTGACCAGTAATTTGCGGCTGTTCCGCTTACCGCCGTCGTCTCTTCCAGATCATCTGACCAGTAAAGTACCATATTTTCCGTACTGTCCTCCGCTTCTGTCTCCTTTGATGCCTGCGGCTGCACACTGCTGTCCGCAGCATCCTCTGCGCTGTACACTTCCTCTCCTATTTCACTTCTGTCCCATAAACTTCAAATTGTGTCAGTGCCGGAAACGGGGACGGATCGTCCGCTTTCTTAAGGTCGGAAAACGTCAGCCACTCGATCTGCTTCGGCTCAAAGCAGAACTCCTGCCCGTGTCCGCCTTTTTCCAGCGGAAGGATCATCTCTGTCCCGTCTGAAAATGTCACTTTTCCTTCTGTCCACCAGTTGTCATGCGGGAAATCCGCCCGCAGATAAACGATGATCTTATCTGCCTTCACCGTCCTTCCGAAATCCAGCCGCCACCTGGCGTCCTCCCTGCGGTTGATCCCCCAGGACTCATAGGGCCATCTTCCATGGCACTGGGGAACGATCGTCCCGTCAATGGCGTTCATCGCCGCGAACACCGACTCTCCCCGCGTCTCCACATTGGCGGACGCGTGCGGATAGGCATTCTCCTGTCCATGCTGGTCGTTCACGTTCACGGACAGGCAGCGGTATCCGCTGTACTCGAATGCTTTTGCCTTTCTCACGCTGATGAGATGCCAGTCTCCTTCAAACGCCTTCGGTGAAAGGTTCAGCTTCTGCTCCCCGAAGGGGATCACATACTCCATTGCCCCGGTAAGATACACCATGGATTTTCCGACTGCATCATCAACCTGAATCCACCAGAAGCTGTTCTTCGGCTCCGCTTCAATTCGAAGCCTGTCGCCTTCGCAGTAAGGACGGTCGTAGACAAATGCAGCCTCTTCACTTCCGCTGTACTCGGCGAGCACTTCCCCGCCCGCGTTCAATACCTCTATTTTAATCTTTTCCATACTATCTTAACTCTCCCTTTTCTGCTTCTTACCAGTAAGGCGTCCAGTCCGGATCACATACACGGCAGAGCGCTTCCATATAGAAGTAGTCCCCCCACAAGTCCGGCTCGTCCACTCCCTTTCCTTCCGCGTAAGCGTACACGCCGTGGAGCAGAAGCCCTTCGCTTTCCGGCTCTGCCGCAGTGGACGCCTGATTGATCAGTGTCTTGAGCATCCCGTAAGCCTTCTCCGTTTCCTGCATTTCCAGCATTCCGCAGGCAGCGATCGCCAGCGCAGAACTGTCTCTGGGCTGATCGGAGCCCTCGCCGAAGATCAGATCCCAGTACGGCATGCCGTCGGAAGGCAGGCGGGAATCAAAGTATTCCACGATCTTCCCGTACAGTCCCTTCTCATCCTCAGTCATGCCGTCTCCGGAAATTCTTGCGTGAAGGGGCATCCCGAGGATCGCCCACGCCTGGCCTCTCGCCCAGCAGGACTGGTCCGAGAAGCCCTGATGGGTCGCCCCATGGTCCGGCAGTCCGGTCTCCGGGTCGAAATAAAAGGTGTGGTAAGTCGAGCAGTCTTCCCTGACAATATTCTGTATCACCTTCTGATAATGACTCTCTGCCTTCTCCCGGTAGACTGGTTTCCCTGAAAGTTCAGACGCTCGGTAGAGGAGCGGCAGGTTCATCAGTGAATCGATGATCAGCCGGTATTCCCCCGGGGCGCCTTTCTTCCCCCAGGCCTGGATGAACCCGCCCTTCTCCTGATATCTGTCCGCCAGCACATCCGCCGCTCTGAGGACAATGCTCTTCATATGCTCATCCCCGGTAATCCGGTATCCCGCCCAGACGGACAGGCTGTACAGGAATCCGATGTCATGATGTTCAAGGACGATATGATCCTCAAGCCTTTTCTCAAAGCTTTTTACATTCTCCTCAGCAAGCGCCCGGAACTTCTCCTTTCCGGTATACTGATATGCCATCCACAGCATGGCGGTCCAGAACCCGTTGGTCCAGTCGTCATTCTCCCCCACACTGTACACTCCGCCTTCCGCGCAGGCAGAGGGAAACTTGGTCCCGTATCTCTCCATCTCTTTTTCCAGGACTGCGCACACCCTGTCCAGCTCCTTCACCGCCCAGGCAGGCGCGCTCCCTGTATTCATTCTCTCCTCCATGGACTTACCTCCCCGTCCGATCACGGCTGTTTGCCGATGTATGCAAGGATGCCTCCGTCTACATAGAGGATATGTCCGTTCACGAAGTCAGACGCGTCTGACGCCAGGAATACTGCCGGTCCCTGCAGATCCTCCGGCGTTCCCCATCTTGCAGCCGGCGTCTTGGAGATGATGAACTGATCGAAAGGATGTCTGCTTCCGTCAGCCTGTTTCTCACGGAGCGGCGCTGTCTGCGGCGTCGCGATATATCCGGGTCCGATGCCATTGCACTGGATATTGTGCCCGCCGAACTCAGAGCAGATATTTCTTGTGAGCATCTTAAGGCCGCCCTTCGCTGCTGCATAAGCGGATACCGTCTCACGTCCCAGCTCGCTCATCATGGAGCACACGTTTATGATCTTTCCGTGTCCTTTCTCGATCATTCCCGGGAGCACTGCCTTGGATACGATGAACGGCGCGTTCAGATCCGTGTCCACTACCTTTCTGAACTCGTCCGCCTCAGTCTCAAGCATCGGCTTTCTCAGGATGATTCCTGCATTGTTGACAAGGATGTCGATGACGCCCACTTCCTCATTGATCTGTGCGATCATCTTCTTCACCTGTTCCTCGTCCGTCACGTCGCACACATAACCGTGCACGTCGATTCCTTTTTCTTTATACTTTGCGATCCCTCTCTCCACGCTCTCCGGATGGATTCCGTTGAAACAGATGGTCGCGCCCGCCTCCGCATAAGCGGATGCAATGGCGAATCCGATCCCGTAAGAACCTCCTGTCACAAGTGCCACTTTACCTTCCAGTGAAAAATTTACCATGATCTCCTCTTCCTTTCTTTGTTGTCGTTACTGTTTATTCAACCGGAGCATGCAGGAATGACGCTGCATCTTCCTATCCCCGGTACGGTGTGTACAGTGACTTATTATCTCAGATCTTTATTTGCAATATTGTCCATATCATCGTAGTCCTGGTTCTCTCCGCACATTCCCCAGATGAATGTATATGCCCTGGATCCGCATCCGGAGTGGATGGACCAGCTCGGAGAGATCACCGCCTCTTCGTTGTGCATAATGATATGCCTCGTCTCCTGGGGCTCGCCCATATAATGTACGACAAAAGCATCGTCCGCCATGTCAAAATACAGGTAGACTTCCATTCTCCTGTCATGGGTATGCGCAGGCATGGTATTCCACACGCTTCCCGGCATCAGACGGGTCATTCCCATGGCGAGCTGGCAGCTCTGCACCTGTCCTGTGACAATATACTTGTTTATGATCCTGTGGTTGGAGTCTTCCAGAGTTCCAAGCTCCACCTTGTTCTCATCCTTGATGATGACGACGCCCGGCGCCGGCTCTCCTTCCGGTTTGATATGAACAGTCGGGTATGCCACATGTGCAGGCGCGCTGTTCAGATAAAACTTTGCCGGCGTGCTTCCATCCCTGCTCTCGAAAGTGATCTCTTTAGATCCTCTTCCGATATACATGCCTTCTCTTGCGTTCACTTCATATACTCTTCCATCCACTGTTATGATCCCGTCGCCGCCGATGTTGATGACGCCCATCTCTCTTCTCTGGAGAAAGTACTCGGCTCTGAGCTCATCTCCCGCTGTCAGTTCCAGTTTTCCGCTCACCGGCACTGCCGCTCCTGTGATGATTCGGTCGATATGGCTGTAGACCAGATTGATCTTATCCGCCTGGAACAGATTCTGGATCAGGAATTCCTCCCTGAGCCTTTCCGTTGTATAATGCTTCACATCCCTCGGTGAGGCAGCTGTTCTTACTTCCATCGTATGTACCTCCTTAAACTGTCCTTTTCTTAAAGTATAGCATTCGTATTATTCCATTTCCTGTGTTTTTTTGATTCGTTTCTTGCAATTTTTGAACTCCGTATCTATAATGGAGCCAGAACATGTACTGTAATCATTTTTCAGGGAGGTCAGATCTGATGAAAGCCTGTGTTTCCTGCAAAGAATCCATGCGCCGCTGCATGGAAACCCACAGTTTTGCCTACGCTCATCTGTATAACGACGAAAAAGCCATGGATATGCATATCCATGACTGCTATGAAATCTATTATTCTATTTCAGGGGGAAAGCAGTTCCTGATCGACAACTGCTTCTATGACATCAAAGACGGAGATATCTTCATGATCAATGAATTCGAAAGCCATTATCTGTCCCAGATCGATCAGCAGAAGCATGAGCGGATCATCCTGTCCATCGATCCGGAATATCTGGAGCGTCTCTCTACCGGCGCCACGGACCTGACCCGCTGTTTCCGGTTCCGCGATACCGAAATGCCCCACCGGATGCGCCTGACCCAGGAGGAACAGACCCGCTTTGTATACTTTATCCACAAACTTTCCTCCAACGAAGGGCTGGGGGAGGATATCCTGGATCAGACGGTATTCCTGGAACTGATGGTCTTCTTAAACCGTGCTTTTGACAGCCGATGCTCGGATAAAAGTGCAGAAAAAAAAGAGCCCTCCGCCCACCATGCAAAAGTGGATGAGATCCTCTCCTATATCAATACGCATATCCGGGAAGATCTGACGCTTGAGAGCCTTTCTTCTCACTTTTTCCTGAGCCAGTCCTACATCTGCCGGATCTTTAAGGCAGACACAGGCACGACGATCAATAAATACATCACCGCCAAACGGATCACCCTGTCAAAATCCCTGCTGAGCCAGGGGTATTCTGTCAATGAAGTATGCGAGGCCTGCGGCTTTAACGACTATACCAATTACCTCAAGGCATTTACCAAGGCAGTGGGGATCTCCCCGAAAAAATATGCCCGGTACAACTCTTAGACAGCTCTGCCGGCATTATCCGCGGCCGCCCTCCTTCCAGTCGGAGGGAGCCGGACCCGGTCCGAAATTCTTATCGATCAGCCTGCAGTACTCTTCATAAGCTTCTGTTCCTTCGAATGCTTCCCTCAGCGCGTCTCTTACCCCTTTATAATACCATGCCAGCGCCAGCCTGCTCTGCATCCGGAAACGGAGCCAGAGACTCTCTCCCTCCACCGGATAATCACGGTCTATGTCCCGCATATTGGACAGCTTGTCCGCCAGGCCGATCATCTGCACCTCCCGGGGCGCTGTTCTGAGACGACGTATCGTCTCACCCTTCCGCTCTTCCCATGTCAGCGATTTGTCCTCGCTCTCCTGCGCCACCATCTCCGCGACCCGCGGTCCGAACTGCCTCTCCAGCATCTCCCTGGTGACCCCCGCACAGTCTTCGATCGTATCGTGCAGCACCGCTGCGGCGATGATCTCTTCGTCATCCGTCATTGTCGAAACGATCGCCGATACCTCTCTGGGATGTACGATATACGGTCTTCTCGTCCCTTTTCTGAACTGTCCCTCATGTGCTTTCGCCGCGAATTCCATGGCTTCACTGATCATAAGCTTACCTCCGTTATTCTGCCTGCGCCTTCACGCTGACCCACTGACATTATTTATTTTGATACCGCAATCATAGCACAAGGGAAAGGGAATCACAATGAAAAGCCCTGAAAAATATCGCATTCTTTTCTATGGACATGATATAATTCTTTCGAAAAATATTTCGCTGAATGCAGTCCGGACCGACGAAAGCGTTCTGCAGGCAGCTTATATCTTGAAAAGTGTTGCTGTGTACGCAGGAACCTGAAAGGAGTATGTTCATGGAAAATAAAAAGAAAATTCTCATCACCGGTTCTTCCAGAGGAATCGGACGCGCGTGCGCGCTGGCGTTCGCCGGCGCCGGATGGCATGTATTTATCAACTGCAGGGAATCTCTGGAGAAGCTCAGAGAAGTGAAACATGAGATCCTCGCTTCCGGGGGAAAATGTACTCCCGTGCCGGGAGACGTCAGTGATCCGGATGAGGTGAGACGCATCTTTGAAATCATAGAAAATACCTGCGGCGGGCTTGACGTACTGATCAACAATGCGGGGACCGCCTGGTTCGGGCTACTCACCGACATGTCGGATGAAGACTGGCGCACAGTGACGGACACAAATCTTTCCTCCGTCTTCTATTGCTGCCGCGCCGCGGTCCCGTATATGGTCTCCCGCAAATCCGGAAGGATCATCAACATCTCCTCCATGTGGGGAACCGCAGGCGCTTCCTGCGAAGCCGCATACTCCGCATCCAAGTCGGGAGTACACGGTCTGACCCGCGCGCTCGCAAAGGAGCTTGCGCCCAGCAATATCCAGGTAAATTCCATTGCATGCGGGGTGATCGACACCGAGATGAACGCCCGCCTGAACGAAGAAGAACGGCGGGCGCTGGCAGAGGAAGTCCCCGCCGGCAGGTTCGGTGCTCCGGAGGAAGCAGCCCGGCTGGCGCTCATGCTCGCCGAGGCGCCCTCCTATCTGACCGGACAGATCATCGGGCTGGACGGCGGATTTCTCTGATCCGCCGCTTAAGTCCGTTACCTCCAGTCGATATCCGCCTTTTTCCTCGGCGCGGTCCTCTTATATGTAACCGCCGGATATCCTGCAAGCATGCAGCACACAAGCGTAGTGTCCTGAATACCGAGCCATTCTTTCAGCCTGGGACAAGCTTCTATGATCCGGGTCAGATAGCCGCTGTAGAGGACTCCCGCGCCCTCAGCAGCCGCCATATTCTCGATATTCGCCGCCGCAAGTCCTCCGTCCAGCAGGTTGTCCGCCGCGACCAGGATGCAGGACGGCGTGTTGAAGAAGAGACCGTCGTCCTTGGGATCCTTTTTTCTCCTGCGCTGGAGGAACTTGAACATCATCGCATAGTGAGGCATCTTTTCTTTCATCCTCTCTGCCAGTTCCGGCACCTGATCCCACAGCAGATCCTTGAACTCATCCAGCTCATCCTGCAGCACGATAAAGCGGCACGACTGGCTGTTCTTCGCAGTCGGGGTATAGCGTCCCGCCTGAAGGATCCGCTCCATGCACGCTCTGTCAATCTTTCTGTCACGGAAACTGCGGATACTCCGCCTGAACTTGACCGCATGGAGGAAATGCTCCGGATCTATGCGGAATGTCTCTGCATCGTACTCTTCCACATCATCCATATCATACTCCGGAATGCTCACCGCCGCCCGCGGACAGACCGCCACACAGTGTCCGCACTGGATACACTCCGGTGTATATACTGCTTTTCCCTCCTTGACAGCAATCTTTCCTGCCGGGCAGTCCTTCGCGCAGAGCCCGCATCCGATACATTTTTCTCTGTCTATCGTAACCATGATCTCTTTCTCCTTTCTCTAAATCCTCCCGTATATATCCCGGGGTACGTATGCCTTGACCTCGATTCCCTCGGGCAGGTACTCCTCGGACACAAGCTGTCCCCTGGTGCGGATGAGCTGGATCTTTCCCGCCTCTGAGAAATCATACATCCTCTCCACATAAATCTGATCCCTGCGGATGACATCGAGAAGCGCGCGTTTCAGCTCCTCAAGCCCCTGTCCGGTCTTCGCCGACACAGGGATGGAGTACTCTGCCTGGAAATCCCGCTGATACCCTTCTTCTTTCAGCAGGTCCTGCTTGTTAAAGAGTGTGATCACAGGCTTTCCCTCTGCCCCCAGTTCACGCAGCGTCTCATACACAACATGCATCTGCATGTCCATATTCGGATTGGATGCATCCACTACATGGAGGATGATATCAGCATACCTTGCTTCCTCCAGCGTACTCTTAAACGCTTCCACCAGATGATGGGGCAGCTTGCGGATAAAGCCCACAGTATCTGTGAGCAGGATCTCCTGGGTATTATCCAGCATCAGGGACCGCGTGGTGGTATCCAGCGTGGAGAACAGCATGGCATCCTCCAGTATCCCTGCATCTGTCAGCGCATTCAAAAGACTGCTCTTGCCCGCTGAAGTATATCCTACCAGAGCCGCAGTCTTCAGCCCGGACTGTTTTCTCTGGGAGCGGATCAGTTCCCGGTGCTTCTCCACATCCTTCAGCTCACGCTTCAGGCGGCTGATCCTCTCCCTGATAAGACGCCGGTCCATCTCCAGCTTCTTCTCTCCCGGGCCTCTTGTGCCGATACCGCCTCCCAGGCGGGACAGGGATTTTCCAAGCCCCGTCAGCCTTGACGCCCTGTAACGGAGCTGTGCCAGCTCCACCTGGATTTTTCCCTCCCCGGAGACTGCACGGGCGGCAAAAATATCCAGGATCAAAAGCGTCCTGTCGATCACCTTGCAGGACAGCTCCGACTCCAGGCTTCCGAGCTGGGTGCTGGTGAGCTCGTCGTCGCAGATGATCCCCGTTGCATCAGTCTCCCACAGAAGATCCTTGAGCTCCAGCAGCTTGCCCTTTCCGATATACGTACCCGGATGGATACTCTCCCTCGACTGGATCAGTCTTCCCGCCACCTCAGCGCCCGCTGTCCGGGCGAGCTCCGCAAGTTCGTCAAGAGAAGACTCCGCCGGTTCGTCGCCGCCGGTCTCCACGCCGACGAGGATCACCTTTTCTTTGATCTCTTCCATCTCATACATCTGTCCGATCCTCCTGTTATCTGATTCTTCTGTCCGTCTCCCGCCCATCACTCAAGGCGGATGACAAACACCGGAAGGGGTGGATCGTTCTTCCGGTTATAAAAGCTGTTCACAATGACCAGCCATCTGCGTGTATCCAGTTCCTTCAGCCAGGAGAGCAGCGCGTCCCGCTCTTCATAGCCGGTGTCTCCTCCGCTGTAGATGCACAGACTTAAGATTCCGCCGGGCCTCAGAAGCTCAAGGGCCTGTCCTGCCGCCTCAAGCGTGGTCTCCGCCCTTGTGGCCAGCGTATGATCCCCGCCCGGCAGATACCCTAGATTGAATACCGCCGCGGCTGCCGGCTCCTTTACATATTCCCGCATCTGCTCATGTCCGGCGCAGATAAGCTCCGCCCGTCCGCGCAGTCCCGCTCGTTCCAGCCGTTCTGCGGTGCTGCGCAGCGCCTGTTCCTGAATATCAAACGCATAGACCCTGCCGCCCGCCCCGGCCATGCGGCAGAGGAACTCTGTATCGCCGCCGTTTCCTGCCGTGGCATCCACACAGACATCTCCCTCTCTGATATAATCTCTCAGATAGCGGTGGCAGTATTCAGTGATCTGATATTTTTCTCTTATTCCCATATTCTTTACTCTCTTTTCTCCGTCTTCCGGATGAAAGAGGGGGCCGGATCCGTTCAGACAGGATCCCGGCCCCACTCTGCTCCGGACATCTGCTGCCTGCGCGGCTCCCTGCCTGACACGATTACCTTGTCTGGAGGAATTCCGCCTCTTTCTGTGCGGCTTCATCATCCGGATATTTCTTTATATACTCGTCTGCCTTCTCTTTCGCATTTTCCCAGTCTGCCAGCTGCTCGCAGCAGATGATCTCATTGAACTCCATCTCGCGGACCAGATCGGCATCCGCGGATTCATCCCCTGATGCAGCGTCCGTCATGGCAAGGCCGGACTGGATATACTCCAGTCCCGCTTCGTAATCTCCTGTCTGCATGGCGCTGACTCCCATCAGGTTATAGAGCTCAGCTGTCTGTTCTGCCCCGTTGTCCAGCGCACTTCGAAATGCCTCAAGGGCATTCGCATAGTCTCCGGTCTCATAATAAACGATTCCCAGGCCGCGGTACCCTTCAGCCGAAGTCTTCTTATCCTCATCATCCGCCGCTGTCTGAAATTCTGCGGCGGCCGTCTCATAATCCTTCGCCTCCAGCGCTTCTGTCCCGCTCTTAACCGCATTCGCACATCCTGCCAGCAGAAACGCTGTTGAAAACGCCGCGATCACGGCTGCAGCTTTCTTCCTCTTCATCTATAATACTCCTCTCGAATCATATACTATTCCGGATATTTCAGCATCCAGAAGGAATTCAGTATGTTGATCAGCATGACCGCCATATCCGCAAGGATGGCATTCTGCATCGTCACATATCCAAGAAATGCCAGCAGAATGAGAAGGACCTTCATCCCAATCGCAAATATCAGGTTCTGGTTCACAGACCGCAGTGTGGCCTTTGCGATCTGGATCGCATTAATGATCCTGGACGGCTCGTCCTCCATCAGGATGATATCAGCGGCCTCAAGCGCTGCGTCTGCGCCGAGACCTCCCATGGCGATCCCGATATCCGCCCTTGCGAGCACCGGAGCGTCATTGATCCCGTCGCCCACAAATGCCACCTTCTCGCCCTCTGTCTGGCTTTCCATGAACTCTTCGACCTGCTCCACCTTATCTTCCGGCATCAGCTCAGCGCACACACTCTCGATCCCGAGCTGCTTCGCCACTTTTTCCGCGGTCCTTTCATTATCTCCGGTCAGCATGACTGTTCCAAGTCCCTGCCTGTGCAGCCATTTGATGAGTCCTCCTGCATCCTCACGGACTACATCGGAGATCAATATGTAGCCGGCGTAGTTTCCCTCAACGGATACATGGACCGCTGTGCCCGCTCCCTCGGCCGGCTGATAGGTCAGTCCCCGGTGCCTCATCAGGCGGGAATTTCCTATATAAACGGTTTTTCCGTCGATCTCTGCCCGAAGGCCGTATCCCGGATAATCTTCCACATCTTTTACTCTCGACCGATCCGCCTCTTTCCCATATGCATTCCTCAGGGAAACAGCGATCGGATGCATGGATCCGGTCTCCCCCAGCACAGCCTTCTCCAGCAGTTCTTCCTCCGTACATCCGCAGGGAACGATCTCTGTCACGTGGAAGACGCCTTCCGTCAAAGTTCCCGTCTTGTCAAACACAAACGTATCCACACTGGGGAGAATTTCCAAAAAGGCTGCTCCCTTGAACAGCACGCCCTGTCTGGAGGCAGCGCCGATGCCTCCCAGAAATGCCAGGGGCACAGACACCATCAGTCCGCACGGGCACGCTGCGACCAGGATGATCAGCCCTCTGTAGATCCATTCATTCCTGTTCTCCGCGAACATCATAGGCGGAAGAAGGACTGTCAGCAGTGCGATCAGGATCACGATAGGCGTATAATACTTTGTAAACCGGTCCGCAAAAAGAACACGCTCCGACTTCCTGGCATTTGCATTTTCCACAAGCTCCATGATCCTCGATGCGGTTGAATCGCTGTAATGTTTTACTACCTCTGCCTCAAGGACTCCGTTCAGATTGATGCTTCCGCTGAACAGCTGATCTCCGGGCTCCACTGTCCTCGGTTCAGCCTCGCCCGTCAGCGCCTTCTCATCCACGGTCCCTGAACCGGCTGTCACTACCGCATCTACCGGGATCCTTTCTCCCGGCCTGAGGACAATGACCTGCCCTGTCTGGAGGTTCTCAGGAGAAACCACTCTCTCCTGACCGTCCTCTTTCAGATTCGCATATTCCGGCCGGATATCTATGAACTCGGCGATCGACTTTTTTGTTCGGCTCAGTGAGATTTCCTCGATCAGCCTGCCCGCCTGATAGAAAAGCATGGCCCCGACCGCTTCCTTATACCTCTCCACGAAAAATGCCCCCACCGTCGCGATGAGCATCAGAAAATTTTCGTCGAGGAAGTGCAGCGTCACGATCTTTTTCAGAAAATCTCTGCAGGTATAAAACGCTAACGTCACATACGGCAGAAGAAACAGGATGATCTCTCCGCTCCTTCCCAGATCACACTGCTCTGTCACGAGCCAGGCTGTGAGATACAAAAGCGCACCTGCCCCCGTCACGTACCCTTTTTGCTTAACCTCTTTTGTCATCACTTTTTCCCTTCAGTACTTTTATTTATCCAGCTTTTGTTCTTCAGTCTAAGTACTTTCTTTTTTCAGATCGGCAGTATGGACTGCCTGATACATCATAAATTATCTTATTGCATTACAGGAGAAAAATCAAGATTGACGCCCGGTTCTTATTTCCCAAACCCGCAGTTCGGGAATGTACACACTTCACAGTTCAGGCACAGTCCGCCTTCCCCCAGCACAGAAAAGTCTTCCGCGCGAAGCCTCTCTCCCGCTGCAGCTCTCGGCAGCACAAGGTCAAAGATCGTCCTCTTTGAATACATCACACATCCGGGCAGTCCCATCACCGGGATATTCCCCGCATAAGCCAGCATGAACATGGCGCCCGGAAGCACCGGCGCCCCGTACGTTATGACCTCGTCTGAAGCATTGCGGATCGCAAGCGGCGTGCGGTCGTCCGGATCTACGCTCATCCCGCCTGTACATACAACCACATCCGCACCTTTTTCAATCCATTCACGGATCGCACCGGTCACCATGTCAGACTCATCATTGCACAGAATATTTCCCAGCACTTCCATGCCGGCCTCTTCCAGCTTGTCTTTGACGATGGGTGTGAACTGATCCTTGATCCTGCCGTAGTAGACTTCACTTCCTGTTGTCACGATTCCGGCCTTCACCTTCCGGAACGGCAGCAGAGTGAAGATCGGCTCTCCACCGCAGATTTCTTTGACGCGGTCCATTTTTTCTTCCTCAATGACCAGCGGGACGACCCGCATTCCCACGATCTTGTCCCCCTTCTTCACAGGGAAATCACCGTGGCGGGATGCAAGCACCATCTGCCCCATGGCGTTCACCGCGTTCAGCTTCTCCCGGTTGATCTTGAGAAGGCCGCTGCACTCTGCAGTCAGCTCGATCTTGCCCTCCTTGGGCTCTGACGCCTTCATATGTTCTCCCTGACAGACCTGGCGGAGCACCTCCGCCGCGTCATTCTCATGGAGCATTCCCTCCTGCTTCTCCCATACATAGAGGTTCTCTTTTCCCACGGAAAGCAGGACCGGAATGTCTTCTTCCCTCACCACATGTCCCTTGCGGAATACAGCGTCCTTCGTGACTCCCGGGATGATCTGCGTGATATCATGGCAGAGGACACTCCCCACTGCATCTTCTGTTTTTATAAGCTTCATCCTCTAATCCTCCATCAGGGAAATATTCCCCAGATCTTTCAGCCATACCGCCACACACGCATCGCTCGGCATCCTCCAGTCGCCTCTTGGAGAAAGCGCGACCGTACCGATCTTCGGACCGTCCGGCAGACAGGAACGCTTGAACTGCTGGGAGAAAAATCTCCTGCAGAATGTTTCCAGCCATTTCAGGATCGTGACATTATCGTACTCATCCCGAAATGCCCTCTCGGCGAGGCGGAAGATCTTGCTCGGCTCGTATCCGAAACGCAGCATATAGTAAAGGAAGAAGTCGTGCAGCTCATAGGGTCCCACCAGATCTTCCGTCCTCTGGGCGATATCACCATCTTTCGGAGGCAGCAGTTCCGGGCTGACCGGGGTATCCAGCACATCGTAGAGCACCCGCTTCAGCTCCTGATCTTCCGTATCATCCGCGGCATATTTGACAAGATGGCGCACCAGCGTCTTCGGTACAGACGCGTTGACTCCATACATGGACATGTGATCCCCGTTGTAAGTCGCCCAGCCGAGCGCCAGCTCCGACATATCCCCTGTTCCGATCACCATTCCTCCGGTACGGTTGGCAATATCCATGAGCACCTGGGTGCGCTCTCTCGCCTGAGAATTCTCATAAGTCACGTCATGGACCTCCGGATCCTGTCCGATATCCCGGAAATGAATGTTTACCGCGTCTGCGATCCGCACCTCCTTCAGAGTTGCCCCTGTCTTTCTCGACATCTCGCAGGCGTTGTTGTAGGTCCTGTCCGTTGTGCCGAAGCAGGGCATGGTAACTGCAATGATATCCTTCTTGTCCCGCCCCAGCAGATCAAACGCCCTGGCAGTCACCAGCAGCGCCAGCGTGGAGTCAAGTCCCCCTGAAATTCCCACTACTGCTGTTTTCGAATGAGTGTGCGCCAGACGTTTCTTCAGTCCCATCGCCTGGATCGTCAGGATCTCCTCACAGCGCTGTGCTCTCGCCTGATCATCCGCCGGAACAAAAGGACGCTTCGGAAATGTGCGGGTCAGCTGTGTCTTTTCACTCTCGATATAAAACGGCACCCGGATCAGCGTCCGGACTTCCTCTGTCTGGAATGTGGTATTCTTCCGCCGCTCCGCTGCAAGCCTCTGAATGTCCAGCTCAGAGTAAATGATCTCATTGTGATAGCGCTTCGCTTCCTTTAAGATCGTGCCGTTCTCCGCAATGATATTATGGCCTCCGAACACAAGATCCGTGGTCGATTCGCCCTCTCCTGCGTTGGCGTAGATATAGCCTGCGATCAGCCGTGCCGACTGTCCGGAGATCAGTTCTCTGCGATAACTGTCCTTACCGATAGTCTCGTCGCTGGCAGAGCAGTTGACGATCACGGTCGCGCCCTCCAATGCCGCACCGATGCTGGGAGGGATCGGGGACCAGACATCCTCACAGATCTCCGCGGACACGATCAGATTCTCCATGGCCGTGGCCTGAAAAAGGATCTGCGGCCCAAAGGGGATCCTGTCTCCTTCAAACGTGATATATCCTGCCTCGGACGGCCCCGGCGTAAACTGCCGCATCTCATAGAACTCGCCGTAATTGGGCAGGAAAGTCTTTGTCGTCAGCCCGAGGATCTTCCCTCTGTTCAGTGCTGCCGCCACATTGTACAGCTTGCCTTCTATATCCAGCGGCACACCCACAAACACAAGGACGTCCTTATCTGCCGTGAACTCCGCCAGGTCAAGAAGCGCTTTTCTCGCCGCTGACAGCAGGACGTCATGTGTAAACAGATCACTGCACGTATATCCTGTCACGCACAGCTCCGGAAACACAAGGATCTTTGCCCCGTTATCACATGCCTCAGCAATATCCTCCCGTATCTTCTCTGTATTATACGCCACATCCGCCACCCGGATATCCGGAGTCGCTGCGGCGACCTTGACAAACCCATGTTTCATATTCCAATTCCACCTTCCTGCCTGCTGGCTGCAGACTGATCTTTTATGCGGTCCGGACCGCGTCTTCTATCGGCTCTTTTTGAGCAGCTCTCTCAGTTCATCCACACTGTACTTGTATGCTGTATTGCAGAAATGACATTTCACCTCAATATCCTCTCCATCGTCGATCATGGATTGAATATCCTTCCTTCCAATACTGATGATCGCCTTCTCGATCCGCTCCTTGGAGCAGTTGCAGTAAAACCTGGCCGGCAGTGTGTCCGTGATCTCAAGATCCAGGCCTTCCAGCACCTGGGAGAGCATCTCCTCCGGCGTGTGCCCGTTGTCCAGCATGGAAGTCACTGACTGAATATTCTGGATATTCTGCTCCAGCCTGTTCAGCACCTCATCCTCGATGAACGGCATCACCTGCACGATAAATCCGCCTGCGCACCGCACCGTATTATCCCGCTCCATCAGGACTCCCAGCCCGACAGAGGACGGCACCTGCTCCGACGTGGCAAAATAATATGTCAGATCCTCCGCGATCTCTCCGGTCTGCAGGATCGTCTGCCCGGAATATGGTTCTTTGAGCCCCATATCTTTGATCACTGTGAGAACGCCCTGCCCCAGGGCTCCTCCCACATCCAGCTTTCCGTTCTTCGGCGGCAGGATCACATCCGGGTTATGCACATATCCCTTTACATTTCCCTGGCTGTCCGCCGTCACTGTAAGTCCGCCGATGGGACCGGAGCACTGGATCTGGAGCGTCAGCAGATCATCTGCATTCTTCATCATACTCCCCATCATCACGCCTCCGGTAAGAAGCCTTCCCAGCGCAGCCGTCGCAACCGGGCTGGTGCCGTGCCGCTGTCTCGCCTCTTCCACAAGCTCTGTCGTCACTGCGGCAAATGCCCTGATCTGCGTATTTGCCGCCGCTGCTCTTACAATATAATCTTTCATCCTGTCTTTCTCCGTTTCTATCTCTTCTTTTTTCGTAACTATTCACGCCTAACCGCTGTTTTCCCTGATTCTCTGGCGATCACATAGACCCGCTCGCTCTTCTCTCCCGGCGCGCTGCGGGTAAATGCATCATATGCCGTGACAAACTCAAGTCCCGACCTCTGGATGATATCCTTCATCTCATCGATCGTATATCCTCTCTGGTAATGAGTCTCCTGGTACTTTCTGTACAATTCTCTCCCGTCGCCGGAGTTCTCCTCATCCCGGATAAACAGCGTCAGATCATACTCGTTGATCCGCTCATCCTCATAATAGTAATTATCCCAGATAAAGCTGCAGTCCCCCCGGTCCTCCGCGATCGTCTGCTCTCCGAGTATCTCCCGGTACTTATAATCTGTGTTAAAATCAAAAATAAATACCCCGCCGGGATCGAGATAATTGTTTACCAGACGGAAAACCTGCGTCAGTTCATCAGGTTCCGTAATATAATTGACCGAATCACAGACACTGACCGCCGCCCTGACAGTCCCGTAGAGTTCGAACTCTCTCATATCCTGCAGCAGGTACAGGATATCATGTCCTGATGCCAGCTTCTTGTCCATCGCCAGTTCCAGCATTTCTTCGGAATTGTCCACTCCGATCATATCATACCCGTAGCCGGCGAGGATCTCTGTCATTGCTCCCGTTCCGCAGCCCAGATCAAGGATCAGACCTGACTCCGCCCCATATTCTCTCAGCAGTCCGCAGAGGTATTTTCCCCACTCTTCATAGGGGACATTATCCATAAATACATCATAGACCGATGCAAAACTGGTGTATGCTTCCATCTGAATTCCTCCATACCCCCAAAGTTTAACACATTATTCCACTGAATTGTAGATTTTTTTACTTCCTTTTCCCCACACTTAATGGTATAATTCTAAGGCTGTGTTAAAAAAACGTTAAAAACAAAAGAAAGGAATGAAAGTTCAATGGACAACAAGAACGAGTTCAAACCGTATATTCCGGCGGACAAGATCGTCCCGGAATTTACAGTCACTTCTGTCCTGATCGGCTGTATCCTCGCCATCGTATTCGGCGCGGCGAATGCTTACCTCGGACTGCTCGTCGGAATGACCGTATCAGCGTCAATCCCGGCTGCTGTTCTCTCGATGGGTATCATCCGTATCATTCTCCGCAGAGATTCAATTCTCGAGAACAACATGGTACAGACGATCGGTTCTGCCGGAGAGTCACTCGCGGCAGGCGCGATCTTCACTCTGCCTGCATTATTTTTATGGGCTGAGGAAGGAAGAATCGAATTTCCAAGCATCCTGACAATTTTCCTCATCGCACTGTTCGGCGGTATCCTGGGAGTCTGCTTCATGGTTCCGCTCCGCCAGGCACTGATCGTTGAGGAGCACGGGACTCTTCCCTTCCCGGAAGGTACTGCATGTGCGGAAGTCCTCCTCGCAGGTGAGGAAGGCGGAAGCAAAGCGGGATCTGTCTTCAAAGGTCTCAGTATCGCAGCCGTGTATAAACTCATCGCTGACGGATTCAACGTGTTCCCAAGCGAGATCGGCTATGCTTTCAAGGGCTTTGCAGGATCCCAGATCGGTATCCAGGTACTTCCGTCTCTCGCAGGCGTAGGATTTATCTGCGGACCGAAGATCTCCAGCTACATGCTGGCGGGTGGTACTTTAAGCTGGTTCGTACTCATGCCGGCGATCGCGCTGTTCGGCGGAGACGCCGTTATCTTCCCGGGAACTGATCCGATCTCTTCCATGGCTCCCAGCGATCTGTGGGAAAGTTATATTAAATATATCGGTGCCGGCGCGGTGGCTGCGGGCGGTGTGATCAGTCTGATCAAGACTTTCCCGCTTATCATCCGTACCTTTAAACAGGCAATGAAGAGCATGTCCAAGAAGCATGCCAATACTAATGTACTGCGTACACAGCAGGATCTTCCGATGCCTCTTCTGCTGGTGATGATGCTGGTGATCGTAGTCCTGATCTGGCTTGTGCCTACCTTCCCGGTCAATCCGATCGGCGCTCTTATCATCGTGGTCTTCGGATTCTTCTTTGCATCCGTTTCCTCCCGTATGGTAGGACTGATCGGTTCTTCCAACAACCCGGTATCCGGTATGGCGATCGCAACACTCATCATCGCGACGCTGCTTCTGAAAGTGACCGGAGCTGACGGCACAACAGGTATGGTCGGCGCGATCGCGATCGGAGGCATCATCTGTATCGTGGCTGCTATCGCCGGCGATACTTCCCAGGACTTAAAGACCGGATTTATCGTAGGCGCAACACCGAAGAAACAGCAGATCGGTGAAATGCTCGGTGTAGTCGTCTCTGCTGCGGCGATCGGATTCGTGCTCTATCTTCTGAACGAGGCATGGGGCTACGGAACCGATAAGATCCCGGCAGCACAGGCTACCATGATGAAACTTCTTGTTGAGGGTATCATGGATGCGAACCTTCCGTGGGCACTGATCCTGATCGGTGTGTTCGTGGCAGTTGTAGCGGAGATCCTGAAAGTTCCGGTCATGCCTTTTGCAGTCGGTATGTATCTGCCGTTCAGCTTAAGTGCAGGTATCATGGCAGGCGGTGCTGTCCGCTTCATCGTTGAGAAGATCAAGGGAAGCGACGCAGAAAAGAAGGCGCGCGGAGACCGCGGTGTACTCTTCACCTCCGGACTCATTGCCGGAGAAGGTATCATGGGAATCATCCTTGCAGTCCTTGCCGTTGTTGGAGCAGCGGACAGGATCAAATTACTGGAGGTGCCGCTCCCGCAGTTTGTAAGCCTTATCATCTTCATCCTGCTTCTGGCTTATCTGTTCAGAGTGTGTATGAAGAAAGAAAAATAATAAAATTAACGTTTTTTCAGCATTTAGTTGCAGCCTGCTGCTTGCAGGCTGCTTCTTTATAGGATAAAGTATAGAGGATAAAAAACATTGGCAGAAGATGCCATATTCACCGGAAAGCCGGCAGAAAGCTCCGCCGGCGCGCGAGTTCGAAAGGAGGACCCGGCACATAAATGAAAGCCAAACAGTCAAAGAACTATCTGGATTATGTTCCCGTAAAAAATCCTGAGATCCAGTATCACGCGGACAGCGATGGGATCGTCACCGTAGAGATCGAGTGGAAAGGCTTCTATCACAGGATCGCCCAGCGGTTTTTCCACCGCCCAAGGGTGAGCGATATCCGTCTGGACACCTACGGCAGCTTCGTCTGGCTCATCATTGACGATGTCAGCGATGTACATCAGCTTTCAAAAAAACTGGAAGAAAAATTCCCGGGCATGGAGAAATCTCTTTCACGGCTCATCAAATTTCTTGAGATCCTCCATGACAATCATCTGATCCGCTGGAAAGGAGAAAAATGCAGGTAATACTTCACTATATCCCGTATGTACTGCTGTTTGCCCTTGTCACCGCAGTTATCTATGCATGGGGACTTTGGCGCTCCATGCGGCAGCAGCAGGATCTGTCAAACATGCTCTCCGCTAAGGGAGTCTCAAAAATCAAAAAAACGCTCCGAAAAAACGGAGCGATGACACGGAATGATCTGGAGCCGGTCGTGAGCGGACTGACTGCAAAACAGCCTTTCAGCCGAGAGCAGATCGCCGTGACCGATGCAAAAAAATTTCTCGATTCCATCCTCCCCTATATGGTAAAGCAGAGGATCGTGAAGGAAGAAAAACTGGACGGCAGGACCGTATACCGGTTAAACAGATAAGAGTCCGCTTTATCAGATGAATACAGCCCAGGGCTGCGCCTGATAAAGCGGACTCCTTTTCTTTTTTGTTCACTGTCCGCACCTGACCGCCGCATCTTTCTGTTCCTGAATACAGCAGTGCAGACAGCTGTCTTTATTATTCAGCCAGTCTTCTGAGCACGTCTTTCAGCAGCTCATAAAATCTCTCGAAAGAATCCAACGGAAGATTCTCTTCGGGAGTATGGACATTGTTCAGTGTCGGTCCCACTGCGATCGCATCCAGTCCCGGGATCGCATCTGAGAACAGGCCGCATTCCAGTCCGGCGTGAAGCGCCTCTGTCTTAAGCTCCTCTCCAAACAGCTCCCGGTAGCTCTCGCAGAACACTTCCCGGATCGGAGAAACTTCTCTGTAGCTCCATCCCGGATATTCTCCGCTGAAATCGGCAGTGAATCCGAAGGTGTCTGCCAGAAGTCCGATCCTTTCCTTCATCTCCTCCTGAAGAGACGCCACAGAAGAGCGTGGTGAGAAGACGAGCACAAGCTTATCCGCCTCAGAACGTACAACGCCCATATTGACAGAAGTAACGATGAAGCCATCCAGCTTCATGTTCCGGCTCTGTACACCGTTCGGTGCCAGATACATCGCTGTGACAAATGCCTTTGCATCTTCCGCTGGAATCGCATCTGCTGTCCTTCCTTCTTCAGAAGTGATCTCGCATGCAAAATTCTCCTCGTAAGGCGTGATCTCGTCTGCCAGTGTCTCAGCAAGGCTGCATGCCAGCTCTTCTGCCTTTTTCGCTTCTTCCGCATCCGCATAGATCAAAGAAGCAGAGCACTCTCTCGGAATGGCGTTGTCCTTGTTTCCGCCGTCGAAGGAGACAAGTTTTCCATTCGTATTTTTCATAAGCTGATAGATCACTCTCGCCATCACGCGGATCGCATTCTGACGCTCTTTATCAATATCCGTTCCGGAGTGTCCTCCCTTGAGTCCTGAGATCTCGATCGACAGCAGTGTTCCCGCAGCAGTCTCCCTGGTGATCGGTCTTGTACATTCAATTCGGAGTCCGCCCGCGCAGCTGATGGTCGCCATTCCTTCTTCCTCGGAATCCATGTTGATCATCGTGCGCGCCGAGATCTGAGACTTGTCAAGAGCTCTCGCTCCGTTGAGTCCCACTTCTTCTTCTGTCGTAAATACACACTCCACCGGCGGATGCACGATATCCTCGTCATCCAGCACCATCATCATGAGAGCGACCGCCACGCCGTTGTCTGAACCGAGCGTTGTCCCGTTTGCTGTGAGAACGCCGTCCTTCACTACAAGGTCGATTCCTTCCTTCTCAAAGTCATGCTCTACCCCTGCGACTTTCTCGCACACCATGTCAAGATGTCCCTGGAGCATGACAGCCGGACGATCCTCAGCGCCCTTGCTTCCGCCCTTTTTGATGATCACATTGTGCGCCTCATCCTGATAGACCCAGAGGCCTCTGTCCTGTGCAAATTTAACCAGAAAATCACTGATTCCCTGCTCGTTTCCCGACCCTCTCGGGATCGCGCTGATCTCTTCAAAAAAGTGAAATAATTTTTCAGGTTTATAACCCGTGATCTTATACTCCATGATCTGATCCTCTTTTCCATAATTGTTATTGGAACCATTTTTCGATCCCACCATACGATTATAGCAGATTCCTCTGCGAAAATCATCTGTCATACATCAGTTTGGGTCGATATTTCCTCTTGACACAGCCATTTTCCTGAACTACAATATTCACGTAAAAAGAATACATCATTTCGGTAGGTGAGGTTACCACAGGGATTGGGTCTATCCCGAAGATTGCTGCCGCGAGATTGTGGAGACACAAAGTGTTGGTCAGCAGGCCGCGTCGTGAAGGCGCTGCCTAATGCAATTGATATGCCCTGTGATACTAAAGCTTGAACGGTGCATTTGCTTTTTGTGGAAGAATTCCGCGCGGACTCTGTCATTGTTCAGGCATTGACGGGGTCTTTTTTCATTGCGCTTCTCTCAGAGAAGCCTGCACAGGAAAGGACTCTGCCCGTACCGGATAATTTATATGAAAAAAGGAGGTGAGGTTATGGACTCTGGCGCCAGTTATCACTTGTGCGGCTTAAAAGGAAAAAATCACATAAAGAGAGGGTATTATCATGAACAAGGATATTTTTGTAAAACTTCTCCAGCAGCGCCAGTTCAAAGCTGTGAGGAGTATTTTGGATGTAATGAACGAAGTGGACATAGCCTCACTGCTCTCCGAATTAGACGATAAAGAGCTTGCGCTTGCATTTCGTCTGATCCCGAAAGACAAGGCTGCGGAAGTGTTTGCCAACATGGACGGCTCTATGCAGTCCTATCTGGTCGAGATCTTCACAGAGAAAGAGCTGAAAGAACTGCTGGATGACCTCTATATGGACGATACAGTGGACATCCTGGAAGAGCTTCCCGCCAATCTTGTCAGCCGGATCCTGGACGCTGTCTCACCGGATGACCGGGTCAAGATCAATGAACTTCTGAACTACCCGGACGACAGCGCAGGCAGTATCATGACGACCGAGTATGTGAGCCTGCGCAGAGACATGACCGTGGCACAGTCCATGGCTCATATCAAAAAGACCGGGATACATAAAGAGACGATCTATACCTGCTATGTGACGGAGCAGAGAAAACTGGTCGGTACTGTCTCAGCAAAAGAGCTGATGACAAGCGACGACAATATGCGCATCGAAGAACTGATGGAGACGGAACTCATCTTTGTGCGCACCCACACAGACCAGGAGGAGGTTGCGAAACTCTTTACCAAATACGATCTGATCGCGCTGCCTGTCCTCGATGAAGAAGACTATATGGTCGGTATCGTCACCTTTGATGACGCGATGGATGTCATGGTCGATGAGGCGACCGAGGATATCACGAAAATGGCTGCCATCAACCCCAGTGAAAAGACCTATTTCGATACTTCGGTCTTTACGCACGCGAAGAACAGGATCCCCTGGCTGCTCATCCTGATGTTCACCTCTATCATAACAGGGACGATCATCACAAAATATGAAAACGCATTTGCAGCGATTCCCCTTCTCGTCTCGTTCATCCCAATGCTGATGGACACGGGCGGAAACTGCGGCTCACAGAGTTCCACTCTGATCATCCGTGGAATCGCTCTCTCCCAGATCCATTTCCGGGATATCTTCCGGGTGATCTTTAAAGAGTTCCGCATCTCGCTGATCGTAGGCGCGGTCCTGGCAGTGACCAACGGAATCCGCATTATGATACAGTACGATGATTTTAATCTTGCGCTCGTCATCGCGCTGTCCCTGATCGGGACAGTCATCATGTCGAAACTGATCGGATGTATGCTTCCGCTCCTTGCCAGCAGAGTGCACCTTGATCCGGCGATCATGGCCTCTCCTCTGATCACGACACTGGTGGACATCTTCTCGATCTTGATCTACTTCAATATCGCGACCAAGCTTTTCAACTTATGAGCATAAAAAGGAAACGGCGGTGGGAATTATTTCCCGCAGCCGTTTCCTTTTTCTGTATTTTATAAGATTTCTCTGCAGATTCTTCTCCTGCAGATTTCCTGCTACTCGATGACTTTCAGCCATCCCTCCGGTGCCTCGATACGGCCCATCTGGATTCCTGTCAGTGTATCGTACAGCTTCTGAGTTACCGGTCCCATCTTTTCCATTCCGCTCGGGAAACAGATCTCTTCGCCGTGGTTCACGACTTTTCCAACCGGTGAGATAACTGCTGCCGTACCGCAGAGTCCGCACTCTGCGAAGTCTTTCACTTCATCGAAGTAAACGTCTCTCTCTTCAACTTCAAGTCCGAGATAATGCTCAGCCACATACATCAGCGACCTTCTTGTGATGGACGGAAGGATCGTCGTAGAGTGCGGTGTCACGATCTTGTTGTCCTTTGTCACAAACAGGAAGTTGGCTCCGCCTGTCTCCTCGACCTTTGTTCTTGTTGCAGAGTCAAGGTACATGTTCTCATCAAATCCGTTCGCATGTGCTGTCACGATCGCATGAAGGCTCATCGCATAGTTCAGACCGGCCTTGATATGTCCTGTTCCATGCGGCGCCGCACGGTCGAAGTCTGAAACACAGATCGTAATCGGCTTCACGCCGCCCTTGAAGTACGGTCCCACAGGTGTCGTAAACACTCTGAACTGATACTCGTCTGCCGGTTTCACGCCGATGACCGGATTGATACCGAACATATACGGTCTGATATACAGGGTTGCTCCCGATCCGTAAGGCGGAACGTACGCTGCGTTTGCTTTTACTGTCTGTACCACCGCATCAACAAAACGGTCCTCCGGGAACACCGGCATCTCCAGACGTTTTGCAGAATCCACCATACGTGATGCGTTCAGGTCAGGACGGAAGGTTACAATGTGTCCGTCCTCAGTCGTATACGCCTTCATACCCTCAAAAACAGTCTGGGCATACTGAAGAACGCCGGCACACTCGTTCATCACGATATTCGGATCATCGATCAGCGCTCCCTCATCCCATTTACCGTCTTTATAATTTGCCACATATCTTTTGTCTGTAGGTATGTAACCGAAACCGAGATTCTCCCAGTCAATGTTTTTCTTCTCCATTGTAACTCCTCCATTCTTCTGCCCTGGCAGTTCCTTAAATTTCTACGGTGCCATTATAATACTATAATTAAGAAAAATCAAGAGTGCGCTCTGTTTTTTATGTTTGAACCTCTTCCGGCCGGTTTTTCTCCGTCTTACCTTACCTCTCCATCATACTGATGGACTCGATCCCGACGCTTCCGCCTCTGACGACCTCGATCGTGCGGAACTCTTCCTTCATCAGCTTTACGACTGCATCATTCTTTGTCGCCGTCTGGACGAATTCTACCAGGACGCTGTCCCTCCCGTAGTCGATGACCTTCGCCTTGAACGTCTCAGCGATCTGGAACACCTCGACCTTGTCCTCCGGCGTACACTTAAACACCTTGACATACAGAATCTCTTTCATCCTGACAAAAATATCTGTAAAATCAATGACCTTGATGACCTCTACCATACGGTTGAGCTGCTTCTTGATCTGCTCAAAAGTCTCGTCATCGCTGACAGTGGCGATCGTCATCCTAGACACGGTCGGGTCCTCCGTCGTACCTACTGTCAGGCTGTCAAGATTGTATGACTTTCCGGAAAACAGCCCGGAGATCTTGGAAAGCACGCCCACCTGGTTCTCGACATAAAGGGAGATCCATCTCTTCTTCATATTATTATCCATCTTTTCTTTCTCCTTTCATTCAAGACTGCCGCCGGCATTCCTGCCCGGTGTGCGGATCAGCCGCATCTGCATTTTATGCGCATATCCGCTAGCAGTCCATGATCATCTCTTCCAGCGTGCCGTCCGGCTTCACCATCGGATAGACCAGTTCTTCCGGATCGATGATAAATTCGATCAGTGTCGGCACTTTCTCGCTCTTCTTTGCCTCCTCGAACGCCGCTGCGATCTCTTCCCGCTTTGTCACACGAATTCCCTTTGCTCCGTAGCTCTCCGCCAGCTTCACAAAGTCCGGCGTGTACGCCGGCATCTCTTCCCCGCCGGTCCTCCTCGTCAGAGCTCCGGAACGGAGGTTCGTCATACTGTAGCGTTTTCCGTAAAACAGCTTCTGCCACTGCCTCACCATGCCAAGATATTCGTTGTTGAATACGCAGAGGATCAGCGGAAGTTCTTCCAGTACCGCAGTCGCAAACTCCTGGATATTCATCTGCATGCCGCCGTCCCCTGAAACCGCGATGACTTTCTTATCCGGATTGCCCAGCTGCGCGCCGATGGCTCCCGGGAACCCGTATCCCATCGTCCCCAGTCCGCCGGACATGATCATCTGCTTCTTCTCGGTGATCTCCGTATACTGGGCAACAAACATCTGATGCTGTCCCACGTCCGCCACGATGATCGCGTCATCGAACTGACGGTTCATCTCGTCAATGATATCCTTGGGGCTCATCTGCGCCCTGTTCTTCATAGTCAGCGGATGCTCTTCCTTCCATGCTCCGATCTGTTTTATCCATGCCCCTGTATCACACGGCTCCACATATTCATTCATCTTCGTGACCGCTTCCAGCGCATCCGCCACAATCGGAATATCTACATGAATATTTCTGGAGATGGATGCCGTATCAATATCGATATGGACGATCTGCGCCTTCGGTGCAAAAGCGTGGAGTTTGCCGGTGATACGGTCATTGAACCTTGTCCCGATGGAGAAGAGGAGATCGCATTCACTCACCGCCATATTTGCCGCATACGCCCCGTGCATTCCAAGATTCCCGATAAACAGCGGATGGTTCGTCGGTACTGCGCCGCGCCCCATGATCGTGGTCACGACCGGAACATTCGTCTTATTCACTACCTCTGTAAATTCCGCGTTCGCCCGCGCAATGTTCACGCCGCCTCCGGCCAGGAAGAGAGGTCTCTCCGCCTTTTTCAGCATCTTCAGAGCACGCTTGAGCTGTCCCATATGGACACTTGTATTCGGTTTATATCCACGGATATTTACTGAATCCGGATAATCCGCGCTTCCCAGCTCCGCCATCACATCTTTCGGAAGATCGATCAGTACTGGGCCCGGTCTTCCTGTCCGGGCGATGTAGAACGCTTCCTTGATGATCCTGCCCAGATCTTCTCTGTTTCTCACCGTCACGCCGTATTTTGTGATGCTCCGCGTGATGCCCACGATATCGACTTCCTGAAAGGCGTCGTTACCGATCAGATGTCGCGCCACCTGTCCTGTAAAACAGACAAGCGGGACGCTGTCATAATTTGCTGTCGCGAGGCCTGTCACAAGATTGGTCGCCCCGGGTCCGCTGGTAACCAGGCATACGCCTACTTTTCCTGTTGTCCTTGCATAAGCGTCCGCCTCATGGACCAGAGCCTGTTCATGCCTCGGCAGGATGACCCTGATATCATTCTGTTTGTACAGCTCGTCGCTGATATCGATCGTACACGCTCCAGGATAACCAAAGACTGTGTCCACCCCTTCTTCCTTTAACGCTCTCACCAGTAATTTGTTTCCAGAAATCTGTCTCAATTTGCTACCTCCTTCTTTTCAGCTCGCTGCGCAGCCTCCGTCCCTGCGGGGAATGCCCTGCTGCCCCGCGATCTATCCGGCAGAAAGAAAAAGCCCCAAGCACCGAAATGCTTAGGGCGAATCTTTCATCCGTGTTACCACCTAAATTCAGAGAAAACTCTCTGCACTCTACCGATACGGGAACCCATCTCCTGCTGTTCTTTCCGAAAGCTGCTCCTGAATTCCGATACCGCTTCCCTGTAACGCGGGAAAAACGTTGAAGCCTACTTGCACATCCGATCAGACTCTTCCGGCGGATCCTGCGCCGGACTGTACATCCTGCTCTCTGTCGTTCGGTCCACTGCTCGAAGGCTACTTCCACAATCTCTTCACGGAGATTCTCACCTGCCATCTCCTCTCTTTGCATCAGAAAACTGTGTACTCCTCCTTGTCACTGCATTTCATTATAATCTAAAAGCTGAAATTTAAATACATTATAGTGTGTATTATTATCTTTGTCAATCGCGTATTCTTGATCTTTTTTAACTTCACTTTCGTCTGCTGCCGGACCCAAGATTTCTCACTGCGCCGATAACAGCATAGATCACCAGAGCTGCAATATTTGCCATCACTACGCTGGCTCCGGCAGGAGTCGCACACAGATAGGACACAGTGATACCTGCCACAAAGCACACAACCGAGACTGCCGCTGCACTGATCACCACTCCACGGAACGTCCTGCACACCCGCATGGATGTGAGCGCCGGGAAAATGATCAGGCTCGAGATGAGCAGAGCGCCCATCATCCGCATGCCGAGTACGATCGTCACCGCAGTGAGCACCGCGATCAGCGTATTGTACAGTCCCGCCTTCACGCCTGTCGCCCGGGCAAAGGTCTCGTCGAACGTGATCGCAAAGATCTTCTGATAGAAGAAAACGAAAAGCACAAGCACGATCACCGAGAGGACAACGCTGAGCACCACATCCTCCCTGCTCATGGCAAGGATACTGCCGAACATATAATTATACACATCTGTATTCATCCCCGTTGAGAGTGAGATCACCATCACCCCCACCGCCAGAGAGCTGGTGGAGATCAGCGCGATCGCCGCATCCCCCTTGATCTGGCTGTTCCCGCTGATCCGAAGGAGCAGGACCGCCGCCAGGATCACGACCGGGATCGCCACCGCGAGAGGAGCGGCGTTCAGCGCCGTCGCCACTGCAAGGGCGCCGAACCCCACATGGGAGAGTCCGTCCCCGATCATGGAGTACCTCTTAAGCACAAGGCTCACTCCGAGCAGCGCAGAACACAGCGCCACCAACGCACCCACGATAAACGCGCGCACCATAAAAGGATAAGACAGCATTTCGATCAGTGTATCAATCATTTGCGCTCACCTCCCAGAAATGTTCTTCCCACTCTGCTCCTCCGGTAGTCCTCCGCCGTCCCGAAGAACAGCACCTTCTCCTGCAGATGGAGGATATGGCTTGCGTCTTCCACAGCGCTCTCGATATCATGGGATACCATGACCACAGCAATTCCGGAATCTCTGTTGATCTGGCGGATCAGCTGATAGAACTCTGCCGTGACCAGAGGGTCCAGCCCTGTCACCGGCTCATCCAGGAGAAGCAGCTTCTTTGTGGCGCAGAGCGCTCTCGCGAGGAGCACTCTCTGCCGCTGTCCGCCTGAGAGATCACGGAAGCACTGCTTCGCCAGGTCACGTATTCCAAGGATCTCCATCTTCTCATACGCCTGCTGCCTGTCAGACGACGTATAAAATGGCTTGAGTCCCCGGCTGTTCAGCCTGCCGGAGAGGACCACCTCATACACACTTGCAGGAAAATCTTTCTGTACATCCGTCTGCTGGGGCAGGTATCCGATCTCATTCTGCTTCAGTCCGTCTCCGAACACGATCCTGCCGCTCTCTACGCCTTTCAGACCGAGAAGGCTCTTGACAAGGGTGCTTTTCCCCGAGCCGTTTTCCCCGACAATACACAGATAATCACCCGTATTGATCTGGAAGTTCAGATCACGGACCACGGTCTGTCCCTCATAGCCGATGGATACATTTTCACACTTTATCAGGGCCATCAGTTCAATACCTCCTTCAGAGTCTCAACATTTTTCTGCATCATGCTCAGATAAGTTTCCCCTTCTTCGAATTCCTCCGCCGACAGATTGTGGCAGCTGTAGAATGTCCGCACTTCTGTCCCTGTCGCCTCAGCGATGGCGCCGGCGATATTTTCATTGCTCAGTTCCATCTTCAGGACAGCCGGCACTTTCTCCTCCCTCACCTTATTGATGAGAAACGCCATCGTTGCCGCGCTGGGCTCCGTATCGGAAGCGCAGCCCGGGAAAGCCGCGTAATAGTCCAGCCCGTATTCATCAGCAAAATAGCGGAACGGAAAACGGTCTCCGAAGATCACCAGCCTGCGCTCTGCGCTGTCCACCACGCTTCGGAATTCTCCGTCGAGCTCCGCCAGGTCTTCCTCATAGGCTGCCGCATTTACCTCATAGGTCTGTTCATTATCCGGATCACACTCTACAAGCAGATCCTTGATCTGCTCCACGATCTTCGATGCATTGACCGGAGAGGTCCATACATGTTCATCGATCTCATGTGCAGAATGGGCATCCTCTTCCTCCGCCTCATCCTCATGATGTGCATCTTCCTCTTCCTCATGCGAGTGGCCGGGCTGCTCCTGCATCCCTTCCACATGTTCTTCTTCCAGCGTATCCACACAGTCCATGAGCTTCAGCGTGGCCATGTCCGCCTCCGGCATGGAATCCAGGATATCCTCCACCCATGCATCGTTCTCCCCGCCCACATAGATGAAGATATCACTGTTCTGTATGGCAATAATGTCCTGAGGCGTAGGCTCATAAGAATGCGTCTCCTCCCCCGGCTTCAGCAGCATCTGCAGATCCACGCTGTCCCCGGCGATCTGACGCACAAAGTCGTACTGAGGGAAGATCGTCGTCACAACACTGATCTTCCCGTCATCCGCTTCATTTTCTCCTCGGACCGCCCCGCATCCTGTGAGTACGCCCGTGAAAAACAGTCCGCAGGCCGTCAGAATGCTCACTGCTCTCCTCCGATAACTCTCCCTTATCTTCTTTCCTGTCATGGGGTATCCTTTCGCCTTTCATATTTTGTAAAGGCAAATTCCAGATCAAAGCAGGTCTGCTCTTCACTCTCTTCCGTCATCACCCACTCATCCATCTCGTCCAGGTTCGGGAAAAAAGTGTCCGCCTGAAACGCCTGATCGATCTTCGTCACATACACCGTATCACAGTAAGGCAGGAGCATACGGTAGATACTCTCTCCGCCGATCACGTACACATCATCCGTATTATACTTTTTCAGTTCTTCAAAAAGCTCGTCTTCATTGTGGACAATAACCGCGTCCTTCACACTGTAATCCGGATTCTTCGTCAGAACGACGTTCGTTCTGTTTTTAAGCGGCAGTCCGTTGGGGAAACTCTCCAGCGTCTTTCTCCCCATCACCACGACCTTTCCCGTAGTCGTCTGCCTGAAAAATTTCATATCTGAAGGAATGCTGACCAGAAGCCTGTTCTGGTATCCAATCCCCCAGTTTCTGTCTGCCGACAAGATTGCCTTCATCTGTCCTTCTCCTTTCTGCTCCTGCTGGTCATTTCACTGCTATACCGCCACAGGAATATTTTTGATCTGCGGATGTGTCTCATAGTCATCAAGCCTTACGTCATCCGGCGTAAAGTCATAGAAATCCGTGATCTCCGGATTCAGCCAGAACTTCGGCGCCGGGAGCGGTTCTCTTGAGATCAGTTCCTCGACCATCGGGATGTGACGGTCGTAGATATGGGCGTCTGCGATCACATGGACAAACTCACCCGCCTTCATGCCGCATACCTGGGCAAACATATGAAGGAGCACTGCGTACTGGCATACATTCCAGTTGTTTGCCGTCAACACGTCCTGGGATCTCTGGTTCAGGATCCCATTGAGTGTCAGCACATCACTGTCCTTCTCCTTCGTCACATTAAATGTCATACTGTACGCACAGGGATACAGATGCATCTCATGCAGGTCCTGGTGAACATAGATATTGGTCATGATACGGCGGCTGTACGGATTGTTCTTCAGGTCATAGATCACCCGGTCTACCTGATCCATCATGCCTTCTTTATACTGATGCTTTACGCCCATCTGATAACCATACGCCTTCCCGATCGAACCCGTCTCGTCTGCCCAGCTGTCCCAGATGTGGCTCTTCAGCTCATGCACATTGTTGGATTTCTTCTGCCAGATCCACAAAAGTTCATCCACGCAGCTCTTGATCGCCGTGCGGCGCAGGGTCAGCGCGGGAAATTCCTTCGACAGATCATATCGGTTCACCACCCCGAATTTCTTGATCGTATACGCAGGAGTCCCGTCCTCCCACACCGGACGCACCTTCTCGCCTTCCGTACTCGTGCCGTTCGCTATGATATCCCGGCACATATCGATAAATACTCTGTCTGCGTAGCTCATAGTTTCCTCCTTCATATCACGCCATGCATTTTATCCGTTCAAAACTTCTCCGATTTCCGGCTGCGGTCACGGATCTGCAATATTATAGAGCAGTTTCTCCAGATTTTTTGTCAGGGATTCCACTTCTCTCTTCGTCATTCCTCTTGTCAGCTCCCGGTCCAGCTTCCGCCGGTCCGTCTCCATCCTCCGCTGGATATCGTAAGCCTTCTCTGTCAGATAGATATTCTTCTTTCTCTTGTCCCTGGCATTCGGGACACACAGGATATACCCCTTTTCATCCAGACGCTTCAAGATCCCCGTCACTGTGGGATTCTTAAGATTCAGCCCCTTCTCCACATCTCTCTGGCTGACTTCATCCTTGCTGGTATGAAAGAGATAGTCGAGCACAGCGCACTGGGAAGATGTGATGCCGATCTTCCGCAGCCGCTCATTCAGATCCTTCTCATATACATTGTTTATCTGCTTTATCATAAAACCGATCGGTCTGCTCCGATCCTCCATTCCGCACTCACCCTGTCTTCCTCTGTTCTGCGTTCACTCAGTTTTATTCCCGGAACCGGCTCTCTTTCCGCAGTGGATCAGTATTCTCTGATCACGCTGCTGATCTCGGAGATGCTTTCCATCTCCCTGAGTTCGCTCAGCGCGCTCTTCATATGCTTCTCTTTCACTTTTTCCGTGACCACGACGAGTTCCGCGTGCTCTTCCCGGGCGTTCTTCTGCACAACGCGGGCAATGCTCACATTGTGTTCCCCGAATACCTGAGCAATCTGTGCAAGGACTCCAGGGCGGTTCTCCACCTGCATCCGCAGGAAGAACTTATTCTCCACCTCTCCGAAATCCTTCACCGGGATCTGACGGTAACAGGTACAGCTGATCCGCCCCGTACAGTTATATGCCAGGTCTCTCGCCACGTCTATCACATCTCCGGCCACTGCGCTGGCCGTGGGCATCTCTCCCGCTCCACGGCCGTAGAACATGGCGTCGTCCACCGCGTCTCCGTGGATAAATACCGCGTTGAAAGAATCCCTCACAGATGCAAGCGGATGATCCTTTCCGATCATCATCGGATACACGCCGACCTCGATCCCGTTCTTTGTACAGCGCGCCACGCCCAGCAGCTTGATCACGCTGTCAAACTCTCTGGCATACTCGATATCCGCTGCCGTGATCTTTGTGATCCCCTCTGTATACACATCTGAAAATACAACCCTCGAGTGGAATGCAATGGAAGCCATGATCGCCACTTTTCTTCCCGCGTCCAGCCCTTCCACATCCGCCGTGGGATCCGCCTCCGCATACCCCAGCTCCTGCGCCTGCTTTAACGCGTCCGCGAACTCCATTCCCTCTTCAAACATCTTCGTCAGGATATAGTTGGTCGTCCCATTCACGATTCCCAGCACATCTGAGATCTCATTCGCCGCAAGACACTGCTTCAGCGGCCGGATGATCGGGATCCCGCCGGCAACGGCAGCTTCAAAGAGGAAATCCTTTCCATACTCCTGAGCGGTATCCAGAAGGATCCTTCCTTCTTCTGCGATCAGGTCCTTGTTCGTGGAAACGACATTCTTCCCAGCCTTCAGCGCCTCAAGGATGATCGTCTTTGCAGGTTCCATGCCGCCCATCACCTCGACAACGATCTGGATCTCATCGTCTCCGATGATCTCGTGCCAGTCATCCGTCAGAAGAGCCGGATCGATCCCTTCTCTCTTCTTATTCATATTGTGCACGAGGATCTTCTTGATCTCCAGCTCCGCTCCGATCGTCTTCTCCATGATATCCGCACGCTTTCTGAGCAGCTTATACACTCCTGTACCAACTGTACCAAGCCCTAACAGGCCGATCTTGATCTTCTTCATCCTGACACCTCACTTAAGCATTTCTTGCGTATTCTGTCCCACGCCGGGGGCAGATGGCAATATTCACAGTATAGCACAGATGTCAGGGAGAAGAAAAGCCCTGTAAACGAAGTTCTCCATTAAACGAAAAAAACACCTGAACTTCTCTTTCAAGAAATTCAGGTGTATGAAGAGCGACAGACGGGGCTCGAACCCGCGACCCCGACCTTGGCAAGGTCGTACTCTACCAACTGAGCCACTGT
>HHCFR05603__coassemble_365_pt1 | contig 65518 bp, 72 predicted proteins | sample HHCFR05603__metabat2_high_PE_041 | metagenome-assembled genome bin HHCFR05603
AGGCATGTACTCAGGACCTGAACGTAATGCAGTACATCGCTTACGCACAGCGCGGCGATTTCGAGAAATGTGCGGAAGAGTCCTTTGACTGTATCGGTTGCGGATGCTGTTCCGTGAGATGTCCGGCAGGGATTTCCCACCCGATGGTAGGAGTCCTTGCAAGAAGGCTTACAGGGAAATATATTGCTCCGGAGTCAAAGCATCTGACGGAGCGTGTGGAAGAGATTCATCACGGAGACTATGATCAGCTTATCGAGCAGATCATGGAGAAACCGATCACAGAGATGCAGGAACTTTACAATAACAGAGAGATTGAGAAATAAGGAGGGAAGACCATGTTTACACCGGAAATGATGGAATCCGTAAAAAAAGTGGAGGCCACCAGAGCAGCACGTCTGGGCGTAGAGCCGAGACGTATGACGGCGGACGAGAAAGATGCCCTTCTTAAGGAGTTCCATCCTGATTACAGGGAAGAGGCATTTGCAGAGATCAAAGTAGGACCGAACAAAGGGCAGAAAGCACCGAAGGAGCTGGTACACCTTCTTCATTCCAACAGCCGTCTGCTTTCAGAGAAGGTTGACATTAACAAAGTAGATTATGACGTGGACGTACTCGTTATCGGAGGCGGCGGGGCAGGAGCTTCCGCAGCCATTGAGGCTCATGAGGCGGGTGCAAATGTCATGATCGTGACAAAGCTGCGTATCGGTGATGCCAACACTATGATGGCAGAGGGCGGTATCCAGGCTGCTGACAAAGAGAATGATTCTCCGGTACAGCACTATCTGGACGCGTTCGGCGGCGGTCACTTTGCAGCAAGGCCGGAGCTGTTAAGACGTCTCGTCATGGAAGCTCCGGATGCGATCAAATGGCTGAACGACCTGGGCGTGATGTTCGACAAGGATGAGAACGGAAGGATGATCACCACACACGGCGGTGGAACATCCAGAAAGAGAATGCATGCCTGCAAGGATTATTCCGGAGCAGAGATCATGCGTACTCTCCGCGACGAAGTCCTGAACCGTCAGATCCCGGTCGCAGAGTTTACTGTAGCAGTAGAGCTGATCAGGGATGACAGAGGACAGGTTGCAGGAGCTGTGCTCCAGAACCTGGAGACAGAGGACTATCTGGTAGCTAAGGCGAAGACAGTCATCATCGCAACAGGCGGTGCGGGACGTATGCACTACCAGGGATTCCCGACATCCAACCACTACGGTGCGACAGCAGACGGACTGATCCTCGGATACCGTATGGGAGCTCCGCTTCTGTATCAGGATACGATCCAGTATCATCCGACAGGAGTTGCATTCCCGTCTCAGATTTTCGGCGCACTCGTAACAGAGAAAGTACGTTCCGTAGGCGCGCAGCTGGTCAACGTGGACGGTGAGGCGTTCATGCATCCGCTGGAGACACGTGACGTGGCTGCATCAGGCATTATCCGTGAGTGTACAGCGCGCGGCAAGGGCGTGAACACACCCCTTGGAAGCGGCGTATGGCTCGACACTCCGATGATCGAGGAAATCGGCGGACCGGGAACGATCGAGAAACGCATCCCGGCGATGCTCCGTATGTATATGAAATATGATATCGATATGAGAAAACTTCCAATCCTCGTATACCCGACACTGCACTATCAGAACGGCGGACTTGAGATCGGTGGAGACGGATTTACAAAAGTGATCGACAACCTGCTCGTAGCAGGAGAGGCAGTTGGAGGAATCCACGGAAGAAACCGTCTGATGGGCAACTCCCTGCTTGATATCATCGTATTCGGACGCAATGCAGGAAAGGCTGCAGCGGCGAAGGCGAAAAACGTGGAGCTTGGCAATATGAACCTTGACCATATCGAGGCATATGCAGAAGAACTGAAAGAGGCAGGTCTGGATACAGGTGATGTTTCACCGCTGCTGCTCCCGAAGTACGCAAGACATGAGAGATAGGAAAGGGAGAGAAAATGTTTTTAGTTAATTGGTTTCAGGAAAGTGTTCTGAGCGAAACCCTGATGATTTTATTCCTTGTAGCGTTTATCGGCTATCTTGTAGGAAGTATTACAATCCGCGGTGTGGAACTGGGGACGGCAGGCGTGCTGCTTGTCGCCCTGGTGTTCGGACACTTTATCGGCGACAATGCGGATCTGGTAGAAGGTCTCGGTATGTTCCGCGACCTCGGACTGATCTGTTTCGTGACATCTGTCGGATTTATTGCAGGGCCGAAGTTTTTCCGGAATTTCAAGATCAATGCAAAGTCTTATATCCTGTTGGGATTTATCATTATCGCAATAGGAGCGCTTACTACGGTAGGGATCATTGAGATCGCAGGAGTGCCGTCAGATATTACTGTCGGCATGATGTCAGGTGCACTGACAAGTACTCCGGGACTTGCGGCGGCTCTGGATGCCACCGGATCTGCGAACGCTTCTGTCGGATACGGAATTGCCTATCCGTTTGGAGTAATAGGTGTTGTGCTTTTTGTACAGCTTGTCCCGAAGATCCTGAAGACGGATATGGCTGCAGAGCGTGCAAAGTTTGAGGCGGCTCAGAATGTTGGAGACGACGCTCTGAAGCAGAAAAAGAAACTGTTCCAGGTGGATGCAATGGGATTCTTCCCGTTTGCACTTGCGATCGCGCTGGGTATCGTCCTTGCGAAGATCGTGATCCCGCTTCCGGGCGGAGCCCAGTTCTCTCTGGGAACTTCAGGTGGTCCGCTGATCGCAGGCCTGATACTCGGCCATTTCGGACATGCAGGGAAGATCAGCTTCCATGTAGAGAAATCTGTGCTGGAGTGCTTAAGAGAATTCGGTCTGGCGCTGTTCCTTATCGGAGCAGGTGTGGAGGCTGGAGCCGGATTTATCGAGATCCTGAAGGAGCAGGGACTTGTGCTCTTCCTTTACGGAGCGCTGATCACACTGATCCCGATGATCGTCGGATATTTTGTGGCGACCAAGCTGATGAAGCTGAGCCTGTTCAATACGCTTGGCTCTATCTGCGGCGGTATGACAAGTACGCCGGCCCTCGGTACGCTGATCAGTGTGACCGGAACAGACGACGTTGCGTCCGCTTATGCGGCAACCTACCCCGTCGCGCTGGTATTTGTGGTGCTGGCGTGCCAGTTCATTGGTATTTTCCTGTAAAAAATGGAGCGGGATTTCCCGCTCCGAAAAAATATAAAATTTAAAAATGGAAGGAGTTGGCTTTCATGCGTGAAATTAATGTAAGCACACTTACAGACGTGATCGAGAGACTCTGCATCGAGGCAAACGAGCACCTCCCGGAAGACGTGAAATGTGCGATCCGCGACTGCCGTGCCTGTGAGGACGGTGAGATCGCTAAAGGAGTTCTCGACAATATCATCGAGAATTTTGAGATCGCGGACAATGAGAACGTGCCGATCTGCCAGGACACTGGTATGGCATGTGTATTCCTTGAGATCGGACAGGATGTACATCTTGTCGGAGGAGACCTTGCAGAGGCAGTGGATGAGGGCGTACGCCGCGGATATGACAAAGGTTATCTGCGCAAATCCGTTGTAAAGGATCCGGTCCGCCGTGGAAATACAGGCGACAATACACCGGCAATGCTCTACACGGAGATCGTGCCGGGTGAGAATATCAAGGTCACAGTAGGACCGAAGGGATTCGGAAGCGAGAATATGAGCCAGATCCGTATGTTCAAGCCGTCGGCAGGACTTCAGGGCATCAAGGATTTCATCATCGAGGCAGTGGAGACGGCAGGACCGAACCCATGTCCGCCTATGGTAGTAGGCGTCGGAATCGGCGGAACATTTGACAAGTGTGCACTTCTCGCCAAGAAAGCTCTCATGAGACCGCTTGATTCCTCAAACCCGGATCCGTTCTATGCTGATCTGGAGAAGGAGATGCTGGAGAAGATCAACGAGCTGGGAATCGGACCGCAGGGATTCGGCGGAAAGACAACAGCGATCGGACTGAACATTGAGACAATGCCGACACATATCGCAGGTATGCCGTGTGCAGTCAATATCAACTGCCATGTGACACGCCACAAATCGGAGGTGATATAAATGGCAAGAAAGATTACATTACCACTCACAGAGGAACTTGCTAAGACTCTTCACGCAGGAGATCAGGTGCTCCTGACAGGAACGATCTATACATCACGAGACGCCGGACACAAGAGAATGTGCGAGGCGCTGGCAAAGGGAGAGAAGATCCCCTTTGATCCGACTGACGCAACGATCTACTATGTGGGACCGACTCCGGCGAAACCGGGACATGTTATCGGAAGCGCCGGCCCGACGACCAGCGGACGTATGGACGCTTATGCACCGACCATGATGTCTGTGGGAGCAAGGGGAATGATCGGTAAAGGCGCCCGCCTTCCGGAAGTTGTGGAAGCAATGAAGAAATACAGCGGCGTTTACTTCGGTGCCATTGGCGGCGCAGGAGCACTGCTCGCAAAATGTATCAAGAAAGCAGAACTGATCGCATATGAAGATCTGGGAGCAGAGGCTCTGAGAAAACTCTATGTAGAGGATATGCCGCTTGTCGTCATCATCGACAGCGAGGGAAATAACCTGTACGAAGAGGGAAGAAAGGCTTATCTTGATTCTAAAAAATAATATTGAGAATTCATTCAGGGGCTGCAGTCGTTTGACGGCAGCCCCTGAATTCTTCTGCAGGACAGATGAAACCGAATATTCTCTGTGTCCGTCTAATATATATAAAGGAGGCGGACACTGTGAGAAAGAAAAAAAGGATTGTATGTTTTTTGATCTTGACGGGAATCTTTGTATCTGCTTTCATGTCCGGATTCACCTATCAGTCCGGAGAGGCAGAGAAAGGGGCTGAGGCTTTCCAAATGTCACGAGCCGGACAGGATGTGGAAGAAGAAAAGGAATTCGAAAGAGTGGAAGAGGAGTCAGAGATGACTGCAGAGGGGGCGCCGGAAAAGCCGGGGAGACTTCCGGAGGGAGTGAAAAAACAGGGGAGAATCCTCCGGAACAGGCGCGGATCGAAGATTTCGGGCTGATCCTTCAGATGCCGGAACTGCCGACAGGATGCGAGATCACGGCACTTACCATGGTGCTGAACTATTACGGATATGCCGCGGACAAGACAGTGATGGCTTCAAAGTATCTTCCTATAAGAGCTGCAGGGCTGCATTATGGCGCTGACGGTATGCTGTACGGAAATGACATGGATGAATATTTCATCGGGGATCCTGCGACTGAGAACGGTTATATCTGCGGGACGGGAGCGATCATGGCAGCGGCCGACAGGTATCTGTCTGACTGCGGGAGTCCGCTGAGAACAGAGGATCTGACAGGGACCGATGCTGAGGAGCTGTACTGTCTGGTCAGTGAGGGGACTCCTGTGATGGTATGGGTCACGATTGGTATGGAGAACCGCCGTGAGATCCGGGGATGGTATACAGAGGACGGCAGGTTTATGGACTGGAGCACGAATGATCACGGCGCCGTACTTATCGGATACAGCGCCGGGACAGTCACCATAGCGGATCCCATCTCAGGAATCTGCGAGTATTCCAGGGAGCAGTTCGAGAAAGTATTCGCATCCCGGGGAAACCAATGCCTGATACTCAAAGACAATACATAAGCGGTTCACGTATTGTAGAATGGTTTCCTCTCAGCCGGAATAATCCTGTCCCTGCAGGATATCTTCTTCTTTCAGGTACTGCTGCAGCCGGTTTAAAACAGTGCGCTTTGCTCCCGTCCACAGCGGGGCGATGAGCAGTTCTTTCGGTCCGTCCCCGGTAAGCCGGTGGATGACGATATCCGGGCGGAGCCGCGCAATGCATTTCCCAAGCATCCGGATGTATTCCTCTATATCCGGAGTATGGAAGGGAGAGCGCGCATAGTCTTCTGCAAGATCAGTGCCCTCCAGGATATGAAGGAGCTGCAGTTTGATCCCCTGTATGTCACAGCGGTTCAGATAGTCGATCGTGGCGAGCATCATTTCCTCGGTCTCTCCGGGAAGATAGAGGATCGTGTGGACGATCACGGAGACATTGATGCTGCGGAGACTGCGGACGGCTTTGTCGAATACCGGCAGGGGATACCCGCGGCGGATATATTCCGCTGTTTTCGGATGGATCGTCTGAAGTCCAAGCTCGATCCAGACAGGTTTGATCCGGTTGATACGGTCAAGCAGTTCAAGGACATCGCTGCCCAGACAGTCCGGCCGTGTCGCAATGGACAGGACTTTTACATCGGGATCACTGACAGCTTCCATAAAGATGGATTCCAGGTAATCTACAGGTGCGTAGGTGTTTGTGAATGCCTGGAAATATGCGATGAAGGAGCGGACCGGCCGTTTCTTCTGCACTTCTGCCTTCCCGCGGGCGAGCTGTTCGGAGATCGACAGGGCGGACGATCCGGCAAAATCCCCGGAGCCCTTCGCACTGCAGAAGATACAGCCGCCGGTTCCGATATGTCCGTCGCGGTTGGGGCAGGTCATCCCGCCGTTTAAAGTGATCTTATAGACCTTTTCTCCAAATGTATGTTTCAGGCAGGCGTCAAGAGAGTAATAGCGCCTGCCGTCCCAGAGTTTTCTGTAATCCATAAAAATTCCTCACTGTCTTATACGAGAATATAATATTGCCAGGGGCAAAAGGTCTAAACTCACATGAGCTTGCTTATAAGTGGGTGAAAGACCTTTAATATTGCGCCGCAGAATCTGATCCAGCGGAGGATGATCTGCTGCTATCTGCTATCATAGCATTCCGTGGGAGCGGATGGCAACCTTTATCATCATCTGACACTTTTCTTATCAGTTGGATATGGGGGCTGGCCCTGGTGACAGAGAAAAGCGCTTCCGCGGCAAGAGAGATTTTCTCCCTTTTCCGCTCACGGGATGGTACAATATCAGGGAAAAGAGATTGCTATAAAGCAGAGAGAATAAAAGTCTTTATAGAGAAAGGCAGTGAGAGCAAAATGAAGATTGACCGTATGATCGGGATCCTGTCCATTCTTCTTCAGCAGGAGAAGGTGACTGCTCCTTACCTGGCGGAAAAATTTGAGGTGTCCCGGCGTACCATCAACCGTGACATCGAAGATCTCTGCCGGGCAGGCATCCCCGTGGCGACCATGCAGGGGAAGAACGGCGGTATTTCCATCATGAAGGGCTACAAGATCGACAACACACTTCTGACGTCAGCTGATATGCAGGAGATCCTGGCAGGGCTGCGCAGTCTGGACAGCGTCAGCGGGACCAATCAGGTGTCTCAGCTCATGGAGAAGCTTTCGGCAGGATCTTCCACGCTGATGCCCGGCGGACAGAATGTCCTGATCGATCTGTCTTCGTGGTACAGAGATTCTCTTGCGCCGAAGATTGAACGGATCCGGGAGGCGATGGACGCTCAGCGGATGCTTCAGTTTCACTATTATTCACCCAGAGGGGAGAGCGCAAGAAGGATCGAACCGTATTATCTGATCTTTCAGTGGTCGAGCTGGTATGTGTGGGGATACTGTGCGGAGAGAGAGAACTACAGGCTGTTCAAGCTGAACCGGATGGAGGATCCGGAAATGGGGGAGCATTTTGAACGGCGTTCTGTGCCTCTGCCGGATCTGAGCAATGAGCGGATTTTTCCGGGAGGCATCCGGGTGAAGGCTCTTTTTGATCCTGTATGCAAATGGCGGCTGGTCGAAGAGTTCGGCGCAGACTGTTTTGAGGAGCAGGAGGACGGAAGGCTTCTGTTCCGGGCAGATTATACGGATAAGGATAATTTGATGACCTGGCTGATGAGTTTTCGGGATCAGGTGACACTGCTGGAGCCGGAAGAGATCCGAGCGGAGATTGCTGAGACACTCTGCCGGATGCTGAAAAACTATTCTTGAAACATGACATACAGCTGTCGTGTATGCCATGCTATACTAAGGGAAAAAATATAGGGAGGAGAAGAATGGCATTCGACTATAAAAAAGAATATAAGGAATTTTATCTGCCGCCCAGGAAACCGCAGATCATAGAGATCCCTTCCATGAATTTTCTCGCGGTCAGAGGACAGGGCGATCCGAATGAAGAAGGAGGGGCGTATAAGGCGTCCATCGGCCTTCTCTACGGGATTGCATATACGATCAAGATGAGTAAAATGGGAAGGCATAAGATCAAAGGATATTTTGATTATGTGGTCCCGCCGCTGGAGGGCTTCTGGAGACAGGAAGGGACTGCCGGGATTGATTACTCACGGAAAAAGGATTTTCAGTGGATATCTCTTATCCGTCTGCCGGAATTTGTCACCAGGGACGAGTTTGAATGGGCAGTATCGGAGGCGGAAGAGAAGAAAGAGATGGATTTCTCAAAGGTGGAATTCCTGACCTATGAAGAAGGTCTGTGCGTCCAGTGCATGCACATCGGTCCCTATGACAACGAGCCGGAGACAATCCGGAGTATGGAACTTTATGCGGGGCAGCAGGGATACGAGCCGGATTTTGAAAGTGGGAGGTATCACCATGAAATCTACTTGAGCGACGTGCGCAGATGCAAGCCGGAGAACCTCAAGACGGTGATACGCCACCCGGTGAGGAGCAGGGATGCAGTATCCGCTGTTCGGAGATCTGCAGTATGCCCAGGTGAAGGACCTGACGATCTCTGAACCGTCCTATGCGGGGGACGCTCAGGCGCTCTTCGCCGTGAAGACAAAGAAGGTGACCCTTGGAAATGTAAAAGTGGAGGATGCGGATATGCCCCTTCCGCTGGTGAGGAACAAGAATGAAGGGTACTATGAATATGGCGATATGAGTGTGACAGTGGGAGCACGGAAGATCGCTGCACCGGAGGAATTTCTTGCCATCGGAGGATCACCGGAGTCTCTGAAAAAGCAGTATGTACTGGAGGCAGATCTGGATTTCAGCACACTGCCGTCCGGCAGTTTTGCGGTGAGCGGGACCTTCTCGGGTGAATTGGACGGAAACGGACACAGTATCTCAGGACTTGACGCGGTGCTGTTTGAGAAAATGGACGGTGCCTCAGTCAGAAATCTGACAATCGCAGGTTCGAATTTGACTGGAAATACACAGAAAGGTGCGCTGGCCAATGAGATCAGGAACTCAACGGTGGAGAAGATCAGAGTAAAAGATCTGGTGATTGAAAATGATGCAAATCAGGCGGGAGGCCTCGCGGGAATCATATCGGGAAGCGAAGTGAGGAAGATCTCTGTGGAAGATATTTCGATCCGGGCAGATAATACCATCGGTGGAATCGCGGGACAGTTTGACGGAAGGATTCTGGAAGACTGTATCGTGACCGGAAAACTGGAGGGGACGAGCCGACATCAGATGGGGGCAAGAATCGGCGGGATCACCGGATGGCAGGGCGGCGGAATCATGCGAAGATGCTTCACGAAAACTGTCATCACTGCGCCGGAACCGGTCGGAAACGGCGGAATCATCGGCGGTCCTCAGAATGGCAGTGCAGCAGTGGAAAGGTCCGTCAGCCTGAGCACCGGCATCAATGCAAATCGGATCTCAGGCTGGGACGTCCTGGGGATTACCAGCAGTGCCTATGAGCTGGAGAACTCGGACAGTATAAGCAGTATGAATGAGGAAAATGCGGACAGAATCTTCCAGATAACGGAAGAACAGAGCAGAGACCGGGCATTTTATATTGAGACTCTCGGATGGAGTGAGGAAGTGTGGGAGTTTGACCTGCTTCCGGCGGGAGGACTGCCGGGAATAAGATAGTAAGAAATAAGATATTTCGGAGATCTGGTGAGAAAAGTTATAGGGGGCTGCTGTGGATGTGATGAACCATATTCTGGTATGGAATAAGGCATCTGCAGCGGCTCCTCTCTCTCTATTTAGCAATTGTAATTCTTGTCAGATTATGCTATTCTGAAAACACAATATCGGCGGCGTTCTTGCCGCCTGGTCATCACAGCCGTAAGGCTTCTCATTTTCGGAGCTTTTCTTCGAAGCGACTACCCGATGATGAACGGAACAATGTGAACAGAAAAAAGAAAAGAGCATCATCTATTTGATGCACCAGACACAAAGGAGGAAATGTCTATGGCAAATATACTGCAGCAGTGTTTTCCGGAGATCCGTACCCGGGAGGCGGTTATAAGAGAGATCTCGGAAAGTGAAAAACTACGGTCTGTCTGGGTGAAATGGAATGATCAGCAGCAGAAGGAGTTTCTTGATTGCTGTACCGGGGCAAAAGGGGTCCGGATCCTTTATGACGCATTCTTTAAGGAGGTCATGAACCCGGAAACAGCGCCGGAACGACTGGAAGAACTGTTATCGCTGATTCTTTGTCAGAGGATAAGGATCCTGAAGGTCCTGCCAAATGATTCCACACGGATCGCGGATGAAAACTCTCTTGTTATCATGGATATCGTGATCGAGCTGGAGGACCACAGCATTGCAAATGTGGAAGTCCAGAAACTGGGGTATAAATTTCCCGGAGAGAGGGCGGCCTGCTATTCATCGGATCTTCTGCTCCGCCAGTATAAACGGGTGAAGGGAGAGAAAGGGAAGAAATTCAGCTACCGGGATATCAAGAAAGTGTACACAATCATATTTTATGAACACAGCCCGGCGGAATTCCACCGCTTTCCCGACCAGTTTATCCATCGGTCCTCCCAGAAGACGGATACCGGTCTGGTGATTAATCTGCTCCAGGAATACGTTTTTATACCACTTGACATTTTTAGAGGGATTCTGCACAATGAAGGTATCAAAGACAAGCTTGACGCATGGCTGATGTTTCTAAGTGTGGATGAACCGGAGATGATCGTAAAACTGATCACAGAGTACCCGCAGTTCAAAGCCTATTACGGGGAAATTTATCAGCTGTGCCGGAATACGGAAAAGGTGATGGAGATGTTTTCAAAGGAATTGCAGGAACTGGACCGGAATACAGTACAGTATATGATCGATGAGATGCAGGAAGTGATCGATGCACAGAAGAAGGATCTGAGCAGGCAGCGGGAAGATTTGGACAAGCAGCAGGAAGTGATCGATGCGCAGAAGGAGGATCTGAGCAGGCAGCAGGAAGATTTGGACAAGCAGCAGGAAGTGATTGATGCGCAGAAGAAGGATCTGAGCAGGCAGCAGGAAGATTTGGACAAGCAGCGGGAAGTGATCGATGCACAGCAAAAGCAAATTGAAGAGCTGAAAGCACGCCTTGCAGAAAAATAATGTATAACGGAAGCGGCACCATGCCGGGAAAATGCGGACAGGAGGAGAAGGTTTTCTGCAGATTTACGGGCGGTATGTTCTTCAATTATGAGGCAAGGCCATAGTTATCAAAAAGAAAGAAACAGTTCAAAGAGGATAAGATATGAAAACGATTGCGGTCATAGAAGATGACGTACTGCTCAATGAAGCTCTCTCCCGCATGCTTGCAGGAGCGGGCTATCAGATCCTGCGGGCACACACTCTCAGAGAGGGACTTGACCTGATCCCGCAGCTGCCGGATCTGATGATCATAGATATCAATCTGCCTGACGGTGAGGGAACAGAAGCCTGCCGGCAGGCTCGGGAGTACAGCCAGATCCCGGTTCTGATTCTGACAGCCAGAGATGAGGAGCGCGATATGATCAAGGCGTTTGATCTGGGAGCGGATGATTATCTTGTGAAACCATTTCCCATGCCGGTCCTTTTGAAGCATGTGGAAGCGATCCTGAGAAGGATTGCCGGGGAAGAGACCGGAATTCTTTACCGGGGACTTAAGATCAGCCCGGAAAGGAAACAGGTTCTCCGGGATGGAACAGAGATCCGGCTCTCTGCGAGGGAATATGCACTTCTGGAACTTCTGGCGAGAAACAAAGGAAAAGTCGTGACAAAGACTATGATACTGGAACAGGTCTGGGACGCTGACGGCTCTTTTGTGGAAGAAAATACGGTAAACGTGACGCTGAACCGGCTGAAAAAGAAGATTGAACCGGATCCGGTAAATCCGGTATATATCCGGAATGTATTCGGTCTGGGCTATACGTTTGGGGAGTAAGATATGTTTCAAAATTTAACAAAAAGCAGAAGAGAGATGGAGGAACTCTCGGCAGCGCTGGAGAGCCTGATAAACGGAGAAGACCCCGCCCTTGACCGGATCAGCGAGGATACGCTTCCGTCAAAGATACAGAGCCAGATTCTGCGCCTGCAGGATAAGATGCGTGGAAGCGAGCAGGCTCTGGCAAAAGAACGGGAGGAGATCCGAGGACTGATCGCAGACACGGCGCACCAGCTCAGAACGCCTCTTGCAAATATGGAGAGTTATCTGTCCCTGCTGAAAGCTGACATTGACCGGCGGACGGAAGGATCAGAGCGAAGAGAAGAATACGGCGACCTGGAGTGTGGCGACAGCTGTCTGGAAGACCAGGAGTATTATATCCAGGCAATCACAGAGTCGGAGGAAAAGATCCGGTTTCTGACGGAAGGATTTATTAAGATGGCACGTCTTGAGAATGGAATCATACAGATTCGAAAAGATTCCAGTGATATCCAGGGAACCCTCCTTGGCAGTATCCTTCAGGCAAAAAAGGCAGCGGATGAAAAAAAGATCGAGATCCGGCTGACAATGGAAGATCAGAACGAGAAGATGCAGCGGGCGATGAGATGGAAAAAGGGGGCTGACATACGGGTTTTTCATGATTCCCAATGGCTTGGAGAGGCGGTATTTAATCTGCTGGATAATAGTATTAAATATTCTCCAGAAAACAGTACGATACATATCAGTGCGGTGAAAAACGAAATGTTTCTCCGGATTGAGGTGAGAGATGCGGGAATCGGGATAGAAAAGGGCGAGGAGAATCTGCTCTTCCGGAGATTCTACAGAGGAAAACGGGCAGCGGGGAAGAAAGGATTTGGTCTGGGACTCTATCTTTCACGTGAGATCGTCCAAAGACACGGCGGTTTCATGAAGGTGAAACGTCTGGAACCGGGGCTTGCTGTGGGAATCTATCTGCCGGAGCAGGGAATGGAGACGGCGGATCGCTTCAGCCGTGAAGATAACAATGATGGGAAACTGTAAGCAGTTTGTAAGTATTCCCTGTTAGACTGAATGTAAGAAAACATAACAGGGGGTACCATATGGAAGTATTAAGAACAGAAAATCTAAAAAAAATCTATCAGACTCCGTCGGGAGAAGTACGTGCTCTTGACGGAGTTTCTGTCTCCATCGAAGAAGGAGAGTTTGTTGCTGTCATCGGTTCGTCGGGAAGCGGAAAGACAACGCTTCTGAATATGCTGGGCGGACTGGATACGCCTACCGAAGGGGATGTGATCGTGAGGGGAAAACGCCTGGGCGGTATGAAAGGCGAGGAGCTGACTGTGTTCCGTCGGAGAAATGTCGGTTTCGTGTTTCAGAACTATAATCTGATGCCGATTTTAAGCGTAAAGGAAAACATCACTCTCCCGCTGAAGCTGGACGGTATGGGGCTGGACCGGGACTTCCTGAACCGGATCGTGGACAGCCTGGGACTCAGGAAAAAGCTGAACGATCTTCCGGAAATGCTCTCCGGCGGGCAGCAGCAGAGAGTGGCCATCGCCAGGGCGCTGAGCACCAAGCCTGCAGTTATCCTGGCGGATGAGCCTACAGGAAATCTGGACTCTGTGACAGGAACTGAAGTGGTGGGACTTCTCAGATTGAGTGCCGCAGCCTTTCATCAGACTATCGTGGTGGTGACCCACAATGAAGAGATTGCCCAGATGGCGGACCGAATGATACGGATCGAGGATGGAAAGGTAAGGTGAGGAGCATGAGGAATAACAACAGAGAAGTCATCCGCATGCTGGCGAGGGAGAGTTACCGGGCAAACAAGAGCAGAAACTGGATCCTGACGTCAGCCGTGTCCTTTACGGTGATGATGCTGTTCTGCGTGTTTAGCCTTGCCGTGGGGAAGATTGATACGGACTGTCTGCTGTTTACAAGAAATGCAGGAACAGCGGCTTATACAACTCTGGAGCGGGCAACAGAGGAGCAGAAAGAAGAGATCGATGCCCTTCCATATATCAAAGAGACCGGGTTTGACGTTCTATTCGGACGTACAGAGGAGTACAGCTGTGAGGTGCTGGACAAAACGGCATGGGAGGCTATGCAGAAGCCTGCTTTTTCGGATATCAAAGGGACATATCCGGAGCAGAAAGATGAGATCATGCTGCCCATACGCGCGCTGGACAGGATGGGAATCACTGAACCGGAAGTGGGAATGGAGATCTGTGACAGGATCCTGTTTACAGATGGCAGAGAGATGGAGGGGACCTTCCGGCTGTCAGGATATTACACAGAGTATATGGACCCCACATTTACAGTCCCGTCCGGATATTTTTCCAAAGAATTCTATGATACGCTGGATCTGGATACGGATGCGTCAGCAACTCTGCTGATCAGGCAGGACGACAGGATCACGGATGAGGATATCATGAACCGTTTGTACGAGGACGTGACGATGAGGGATGACAGCCAGCAGTTTCTGGGAGGAAATTCGTATACATGGCAGGCTGTGTACAGCATGACAGGAGGATTCGGCACTGCAGTATTCCTTGCGCTGGTCATTCTGGCGGGTGTGGGAATGCTGCTCTACAATGTGATGCACATCTCCGTCAGCCGGGATATCCGGCAGTACGGACTTTTAAAGACGATGGGCGCTACAAAGGCACAGCTTGAGCGGATCGTATTCCGGCAGACTGTGCGTACGGTATTGTGGGGCTGCCTGACGGGGGCCGGTACGGGAAGCATTATCACGGTGACGGTGATCCCCAGACTGCTTTCCGGAATGTACCTGCGGGGGATGGGAGATGCATCGGCAATGATCGCATTCCGGCCCTGGCTGCTGCTTCCGGCGGTCTGCTTCGGCGCAGCGGTTACTTTTGCCAGCGCGGCTCTGGCTGTGAAACGGGCGGCGGCAATGTCTCCTGTGGAAGCGGTGAAATTTACCGGACAGGAAGGCAGGAACATGCGCAGAGCAGATGAAAAGAAGAGTACAAAGGGATGCACAGATGCAGGACGAAAGAACAGGATAAAGAGGAAACGGGACGAAGAGATAACAGATGATGGAGACGGGATTGCCCTCATGGCATGGAGAAATCTGTTCCGGTTCAAAAAGCGTTTCTTTATCACGGCAGTCTCCCTGCTGCTGGGAGTCACAGTCTCTCTGGGTGCGGTGATCCTGGCCCGCGGAACAGATGAGACGAACCGGATCGATCATGAGCGGGCGGATTTCAGTGTCGAGGTAATGATGAATGCAATGTCTGCGGACAGTTATCCTGCGGACCGTATCTTCTTCCCTCAGGAGGTCCAGGATCAGATCCGGAATCTGCGCGGCGTTGTGAAAAGTGAGACCGCCTGGGGCGGATATGGACGGATTTCCCTGAAGGAAGAAGCAATCAGAGTCTTTTTGGGTGACAGCTGGGGTGAGAAGGAGACAAGCTCTTTCGTAGTGCAGGTGATGAGTGATGAATGGCTGGAGCAGCTTGCGGAGTTCTCGGAGCAGGAAGATCTGAATCTGGACGTGGAGAGCGTACGCAAAGGGGAAGGCCTGATCTTTCTGCACTATCGAGCGCTGTCTCAGATAGAAGAGGAAAAAGGAAAAGACGATATCGGAAAAGAACTGACGCTTACGGACCTGGATGGAAATGGGGCGCAGACTATGAAATTTGCCGGGTATCTTGACTATCTGAAAAGAGGAATCCCGGAGTTTAACAATACGGGAATCGGACCGGGAATTATTTATTTTCTCGCAGGAGAAAAAGGGTTTCAGAAGCTGGGACTGGCAGAGCAGACCTTCGGGATCGATCTGGAGGCAGATCCGGAGTTTGAGCCCACACTGAAGGCGACTCTGGCGGGGATCACAGCGGATTATAATCGTTCAAACGGATTTATCAGTGAGAACAGTAATGAAATAAAGCTGGGAAGTCTGACCTTGTCATCAAAATCAGATGAGCTGGAAGCCAGAAAGGATTATATCTCTTCCAGCCGGATCGTCATGAGCTCGCTCTGTGTTCTTCTGATCCTGATGGGGATGGTAAATTATGTAAATGTGACGCTGACCGGACTCACCATGCGGAGAAAAGAGTTTGCTGTGTTGGAGAGTATCGGCCTGACAAGACGGCAGCTAAAGAAGATGCTCCTTCTGGAAGGTGTGTTTTACAGCATGATCGTTACCGTGCTCCTGCTGACTATCGGGAACGGAGCACTGTATGCGTTCGGCGCAGTCATGGATAAAAAGATTGTCTATTTCGTGTTCCGATATCCGATGGCGGAGACGGCGGTGTGCATAATCCTTTTGTTTGTGATCTGCACGGCAGTGCCTCTGATCCTGCTCAGCCGGACAGAACAGGAGAGTGTTGTCGAGAGACTGAAGGCCTGCTCAATATAGAAAACGAAAAAGAGAAACTGCAGATTTCCGAAATAGCTGCGGTGCCGCCTCTACGGCATTCGGAAATCTGCAGTTTTTTTACAAAATTTTCCAGCCATCATTTCCGGCTTATTTTCGTTTCAAAAAAAATAAAAAAGTTTAAGGCTTTCACTGACCTTTTCTTATCCGTACACGTTGTATATTATAGAAGTTGACTTCACAAGCAGGAGAGAAAGGAGGATAAGATGGATTCGGATTTCTTTCTGATACAGAAAATAAAAAACGGAGACGACGGGGCAGTCGAAAATTTTGTCCGGAAATATTACCCGAAGATTTTCCAGTACTGTCTTCTTCATATCCGGGACCGGGGAGACGCCGAGGACCTGACTCAGGAAACCTTCCTGAAGTTTTTTCAGTCCTTTGAGCGGTATCAGCACCGGGGAAAGTGTTCCGCTTTCCTGTATGCCATCGCCTCCAACGCCTGCAGAGATTACTATAGAAAGGCAAAAGAGCAGTATGTGGAAGAGATTCCAGAAAGGGCAGAGGAAGATCGGGAGATGGGAACGGCAGAAATCCGTATGGATGTGGAAAATGCCGTGGCCCGGCTGCCGGAGGAATTAAAAGAGACGGCAATCCTCTTCTTCTTCCAGGGGATGAAGCAGAGGGAAATCGCGAAGCTGATGGATATTAAACTGTCTCTGGTGAAATACCGTGTGACCCGGGCAAAGAAACTGCTGGGAGAGTATCTTGGCCGCGGAGATGAATCCGTGATGCAGGACGATGCTCTGCAAGCCGGCGGAATACCGAGGAACAAAGCAGTATCCGAAGGAAATCCGCATCGAAAGGAGGAATCATAATGGAACCTTTTGAGAAGAAAATACAGAAGTATACGGAGACCGTGCAGGAGAAGTTCGTCAGAGAGTCTGCGGTCCTGGAGACAATCAGGGGATCGGAGAATGCATTTATAAAGCAGGAGGACCGTCTGCTCACCTATGCGGAATTCCTCTATCAGCAGGCAAGATATATCGGGAAGCGGTGGTGGATCCTGCAGGGGCTTGTGCTGGCGTCCCTTCTTTTCCTGCTCAACGACGCAGGCGGGATCTATGCCCAGAGAACACTGGGAGCAGGTGCTTCTCTTTTTGCAGTCCTGGTCATTCCGGAACTGTGGAAGAACCGCAGGACTTCTGCGATGGAGATCGAGGGGACGTCCTTCTATTCCCTGCGACAGATCTATTCTGCACGGATTCTGCTGCTTGGCATGGCAGATCTGCTGCTGCTGACCCTGTTCTATGCGGCGGCGGCATGGACGGCGCAGCTTTCCCTGGGGACGTTTATCATCAACTTTGTAGTTCCGTTCAATATTTCCTGCTGCATCTGCTTCCGGGTACTATGCAGCCGAAGAGCGGAGATGGAATACGTGGCGGGGATCATCTGTCTGGCGTGGGCGGCGGTCTGGATGATGGTCCTGGGGCAGGACCGGGTCTATGAGAAGATCGCGGTGCCGGTCTGGGCAGCGCTTCTGGTATGCTCTCTTGTCTATCTGGTCTGGTGCGTCAGAAAGGCGCAGAAAGACTGTGAATCAATCTGGGAGGTAAATCGTTCATGGAATTAAAGATAGAAGGACTGACAAAAGATTTTAAAGATTTCCGTGCTGTGGATCACGTCTCCTGTTCGATGGAACAGGGCGTCTACGGGCTTCTGGGAGTAAACGGAGCGGGAAAGACCACGCTGATGAGGATGATCTGCACTCTGCTGAGACCCACGGAGGGATCTGTCACATGGAACGGAAAGGATATTTTCAAGATGGATGCGTCATACCGGAGGGTGCTCGGATATCTGCCCCAGGACTTTGGGTTTTATCCGGATTTTACGGTACAGGACTATATGATGTATATTTCATCCATCAAAGGACTGCGTTCGATGACGGCGAAGAAGCGGACGGAACTGCTTCTGGATCAGGTGGGACTTCGGAAGATGAAAAAGCGGAAGATGAGGAATCTCTCAGGAGGTATGCAGCGCAGAGTGGGGATCGCCCAGGCGATGCTGAACGATCCGAAGATCCTGATCCTGGACGAACCAACTGCGGGGCTTGATCCCAGTGAGCGGATCCGGTTCCGCAACCTGATCAGTGAACTTGCGGAGGACCGGCTGGTGCTCCTGTCTACCCATATTGTATCTGACGTGGAATTTATCGCCAATGATATCCTGCTTATGAGGGAGGGAAAGTTCTTTATGAACGGAACCGCGGAGGAGATCATCTCATCTATGGATCAGTCAGTGTGGAGCTGCACGGTCCCGAGAAAAGAAGCGGACCGCTATCTCAGCCGATATCTTGTCTCCAATGTGAAGACCGTTCCCGGCGGGGCGGAACTGCGTATCCTTGCAAAGCAATCTCCTACGGAAGGCGCCGTCAGGGAGGAGGCAACGCTGGAAGATGCATTTTTACTCTATTTTGGAGAGAAAGCAGGTGAAGAACATGATGGTGAAGTATGAGTTAAAAAGAATATTTACGAAACGGATGAACCGGCTTCTGCTTGCCGTGGCAGTGATCATCAGTGTTGTGATGAGTGTGTTTGCGGTGACAAGCGAGTGGTATGTCGACAGTGAGGGAATCAACCATGAGACTCCTGATGCTATACGGAGACTGACGCAGGATAAAAACCAGTGGAAAGGGGAACTCACCGGGGATGTGATCGCTCAGATAGTGGCGGACCGTCAGGAGATCGCGCGTGACTACCCGGACGATGTGCCGGATACTGTATATGGAGAGCGTATTCAGGCGTATTCGGATATTACACAGATGGTGGACACCATACTTGGAGGAGATGAGGGATATTCACCTGGTGCTCTCCAGAGCATTACGACAGATCAGGCGAAAGATATCTATTCCATCCGGGAACAGTATATAGAGCAGCTCATTCAGAAGTATGGGGATACCCCGGAAAAGCAGGAGTTCTTAAGAACTCAGTATGAAAAGACGGATACTCCCTTTTACTATGAACCGGCTGATTCATGGGATAATATGCGCTTATATGCTACTACCTATGGAATAATCCTTGTAGTGTTGATCGGATTTCTTGCGGCAGGAATCTTCGCCGACGAATTCTCTCTGAAGGCGGACGCGGTGTTCTTCTCCTGCAGGTACAGCAGGACGAAAGCTGTGCGCAGTAAGATCCTGACCGGACTTCTCATGGCAACAGTGATCTACTGGGTGGGGATGGCGCTGCTCTCCGGCATCTCTTTCGCTGTGATGGGAGTGAGCGGATTCAATACACCGTATCAGGTTGATTCGCCTTACTGTATTTACAACATGACCTTCGGACAAGAATATCTGATCATTCTGGTATGCGGATATATTGCCAGCCTGCTTTCTGCATCTGTTGCCATGCTGGTGTCAGCAAAGACCCACTCGGCGAATATCGCAGTGTGCATTCCGTTTATCCTGTTCTGCGTGTCGCCATTTATCGGAAGGGCACTGCCTTTTGGTATCTTTTTCCAGCTCACGCCGGATCAGCTCCTTAATATACTGAACTGTGCAAGAGAGCCTTACATCTATCAGATCGGGAGCCTGGTGTTCCGGCAGATCCCGTTTGTCATGCTGTTTTATACTCTGGTGGCGGCAGTGTTCCTTCCGGTGATCTATCAGTGCTTCCGAAGGTATGGGATGAAGCGCAGCGCACCAGTCTTACATCCCAAACAGGATAGGAAAGGTAACTTACTTATGAAGGGAAACCGAATGAAGATCTGAGCTTTGAGCGGAAGACATCGCCTATATTTTTCAGCCTTCCGGCTGCAGATGAGGTTCAATTTAACACACATAGGTTAAAACTATAAATAATCATAAAATATAAATATTTGCTATTTTGATATGTGCCTGCTAAATTGAACGTGTAAAAAGTATGCAGGAGGTTTTGTTGAAATGAAAAAAGGCTTGATCTTGATTTTAACAATTGGTGTTTTCAGCATTATTAATACAGAGATGGGCGTGGTCGGCATCCTTCCTCTGGTCTCCGAGAATTATGGAGTGACAGTCGCAGCGGCAGGCCTGCTCGTCAGTATGTTCGCACTGGTCGTAGCAGTATCCGGACCTACGATGCCGCTTTTTTTCTCGGGAGTAAATAGAAAAAAGGCAATGATACTTGTTCTGAGTGTATTTACGGTGTGTAATGTGATCTCAGCATTTGCCACGAACTTTCCGGTGGTTCTGATCACCCGTGTGATCCCGGCATTTTTCCAGCCGGTGTACGTATCGATGGCAATGTCGGTTGCAGGTTCTTCTGTGCCGGAGAAGGACGCGCCGAAGGCTGTGTCTAAAGTCATGATGGGAGTGTCCGCAGGCATGGTCCTCGGAGTGCCGATCGTAAGTTATATCGCAAACATGACGTCGCTGAGAGTCGGTATGCTTTTCTTCGCGGCTGTCAATGCGGCGGCCCTGATCGCCACGATCATTGCAGTGCCGGATCTTCCGGTAAAAGAAAAGCTGTCCTACGGGTCTCAGCTGAGTGTGCTCAAAGAGAGCAAGACGTGGCTGTCTATCTTCGGAGTTATGTTCTTGAACGGATCCGTATTCGGTGTATACAGTTATCTTTCCGAATACATGGAGACAGTGACACAGCTTTCGGAAGGGCTGATCAGTATCCTTCTTCTTGTATATGGTCTTTCCAATATGCTGGGAAACCTGATTGCGGGTCGGATGCTGAGCAGCCGTCCGCTGGGATTTGTTGTCACATTCCCGTTCCTTCTTGGGGCGGTGTATGCGGTGCTTTTCTTTCTCGGCTGCTTCACAGTTCCGATGGCGGTGCTCACTTTTGTCTGGGGTGTGCTTGCCGGAGCGGCGGCCAATATCAATCAGTACTGGCTTGCCACAGCAGCGCCGAAGGCGCCTGATTTTGCCAATGGTCTGTTCCTTGCATCTACGAATCTGGGAACAACGGTGGGGACTTCCGTATGTGGTTTCTTCCTGTCAAGAATGGGTACTCAGTACATTGTTCTGGGAGGAATCCTCTTCATCGCCTGCGCTTTTGTGCTGATCACCATGAGGGTGCGCAGCGAAAAAAGAGTGCAGAGCGCAAAGAAACTGAAGACGGCATAAAATACAGACAGAGGCTGAATTCTCTGCCTTAAAGCCGGTTTTTATCACCCCACTCGCACATTCCGTCCAGAATAGGGATCAGTGACTTGCCCCTTTCTGTCAGGCTGTACTCTACTTTGGGCGGGATCTGCGGGTATTCTTCCCTGTGGACAAGCTGGTCTGCTTCCAGTTCTTTTAATGTGGAGCTCAGCGTTTTATAGGAAATCTGTCCGATATATTTTTTCATTTCATTGAATCTCACCACACCGAATTCCATCAGTGTGTAGAGGATCGTCATTTTATATTTCCCGTTGATCAGCGATAACGTATAACTGAATCCGGTAGTGCTTAAGTTTTCATTGGAAATGCATCTTTTGCCCATTTTACACTCTCCTTTAGGTAAGTATTGAACCTGATTGTAAGTATCGCACTTTTATGTGCGTACTTGTTTTATGACGTATTCTTGCTATGATTGTAATATCAACAGCAGATAAAGTCAAATCTGCTGCAGAAAATCAGGAAGAAGGAGAGATTATCATGAGTAAAAAGATCGTTGTAATTACAGGAAGCCCGCGTAAGAACGGAAACAGTTTTGCTATGACAGACGCTTTCATTAAAGCGGCGGAAGAGAAAGGACACACGGTTACAAGATTCGATGCAGCCATGATGAAGCTGGGCGGCTGCCATGCGTGCGAGACCTGTTACAGCACAGGGAAGGCCTGTACCTTTGACGATGATTTCAATACCATCGCTCCGGCCATTTTAGAGGCGGACGCGCTTGTATTTACCATGCCGGTTTACTGGTATTCCATCCCGTCCCAGATCAAAGCAGTGATCGACCGCATCTATTCTCTTGTGGTAGGCGGAAAAGATATTGCCGGGAAAGAATGCGCCATTATCGCCTGCTGCGAAGAAGAGGATATGACTGTCCTGGACGGAGTGAGGATCCCCATGGAGCGCACGGCTGCATTAAATAAATGGAAGATGGTTGGTGAGGTACTGATTCCCGGCGTCCTGAATACAGGAGATATCGACAAGACAGACGGATGCGCTCAGGCTGCGGCGCTGGCTGAGAAGATCTGAGTAGAAAAGGAGAACCGGTATGGGTAAGAAAATCGTAATATTAAACGGAAGCCCCAGAAAAAAAGGAAATACATCAGCACTTGTAAAATCCTTTACAGAAGGAGCGGAAAGCGCCGGAAATACAGTGACGGAATTTTTCTTAAGCGGCATGGATATTCATGGATGCAAAGGCTGCTTCGGCGGACACAGCAGCAGGGAATGTCCCTGTGTTCAGAAGGATGACATGGCTCAGATCTATCCGGCAGTGAAAGAGTCTGATGTGGTAATTCTTGCCACACCGCTCTATTACTGGAATATGAGCGGTCAGATCCGGACAGCGATCGACCGTCTGTTTGCGCTGGAGGAGGGCGATGGCAATCTCTTAAGAGGACACGACAGGTCTTCCGCGCTTCTGATGGCGGCAGAAGGAAACGGATTTGACGACGTCCTTCTCTACTATGACCACCTGATGGAGCATTTAAAATGGAAGAATCTCGGTCATGTCCTTGCCGGAGGCAACGGAGATGTGGGGGATATCGAAGGAAAACCGGAGCTGAAAGAAGCTTATGCGCTGGGAAGAGCGATTAAGTGATTCAGGGATTATGATACGATAAATAAAAAGATGATATAAGCAGACAGGAAGTAACATTCAGAGGGTCAGTCAATAAAACGGTATTAGTGAAAGAAATATTGGAGAATAAATATTATGGTTCTCACTTGACTTTAGTCCGATTTCGTACTATACTCATGGTACGAAATCGGACTAAAGGAGGTTATGGGGAAATGTTTCAGGAAAGTGAAGTACAGCAGTTTAACCGATTATACAAAGAACTGGATGATCTTTATCACGAGATCGCTCTTGCCATGGGACTCTCAGACAGTGCTTTCGCCGTCATGTATGTGGTGGGCACACTGGGGGACGGATGCCTGCAGAGGGATATCTGCAGGGAGGCATATGTGAGTAAGCAGACAGTCAATTCTTCCATGCGCAACCTGGAACGCCAGGGATATCTGTACCTGGAACAGAGCGGAAGAGACAAACATATCCGTCTCACGGATAAAGGGAAACAGTTCGTGGAGGAAAAGATCCGTCCGGTAGTCGACATGGAGAACGGAGCGTTTCTTGAGATGGAACCGGAGGAGCGGGCCGAGTTTATCAGGCTTTCCCGAAAATATGTGGACGGATTCGCGGAGAAAGAGAAGAAGCTTCTGGAGGTGCTTTCATGAGACTGATCCTGCAATTTCTCAGGCCATACAGGCGGCTCTGTCTGTTCACTATCCTGGTCATGATCTTTGATGTGGCTGGAGGACTGCTGGTGCCGAGGCTTACTGCGGATATGATCAATATCGGTGTGGAGAGCGGGAACATTGACTATATGATCGGAAAAGGGATCGCCATGCTGGCGGTCGCCGTTCTCGCCGGCGCGGGAGCACTGATCGGAAGCTGGCTGTGCGCTGACCTTTCGGCAAAGATCGGACAGGATATGAGGAATATGGTCTATGAAAAATCGCTTACCTTTTCCGACCATGATTTTGATCAGTTCGGGACAGGATCCATGATAACCCGAACCCTGAATGATATCAATATTATCCAGCAGTCCGTGGTGTGGTGCATTCAGATGGTCCTGCCGGTCCCGGCGGTGTGCGTTATGGGTGTGGGGATGGCATTTGCCATCGACACGGTGATGGGATTCCTGCTGATCGCAGTGACCCTTCTGATCATTGTGCTGGCGGTCCTTGTGACCCGTAAAGCGTCGGCGATCTTCGGGCGGCTTCAGCAGCTCCTTGACCGGATGAATGTGGTGCTCCGGGAAAATCTGACCGGCGTGCGGGTGATCCGCGCCTTCAACAAGGAGAAGGATGAAGAGAAAAGGATGCGGAAGACCTTTGAGGACTACGCGGAGACCGCGGTCAGCGCGAACCTTCTGTTCGCGGGGCTGGAGAGCACGGCGTTCTTTGTCATCAATATTGCCATTGTTGCCATTCTGTGGATCGGAGGTGACCGGATCGGCGCGGGATTCATGGAGATTGGGGACATTACGGCGCTGACGGAATATTCGATCCTTATCCTGTTCTATATCATCATGGCGCAGATGGTGATCATCCTTCTGCCCAGGGCGAGAGTCTGCATCGGACGGATTCGGGAAGTGCTGGAGAAGGAACCGGAGATCCGGGAAGGAGAAGGAAGACCGGAGAGTGAAAATGCGAAATCTATGCGGGATACAGACGGATCGGCTGTATGCATGGGAGATTCAGGGCTGGAAGCCGCCAGCTTTAGCAATGTCTCCTTCCGATTTCCCGATGCAGATGAGTATGCACTGACAGATCTGAATTTTACTTGCCGGAAAGGTGAGACAACAGCAGTGATCGGAGGAACAGGAAGTGGAAAATCCACGATTGCAAAGCTGCTTCTCCGTTTCCATGATGTGACGGAAGGCTCCATCTGTGTAGGCGGTGCGGATGTGCGTACTATTTCCCAGCATGAACTCAGGAGCCGGATCTCCTATGTTCCCCAGAAGGCCTGGCTGTTCTCCGGGACTATTGCAGACAATCTCTGCTATGGAAACGAGAATGCCACGGAGGAAGAGATGCGGCGGATCCTGTCTGTGGCTCAGGCAGATTTTGTGAGTTCTCTGGCGAACGGGCTGGACGCACATGTGGCCCAGGGAGGGACCAACTATTCCGGAGGGCAGAAGCAGAGGCTGGCAATTGCCCGTGCGCTGATGAAAAAGGCGGATCTGTATATTTTTGACGACAGTTTTTCTGCTCTTGACTTTAAGACAGACGCAGCGCTTCGGAAAGCGCTGAAAAAGGAAGTGGCAGATGCGGCTGTGCTGATCATTGCACAGCGGATCAATACTATTTTGAACGCGGATCAGATCCTCGTTCTGGACGAGGGGAGAATCGTCGGCCTCGGCAGACATGAGGAGCTGATGGAACACTGCCCGGTGTACCGGGAGATCGCGGAATCACAGATGAAGGGAGGTGTGGAAGTTGGCTGAGAAGAATAGAAGCGGGGCGGACGAATATGAGACAGGCGCAGATGAGATCAGTGGAAATGGAGCGGGAAGTTTCGGGGACGAGACGGAATTTTCCGTGCCGTTCAATGCCATGGCGACGGTCCGCCGTCTGTGGAAGGCGATGGGGAAACAGCGGATCCGTCTGGTGATCGTGTCGGTGTCTGTCATTTTCTATACTGTACTTTCCGTAGCGGCGCCGGTTTACAGTGCGGGAATCGTGGATCTGCTCTGGAGGGAGATACGTGGAGCACTGGAAGGCGGAACGAGGTTCCGTGTGACCTGGGAACAGGGCGGCAGGGAGATCATGATCCTGCTCGCCATCTACACAGTGACCGGGGTTCTGTATACTTTCCAGAGTTTCCTGATGGCGAGTTTTGCCGAACGGCTGAGCCTGGAACTGAGGACCCGGATCAGCCGCAAGCTGGACCGGCTTCCTCTCTCTTACTTTGACAGTCATAGGCCGGGAGAGATCTTAAGCCGTGCTGTCAATGATCTCGATAAGATGTCTGAAGTACTGCAGACGGGACTCCTGAAGCTCTTTACCGCTGCAGGAATGGTGGTCGGATCGCTGATCATGATGTTCCGGTTCCATATCGGTCTGACCGTGATCTTTCTGCTCTTTACGCTGCTCTCCATGTTCTCAACAAAGCTGTTTGCCGCGAAGACGCTGCGCTGCGCCACGCTCCGGCAGCAGGCGGTGAGCCGGGTGACCGGACAGGTGGAAGAGTCCTACAGCGGGCGTACAGTGATCCGGGCATTCAACCAGGAGGCAAAGAGCGCTGAGGAGATGAGGGATGCCGTGAAAGAGCTGGCGGATACGTCAAGGAAGGCGGATTTTATGATGAATATGGTGAATCCGTTCATCCGGCTGGTAAACCGGCTGGGGCAGACAGTGATTGCGGTGTCAGCGGGAAAGCTCCTGCTTGACGGAGTGCTGACTGTGGGAACTTTTCAGGCATTCTTCCAGTATGTGTACCAGGCGTCGGAGCCGCTGACCGAGGCAGCCTATATGATCAACTCTCTTCAGTCGTCCATCGCTTCCGTGGAACGGATCTTTGAACTTCTGGATGAGAAGGAGATCCTGCCGGATCCGCCGGAGGCGTCAGAGGGAGCGGGGCCTGCGGAAGGCAGAGTAGAGTTCCGAAATGTACGGTTCGGTTACGCACCGGATCAGCTCCTCATGCAGGATATCAGTTTTACCGCGGAGCCTGGACAGAAGATTGCCATTGTGGGGAGCACGGGCGCGGGCAAGACGACACTGATCAATCTGCTGATGCGTTTCTATGAGGTGAATGGAGGAGAGATCACCCTTGACGGGGTTCCCACAGGCCGCATGACCTATGCAGGGCTTCGGAGCAGCTTCGGGATGGTCCTCCAGGATACCTGGCTGTTTGAGGGGACGATCGCTGAAAATATCGCCTATGGAAGACCGGATGCCTCACGGGAGGAGATCATCGCTGCGGCGAAGGCGGCGAGGGCGGACTTTTTCATCCGGACCCTGCCGAAAGGCTATGACACGGTGCTGGAAGGCGATGCGGACAATATCTCCGCAGGACAGAGACAGCTTCTGACCATTGCCAGAGTCATGCTCTGCGATCCGGCGGTGCTGATCCTGGATGAGGCTACTTCCAGTGTGGATACCCGGACCGAGATGGAGATCGGGAAGGCGATGAATGCCCTTATGAAGGACCGAACCAGTTTTGTCATCGCACACAGGCTTTCAACGATCGTTGATGCAGACCTTATCCTTGTCATGCAGAAAGGCGATATCATCGAAAAGGGCACCCATCGGGAACTGCTCAGGGCAAAGGGAGCCTACGCGGACCTTTACAACAGTCAGTTTGCATGATCAACAGTTCTAATCTTCTGTGCAGAAGCATATATCTGAATTGAGAACGTCTCTTTGGCGGTTGCGGGTCCCAGTTGTACCCGGTGATAGGAAAATATCTCTTACACGCAGGCATAACACTGTGTTTTCTTATCCCCGGGCGCAGTGGGGACAGTGATCTTTGGGGCGTTCTCAATTTCTGCATGGGGGTGTTTTTTTGATCTATATAGTCGAAAAAGGCGATACACTGGGGGAAATTTCTGCAAAGACAGGAATGTCTGAGGAAAAGATCGCCCGGGATAATCAGATAGAGGACAGAGACAGACTGGCGCAGGGGCAGGCACTGCTTCTCCTGCGGCCAGAGGAGCGGGGAGAACTGACAGCCGACCGGAGAGTGGGAGGATATGCCTATCCATTTGTCGAGCCGGCTGTTTTGGGGCAGGCTTTTCCCGCAATGCAGGAACTGCTTGTCTTTTCCTGGGGATTTACGTTTGAGGGAAAGCTTGTGCCGCCGCCGCAGGATGATCTGTGGATGATCGAGAAGGCGCAGCAGCAGGGGGCGGAGCCGCTCCTTGTGCTCACGCCATTCTCCGGCGGCGCGTTTAATAATCAGCTGGTAAAGGTCCTTTTGGAAAATGAGCTCCTGCAGGAAAAGGTGATCGACCAGCTTCTTATAACTGTGATCGGCAGAGGGTACACCGGGGTAGATGTGGATTTTGAGTATGTCCTTCCGGAGGATCGGATCCGCTACGCGGAATTCGTGGGAAAGCTGCGGTCAAAGATGAATGAAAAAGGCCGCAGAGTCTCAGCTGCCGTGGCGCCGAAGACATCGGACGGCCAGAAAGGGCTTCTTGTGGAAGGGATTGACTATGGACTTCTCGGTGAAAATGCAGACGCGGTATTTCTGATGACCTATGAGTGGGGATATACTTATGGCCCGCCCATGGCGGTGGCGCCTCTTGATAAAGTGCGGGAGGTGGTAGAGTATGCGCTGACACGGATCCCGCCGGGAAAGCTGATCCTGGGGATCCCGAACTACGGATATGACTGGCCGCTGCCGTATGAGAAAGGAATCACCCGTGCCAGGATCGTGGGAAATACGGAGGCGGCAGGGATCGCAGCAAAGTATGGAGCCGCGATCGAATATGCCAGGATCTCCCAGGCACCCTGGTTCCTGTACAGGAAGTCCGGGATCGAGCATGTAGTCTGGTTTGAAGATCCAAGGAGCATAAAGGCAAAATGGGATCTTGTAAGGGAGTACGGTCTGGCAGGAGCATGGTACTGGAATCTGATGCGGCCTTTCCGGGCAAACTGGCTGATGACAGAAAAGGGATAAGAAGCAGTGAGCACTGGAAAGAAAATCTTTGCAGAAGAACATCTGCAGAGATGAGAAAGTCTGCGTCAGCCATGAAACAGAAAAAGCCTGCCTACGTGGCAAGCTTTTTCCGCTTTGCGAGATAATATCCGATCCCGAGAGCATCAGCGAGGAACCATCCGATGGGGACGGACCACCAGATGCCCACGACCCCGAAAAACGGGATGGCTGACAGCGCATATGCGAGAGCTACCCTTGTGCCCAGGGACAGAATCGTTAGGATGACGGACATGCCCGGTCTTCCGAGGGCGCGGTACAGTCCGTAGAGGAGAAACAGGATGCCGATCAGCGCATAGAAAGCGCCCTCAATACGCAGATACCGTACTCCTTCAGAGATCACTGCAGTTTCCCCGGCATCGATGAACAGTCTCATCAGCGGCCCCGCAAAGACGAAGACCAGAAGGGAGACGGCCAGGCTGAAGGAGACAGAAGTGATGAGCGCCGCCCGGATGCCTTTCCGGATCCGGTCATTCTGCTTTGCACCGAAATTCTGGGCGATAAAGATGGAGAATGCATTTCCGAAATCCTGGACAGGCAGATAGGCAAAGGCATCGATTTTAACCGCCGCTGCAAAGGCAGCCATGATGGTGGTTCCGAAGCTGTTGACCAGTCCCTGAACAGCCAGGATCCCCAGGTTCATAATGGACTGCTGCATACATGTCAGAGCTGAGAAGCTGGTGATCTCCTTCACACGGCTGAGCCTGAGACGTACACGGCCATCCCGCCGGATCAGGTGCGGGAAGCGTATGCGTGTATAGAGGGCGATACCGACTCCGGACACGTACTGGGAGATAACAGTCGCTTCAGCGGCTCCCGCAACACCACGGTCCAGTCCGGCGACAAACCACAGATCCAGTATGATGTTGAGGACTGCAGATACGGCGAGGAATGCGAGCGGGACTACGGAGTTTCCCAGTGAGCGGAGCAGAGAGGCGAAAAAGTTGTATAGGAAAATCCCGATCAGTCCTGCGAAGATCACGGTCAGATACTCCTTCATCAAATTCACGAGCTCGTCAGGAGTGCGCAGGAACCAGATGATCCAGTCGATGCCCGCGAAGATCAGGATATTGAGTACGATCGTCACGATCCCAAGAAGAGTAAAGGAGGCCAGGATCCCTTCCTTCAGTCCCTGTTCGTCCTTCTGACCGAAACGGATGGAGAAGACGGTCCCGCTTCCCATGGCAAGACCCAGGATGATGGAGGTCAGGAAGGTCATAAGAGAAAAGGCGGACCCGACCGCCGCCAGTGCATCTGCACCGAGAAAGCGGCCTACGATCAGCGTATCCGCGATATTATAACACTGCTGCAGGAGATCGCCAAGGATCATGGGAATGGCGAAGCGCAGCATAGTCTTCATGACAGGCCCGTGGGTCAGTTCATTTTCCATATTATCACTGCTTTCTTTTCGTAATATTTAAATTAACATTCGTAAGATATAATAGTCTTAAAATGAAAGATTGTCAACCTGGAGAAAACGAAGTATAATGTGAGAAATAACAGCTGTTACTGTTTATACCGTATTCACAGACAGGAAATCACAGCGTCATGCCGGCGCGCAGGAGGCGGTCAGGTGTGAACAGTACAGCATAGAGCAAGGGCAGAGAAGGAGGCAGTCTTTATGTTTTTAGACGGGCTTGACGAACTGGATCAGAAGATCGTAAGTCTTCTGATACAGAATGCCAGGATGTCATATTCGGAGATCGGGCAGCAGGTCGGCATCTCCCGTGTGGCGGTGAAGATGCGGGTGCAGGCGCTGGAGCAGAAGGGCATCATAGAAGAATATACGACTATCATCAATCCGCAGAAGATCAGCGGCGCCGTGTCCTGCTACTTCGAGATTGAGACAAGACCGGATACACTGATGGAGGCGGCGGAGATTCTGGAGAAGAATGACACAGTCACGCAGATCTACCGGGTTACAGGGAAGAGCAGGCTCCATGTCCATGCAGTCGCTTCTTCCAACGAGGAGATGGAGAAGCTGATCTATGACACAGTGGATCATCTGCCGGGGGTCGTGGAGTGTACCTGCAATACGATCCTCTCCAGGATCAAGGATATCAAAGGACTGCGGCTGTAGCGGAAAGGAGAGGCTATGAACGAGGAAATCATGGTGTTCAGCTTCACCCGCACGGGGACAGAGCTGAACAGACGCCTGTGCGGGATGCTGAGGCAGCATGGGAAGAACTGCCGGGGATACGCGGCGGAGAAATTTGCCGGAGACGGGATTGAACCAATTCCCGGGAAGATCAGGGAGGCCATCGGAAAGAACTGGGGGAAGTGTTCCTTTTTCTTTATCGGAGCCGCAGGGATCGCGGTCCGGTCTATCGCCCCCTTTGTGAAGGACAAGTTCACAGATTCGGCAGTCCTCGTGCTGGATGAGAAGGGACAATATGTGATCCCGCTTCTTTCCGGGCACATGGGCGGCGCGGTCCGGATGGCAGATGAGACGGCAGAGCTGATCAGAGCGGAGGCGGTACATACGACCGCAACGGATGTACAGAAGAAATTTGCAGTGGATGTGTTTGCAGAAAGAAATAATCTGTCCATTACGGACCGGCAGACAGCCAAGGAGATCTCGGCGGCGGTGCTGGAGGGAGAGAAGATCGCGTTCTGCCCGGAATATCAGGGATGCCGGATCGAAGGGGCGGTGCCGGATGAGCTTGTCCTGTGCGGCAGCAGGGAAGAGGCGGCGAGGTTTCGTTACAGGATCATCGTGGCGGATGAGATAAGCGGAGAGAAAAAAGACGGTGCGCTCCTTTTGAGGCCGCGGAATGTCACTGCGGGGATCGGATGCCGCAGGGGTATCTCCGGGGAGCTTCTGAAAAAAGGACTTGAGAGTATCCTGGAGGAAAACGGTCTGAAACCGGACCAGCTGGAATGTGCCGCCAGCATCGATCTGAAGAAAGAGGAGCCGGCGATCCTTGCACTGACGGAGGAATACCGGATTCCGTTTGTCACTTATCCGGCAGAGAAACTCAGAGAGGTCAGGTCTGTCACGTCCTCCTCTCCTTTTGTGGAGCAGACGACCGGGGTGGACAATGTATGTGAGAGAGCAGCGCTTACGTGCTGCCCGGAGGGAGAACTGATCTGCGGAAAACGAGTCAGGGATTCCATGACGGCAGCGCTGGTGAGGCGTCCGGTGATATTGAAGATGGATTGATGAAAATAACGATATATTTTTGAAAAATTTCTTGAAAATTTAACAAAAAGATTATTTTTATCCGTTTTCTCTTGATTTTTATTTATGCTTCTGATAAACTTAGCGACAAGACAAAGACGTCTGATGATGAGGCGATGAACCGCCCTCATTGATCAGGCGTCTTTTTCTTGTTTATACGGACTTTCCCTGTTGACGTACGGCGGCAGATAAAGCCCGTGAATCCAAAGGTACATGGGAGGTATTTTTATGGACACAGGAAACACTGGATTTATAATGATCTGCGCGGCGCTTGTATTTATCATGACGCCGGGGCTCGCCTTCTTTTACGGTGGTCTTGTCAGAAGGAAAAACGTTGTAAACACAATGATGGCCTGCGTGGCGATCATGGGATTATCGGTATTTATGTGGACGCTTTTCGGATATTCACTTTCTTTCGGAAGCGACCACGGCGGTATCATCGGAGGCTTTGACTGGCTCGCATTGAACGGCGTCGGCTGGGATGCCGGTCCGTATTCCGACAGTATCCCGCATCTTGTATACGCTGCATTTCAGATGATGTTTGCGATGATCACACCGGCATTGATCACCGGTGCAGTTGTTGGAAGAATGAAATTTAAGGCGCTGTTTGCGTTTATCGCACTCTGGTCTATTATCGTATATTATCCGATGGCACATATGGTATGGGGACAGGGAGGATTCCTTGCATCCATCGGTTCTGTTGATTTTGCAGGAGGAAATGTTGTGCATATCAGCTCCGGTGTGAGCGCACTCGTCCTTGCTGTCTATCTTGGCAGGAGACATGGATACGAGAAGACATCCTACCGCATCCACAATATTCCGTTTGTCGTACTGGGCGCTGCTCTGCTCTGGTTCGGCTGGTACGGATTCAACGCAGGAAGCGCGCTTGCAGCTGACGGACTGGCAGCACACGCATTTATGACAACATCGATCTCAGCCGCAACTGCACTGCTCTCCTGGATGGTCATTGATACGATCAAAGACGGAAAGCCGACGCTGGTGGGCGCGTCCACAGGTCTTGTAGTGGGACTTGTCGCGATCACACCGGGCGCAGGATTTGTCCCGATCTGGGCATCCTTTATCATCGGCGCGCTTGTAAGCCCGATCTGCTACTTTATGATGAACTTCATCAAGCACAAACTGAAAATCGATGATGCTCTCGACGCATTCGGATGCCACGGCATCGGCGGTATCTGGGGTGGTATTGCAACAGGTCTGTTCGGACAGAGCTCGATCAACTCAGTTGCTCAGTGGGATGGTCTCGTATTTGGAGAGACAAGACTGTTTGTCGCACAGATCATCAGTATCCTTGTAACGATCGCTGTAGCAGTAGTCGGTTCCCTGATCTGTATCGGAATTATCAGGATCTTTACAAAACTTCGTGTTGACGAGAAGGATGAACTGGTCGGACTCGATGTCACACAGCATGGCGAGAATGCTTACCCGTCCTTCAACGGTTTCGACTAAACCGGAATGATCTTGTATAATAGTGAAAGGATAGGAGGAACAGAGTATGTTGATCAAAGTAGAAGCAATCGTCAGAGAAGAAAAGTTTGAGGAAGTCAAGGACGCGCTCAATAAGATCCAGGTAAACGGTATCACGGTATCCCAGGTCATGGGATGCGGCGCGCAGCGCGGATATAAAGAGATCGTCCGCGGGTCTGAGGTGGATATCTTCCTTCAGCCGAAGATCAAGTTCGAGATCGTGGTCTCTTCTGAGGAATGGGAGAAAAAGGTCATCGACGCGATTCAGAAGGCTGCATTCACCGGAGAGGTCGGAGACGGAAAGATCTTCAGCTATGAGATGAGGACAGCGATGAAGATCCGTACAAAAGAGACCGGATATGAGGCGCTTCAGTCCCAGTTTGAATAAATCAGAGACAGTTATATAATAATATAGGAATTAAGTAAAGAAAGGGTGTCTTCCAGCCGTTCAGATGAATGGCTGGGAGATGCCTTTTTTGTTTAATAGGAAACTTCGTTCCCTACTAAACAAAAAGCCCTCCGGGCAGGATGCACACGCCGCAATGAGGTATGTTACCGCTTTGCGGTATTGCGGCGGTGCGCAAAGTGTTCAAGCCCCTCAAGATTGAGGGGAGGGGGAGTTGAGGTGGGCTTGACCACTTTGTTCTAAAGGAATCCCCGGGCAGGAGTGTAAATGGCGGTATATCAGTTCAGAGTGGTATACAGAGGGATTATTTGGTATAATTACGACATCGACAGATAGGAATTATACTTTCACCCTTTCCGGTGACGGGACAGTGAAAAGCGAACAGATACAGCCTGTTAACGGAAGGGTAAAAGTTACTGGGACTGCTGATACCGATGTCGTATTTACGGATATTGAAAGCGGAGAAACTTATGTAATAGGTTACATTACTTCTGGAGCGGGCGGTTCAATTAAACTTGAACGAGGAAAATGGTACAGGGTTGAAGGTGCTGGGGAACTTACAGTGAGGCCGGTCAATGTTCGTATAGAATAACAACTCCTGATTTATTGGGAAGAAGTGGAATTTGTTGGGATGAATATGAAAGCAATTATTCCGATAATCACATATTTTTGCAGAGATCTTTATGAAGATATTTACTGCCGATACTTCAGTGATCGAGATGGGAGTCCATATCCTTGTGATCGTAAATTCTGCGGTTCTGTTCAGCGGCATACAGAGTGTGCAGACAACCTGGTTTCAGGCAGAGGGAAAGAAGATCATATCGCTCATCATGGCTCTCTACGGGCAGCTGCTCTGCTTTGTCCCGGCAGTCTGGATTCTGAGCAGGCTGTATGGACTGGAAGGAGTATGGTTCGCGTTTCCCGCGGCGGCTTTGTTATCGCTGGTTCTGTCGAGTGTGTCAGCTGTGGTATTTGAACGGTAAAAAATATTGGAGAGAAGAGAAGTTCCTGTGAAAAATAACGAATGGAATGGCCGCAGATAATTCACAGAAAATAGTCCATTGCACTTCTGGACATAATTATGCTATAATCATGTCAAATAGAAGAAAGGGGACGATAATATGCCAGTTATTATGCCGATCAAAGAACTTCGAAATACAAGTGAAATATCTGATATGGCTCATAAAATTCAGGAGCCAATATTCATAACAAAAAACGGATATAGTGATTTAGTTGTTATGAGCAGTGAATTATACGATAAATTTGCCAGGACCAACCGTATCGATCAGGCAATCTATGAATCCGAGAAAGAGATGGAAGAGGGTGGAGTTTCTATTGATCTCGATGAAGCATTTGAGAAATTAAATAGAAAATATTATGGATAAATACAAAGTCAAATTAAATCCTCGAGCTTTCCGGGAAATAGATGATATTTTTGCCTATATCGCTCTGGAAAAATTATCTCCGGAAAATGCGAAAGGGCAGACCGACAGAATCTGGGAAGCATTAAAGAAATTGGATACTTTTCCCCAGTCGCATCAAGAACGAACTGAGGGGCGCTATGCCGGAAAAGAGTACCGCCAATTACTTATAGATAATTATATTGCAATTTTCAGAATTGACGAAGAAAGTAAAACAGTTCATGTTGTGACCATACAGTATCAGGGACGGGACTTATAATGAAGAGCCAGAGCATATCAATAAATCTAAAACTGGAACTGGAAACGGCGGCAGAGGCTGTTCATTATTCAAAATATCATCTGCACCGGCTGTTTAACGAGACAATGGGAATGACGATCCATGATTATGTGCAGCGGCGGCAGCTCACGGAGGCGGCAAAGCTCCTGGTCTTTTCAGACAGGCCTGTCATTGAGATTGCATTCTGCTGCTTTATGGAGTGGCTTTAACGATAATACAGACATCAGTTACGACTATGCTGCAGGAGAAAACAGATGGATCGATGCAGGGCCGGCTATTCGGCCTGCTCAATACAATGTATGCGGGTTTTTTGCCGATGGGCATGGCGATATTCGGACCATTGGCCGACAGGATTCCACTGGAGTGGATCATGACTTTTTTTAGATGAAAAGAATGAATTGTATAATAGATATATGCATATAAGTGGACTTTGGAGTGATAAAAAAGTAGACATTCATACGGAAGAAGTAGACATTAGAGACCTTGAAGTAGATATTGAAAGTTTTTTTGCAGATAAGACAGTGGGTTTTTCAGGAAAGACGCAGAGTCATATACGTCAAATGTTTGAAAAATTCGGTTTTGATAAAATTTTTGGAAGAAGTGCAGTGGTCGAACTTCTTGGACTTCAGAATTCAAGTGTTTCCAAGCTTCTTTCTAAATTATTAAAGGCAGAAATTATAGAGCCAGTATCTGGTCACGGGAAGGGAAAATACAGGTTTGCTCGGAAATAGACGGCTATTAACCCTTATGGGGAAAAGAACAGGAGTAACTATGGGAAATAATATACAGATCTTGATCTTCGCCGGCACGACGGAAGGAAGGCTCCTGGCGCAGTATGCCTCGCAGCATGAGATGGGCTGTTATGTGAGTACGGCTACGGAATATGGGAAAAGTATTCTCGAAGGACTGAAAGGCGTCGAATGCATCTCCGGGCGGATGGATCAGAAGGAAATGGAAATATTTATAGGTGAGCATGAGATCCGTCTTGTCATTGACGCGACCCATCCTTTTGCCGTGGAGGTGAGCGAGAATATCAAGGCGGCGTGCGAAAAGGAGAAGGTCCGGTATGTGAGATGCCTGCGGGAAGCTCTGGATGAGCGTGGAATAGAGGGAGGAGCAGCGGAAGCTTATGGCATGGAGAATATGATCATTGTGGATTCCGTGGAACAGGCGGCTGAGTACCTCAGAGGGACGACAGGAAATATCCTGATCGCCACGGGGAGCAAGGAACTGAGCCTCTATACGCGGATCGAAGGATATGAGAAGCGCTGCTTTGCCCGCGTCTTATCAACAGGGGAAGCTGTGGAAGAGAGTATAAGGCTCGGATTCCGGGGAAGACATCTGATCGCCATGCAGGGGCCTTTTTCCGCGGAGATGAATCTTGCGCTCCTGCACCAGACAGAAGCGCGGTATTTTGTCACAAAAGAGTCCGGAAAAGCCGGCGGATTCGGGGAAAAGCTGGAGGCGGCGAAGGCGGCAGGCGCCGTGCTTGTGGCTGTCGCAAGACCGCGGGAAGACGGAGAAAGCCTTGAGTCGGTGGAGCGGCTGATGAAGGCGTCGGCGGAGAAGCACGGCCAGTACAGTGAAAAATCAGGCAAGTGATATAGCCGGTTATTTATTATACACTGTACCAGAATAAGAATCAGTTCAGAGACAGGAGGAACGATCATGAATCAGGGAATGATACACATTTACTGCGGAGACGGCAAGGGAAAGACATCCGCAGCTGTCGGCCTTGCGGTCCGGGCCGCGGGAACAGGGATGAAAGTACTGTTCGCCCGCTTTCTGAAAAATGAAAACTCAGGGGAGCTGAAGGTACTGGACGCGGTCCCTGAGATCGAGGTGATCCACCTGGAGCGGTCTTACGGCTTTTTCAGCACGCTGTCCGAGAAAGAGAAGGCGGAAGTGAGGAAAATGTATCTTGGTCTGTGGAATAAGATCCGGGACATGGTTTCGTCCGGCAGTTATGACATACTTGTCATTGACGAATTCATGGCAGCCTATAATTACGGACTGATCCCACATGAGGAAGCAGTCCGTTTTCTTGAAGAAAAGCCGGAAGAGATGGAGATCGTTCTGACCGGGAGAGATCCGGATGAAGAGCTTGTGAAGCTGGCGGATTATGTGTCAGAGATCCGCAAGATAAAGCATCCCTTCGACCGGGGGATCACGGCGAGGAGAGGAATCGAGTATTAAATGACAATAAAGTTTGACGTAACAGAAAAAAGAAGGTAAACTGGTATCTGACCAGGCATACATCTAAAAGAATGCATCTTTTCCGTTGGAATACGGAGAGGGAGCGAGGAAGTCAGGTGAGAATCCTGCACAATACCCGTTGCTGTATTGGAGGAGCGGTGTTCCATTCTGCATGGCAGAGGTCACTGGGGCGTGTCCCTGGGAAGGCGGAGCATACGTGACGATCCCTAAGTCAGAATATTCACTTTTAGATCATGGTTACGGGAATATGATCAGGTATGCCGCAAATGTTTTCCTTTTTGTGGCACCTGGGAGTAATTCTTTAATTACAGGTCAATCACACAAAAAGGAGGAAGAACATGACCAGAAGAGAAAAAATCTTACTGAAGGCAGTCATCGCTTTTGCCGCGGTGGCAGCCGTCGCACCTGCATCAAATGCGATGCACATCATGGAAGGCTACCTTCCCGCGGGATACTGCGTGGCATGGGGAGTCATCTGCCTGCCGTTTCTGATCGCAGGATTCATTTCACTGAGGAACAAAGTCAGGGAGAACAGAAGGAGCATGACGCTGATCGCCATGGCGGGCGCCTTTATTTTCGTGATCTCATCACTGAAGATACCGTCTGTCACGGGGAGCTGTTCGCATATGACGGGGACCGGGCTGGGAGCGATCCTGTTCGGACCGGCAGCGGTCAGTGTGCTCGGCATCATTGTACTGATCTTTCAGGCGGTGCTCTTAGCCCACGGCGGGCTTACGACACTCGGCGCAAATACATTTTCCATGGCGGTGGCGGGCCCGCTTGTCTCCTTCGGGCTCTATAAGCTGTGCGGAAAACTGAGAGTAAACCGGAGAGTGAGCATCTTCCTCGCGGCGTTCCTGGGAGATCTGTTCACCTACTGCGTTACCAGCCTCCAGCTGGCTCTTGCATATCCGTCAGAAGCAGGCGGAGTCGGGGCTTCTGCTGTGAAGTTTTTAGGCGTGTTCGCACCGACCCAGCTTCCGCTGGCAGTGATCGAAGGAATCCTGACTGTGGTGATCGTGATCGGACTTGAGACCTACGCAGCGCCGGAGCTTAAGAGCATTGGTTTCCTTACGAGAAAAGAAAAGGAGGCGAAGTGAGATGTCAAAGAATACGAAAACAGTTATTCTGCTGCTCATCGCGGCCGTGCTTATCGCGGCGGTTCCGCTGTTCGCCCGAAAAGGCGCGGAATTCGGAGGATCCGATGATGCGGGAAGTGTTATGATAGAAGAGATTCAGGGAGAATATACCCCATGGTTCACCCCGGTGCTGGAGAACGCGCTGGGCGGGGAGATCCCGGGCGAAGTGGAAAGCCTGATCTTCTGTGTGCAGACAGGGATCGGCGTAGGGATCATCGCCTTTTTCATGGGACGATTTGTGGAGCGTAAGAAATGGATGAAGGCAGCCGGCTCAGAGGAAGAGAGCGGCGGAAAAGCGGAGTGTTCGGATGATATTGATCGATAAACTGTGCTATCAGTCAAAACTGCGGTATGTCAATGCCGCGGAAAAGTCTGCGTATGCTATGCTGACTCTGTTGATGTGTGTTGTCAGCCGTTCGCCTGTTGTGGCGGCGGCTGCGTTCGCCGTGAACGGGCTGCTGACGGTGGGGGCGGGAAAAATCCCGCTCTCACGCTATCTCAGACTGCTCCTGATCCCTGCGGCTTTTCTCCTGCTGGGAACCGGAGCGCTGGTGCTCAACCTGTCCGGGGAGCCCATGGATGCATTCGCAGTGTCCGTAGGAAACTGGTATATTACCGGGAGCCGTGAGGCTCTGGGGCAGGCGGCGCGTCTGTGCGCCACTGCATTTGCGGCAGTATCGTGCCTGTATTTTCTGGCGCTGAACACAACAATGACAGACATCATGGGAGTGCTTGCAAAGCTGCATCTCCCCTCTTTTTTTATCGAACTGATGCTGCTGATCTACCGGTTTATCTTTGTCCTGCTGGAGACGGCGTCCTCTATCCTGACAGCGCAGGAATCCCGCCTTGGCAACCGGGACCTGCGGACGTCGGTACGCTCCTTCGGCGGAATGGCCTCCGCACTCTTTCTTCTTGCTCTGAAGCGGTCGAACGCTCTGTATGATGCCATGGAATCCAGATGTTATGACGGAAGGATTCGTGTGCTGAGCAGGGAATATCCGCCGAAGAAGAAAGAGATCGTTTTGATCGCGGGATTTGAGACTGTACTGCTTTTTATCACGATATGGGGTATAATAAAATGAAGCGAGAGGACTGGATCATTGAGGCAGAGAACCTCTGTTATACATACGAAGGAAATGAAGAAAAGGCGCTGAACGGAGTTGATCTGAAGATCCGCCGCGGCAGAAAAGTCGCCTTCCTGGGAGGAAACGGCTCCGGCAAGTCCACATTTTTCCTGTGCCTGAACGGGATCCGGAAGCCGGATCAGGGAAGGATCCTTATTGACGGAGAGCCGGTGAAATATACGAGAAAAGGCCTCCTTGAGGTGCGGCGGAAGGTCGGGATCGTGTTTCAGGAGCCGGATGACCAGCTCTTCTCCGCCAGCGTATATCAGGAGATCTCCTTTGGAATCCTGAATCTGGGGGCGGATGAGAAGACGACCGAGAGGGAAGTAAACCGTGTGATAGAAGAACTGGGGATCACACCGTTTCGGGACAGGCCGGCTCATGCGCTGAGCGGCGGGCAGAAGAAGCTTGTGGCGATCGCGGACATCCTCGTCATGCACCCGGAAGTCATGATACTGGATGAGCCCACTGCCGCTCTTGATCCGAAGCACACGCGGATCGTACAGAAGATCATAGACAGGCTGACGGAGCGGGGGATCACTGTACTCATGGCAACCCATGACATGGATTATGCTTACAGCTGGGCGGACGAGATCGTCCTCATGCACGAGGGTAAGGTATTGAGGAGCGGGACGCCCGCGGAGGTCTGCTCGGATACGGAGGCGCTGGAAAAAACGAATCTGGAGATGCCGTCTGTACTCAGGCTGTATCATATCATGACGGAAAAAGGGATCCTGCCCGCAGGTGACAGGCCCCCTGAAAACATGAAAGAACTGGAAAGGAGACTGTCGGAATGAAAAAGGGAATCCTGGTGGTGAGTTTCGGGACAAGCCACCTCGATACGATGAAGAAGACCATCGATGTCATTGAGAAAGAAATCGCGGAGAAGTTTGACGGCTGCCGCGTGTACCGCGCATTCACTAGCGGGATGATCATAAGGAAGCTGAAGCGTACAGAAAATATGGATATTGATACCGTATCGGAAGCGCTGAAGCGGATGGCGGCGGACGGAATGGAAGATGTGATCGTCCAGCCCACCCATATCATCAACGGGATTGAGAATGACCGGATGATGGAGGATCTGATGGAGAACATGTCCCTGTTCAAAAGGATCCGCGTGGGGAAACCGCTCTTGAGCAGTGTGGAGGACTATAAGAAATCCATCCATGCGGTGATGGCGGAGACGGAGCTTCGGGATGGCGAGATGCTCGTCCTTATGGGACACGGCACGGACCATCATGCCAACTCAGCATATCCTACGCTTGAGTACACATTCCACGCGCTGGGATATAACCAGGTCCTGGTGGGAACCGTGGAGAGTTTTCCGGAGCTGAAGAATGTGATGGCAAAGCTGAAGATCGCGGAGAAGAAGAAAGTGGCGCTCATGCCATTTATGCTTGTGGCGGGAGATCATGCGAAGAACGATATGGCGGGTGATGAAGATTCCTGGAAGAGCGGTCTGGAGGAAGAAGGGTATGAGGTGAGAGTCATCCTCAAGGGACTCGGAGAGTTCGAAGGAATAAGGAAAATTTTCCTGGAGCATATCGAAGAGGCGGCCAAGTAATATGTTTGATATTGTCCTGATAAGTAGTTATTTTTATAGTAGAAGTGATCTGTCAGGGGCATTCCTTATTAAATGGCAGCAGGGATAATCTCTGCTGCCATCTATTTATTCATCCTCATTATCAGACCAACCTGAAACAAAATGTAAATCACCTGTTACCATATCCGTCGCCATATTATCTCCCATACGTATCAGCAAATTATCGTCTGAGTCAATTGCCGTATTATCGGAAATAGTATGTACAAAATCTCCGTCATCATAATTAAAAAAATTTTTGTTCATAGATATAAGCTTCTTTCTCCTTATTTTCAGGCATATGATTTATTAAATTTCGGCAGTTGATTGATCAAAGATGCTATTTCTTCATCTTTTACTTTTACATCGACAAAAACGACAACTTCATAGTAATCTTCATTTTGGCAATCCACCAATCCGCCAAGTTCACTACAAATATAACACTTCTCAAAAACAATCTTTTCAGCTATTCTTCTGTTATAGTCAATTCCAAATTTTAATATATCTATTGCTCTGTGTTTATATTTATCCAAATGTTTTAAAGAATATCTTAAGCAGTTGTTGATTATTGGATTGATAGAATGATATAGAATAGAATCAACTTGTTTCCTTATCCTTGCGCTGCTTCCTAATTTAAGTTCATAAGGCTTTATTTCAAATATTGAATTGAATAAGTCGTCATTGTCCAGTATTATTTCTAAATATTCGCTTTGGCAAAAAATGCAATATGGAGCACCATAGTGACCATTTGTAAAAAACATATTATAGGAATCATAAATATCATTAAACAGTTCTGCATCCTTCATGCTTGCGACAAGACGAGCAAACTCAATCCAGTTTTCAAAATGCACCCATGTGATACCTTTATTCTTTTTAAATTCAAATTGATTGTGATACCATTTCAACTTTATCCCATATTCATCGTGAAGATATCTAACACCATTTACCGCATGATATTCAACCACATAATCAAGAAAGGTTTTCTCGAATTCATCGGTTTGAGTAAGGATAGATTTTCCATTTTTTGTAAGCAATAAATCAAATTCTTCCTTATATAATTTAGGATCGTCTAAATATGCATAATATCTGAATCCTTTATTAAAGGGTACATTTTCTTTTTCGACAGGTAATTTGTACGCATCTTCATCTAATAATTTAGCCAATGGAATGCCGAATATTTTTTCCAAAGGGACAATAAAGTCATATTTAAGCGGGCGTTCTCCTTTTAGCATTTTTGAAAAGTTGGATTTTTCTCTCTGAGCAAATTTGTATGCTTCTGGTCCTTTAATTCCTAAATTGTGAGCAATATCAATGAGTAAATGACTATACGTTTTTATTCCTTTTAATTGCATATAATGATTTATATTATTTTTCGAATTCTCCATAATTGCATCTCCACAAATTTTTTTTTATTATAACATGGTGTTTTAAATTTTGTAGTCAATAAAGACAACTATTGTTGTCTTTATTGACTTATGCTTAAATTCACATTAAAGATCATATGGTCAAATTAGACAACTAATTTATAGCAGTGCTTTATACAGAAGATAAAATCCTGTTATAGTAATTTTCGATGACAGAAAAACAGAAGCGCAGGATATTCTGTGAAGAGCAAAGTACGGAGAAGATAGTTTAAGAGACTATGAATTGCAGCACCCCTGCCGGAATCGGGTTTTTTGATTCCGGCAGGGGTGCTGTTGTATCATTGACTCAGTCTTTGGTGAAAAATTCCTTTACCTGTCCGGCGATGATCTTCATCAGCCGCTGCCTTGCCTCCACAGTCGCCCATGCAATGTGCGGTGTGATGAACAGTTTACTCTGATCCTTGACAGTGAGGAATGGGCTGTCCTCAGCCATAGGTTCTGTGCAAAGGACATCCAGACCGGCGGCCCTGATCTCCCCGTTATTCAGGGCGTCGGCGAGATCTGCCTCGCGGATGATGGGACCTCTTCCCAGATTCAGCAGGATCGCTTCGTTTTTCATTCTGCGGAATGCTTCTGCGTCCATGATGCCTTCTGTATATTCATTCAGAGGCGCGTGGATGGAGAGAATGTCAGATTCCCTGAGAAGCGTATCGAAATCCACCTGATGATAACCTTCCTGCTCGGGAGCCCCGGATGCAGAATAGTAGATCACTTTTGCACCGAACAGACCGGCGATATCCGCAACTCTCCGGCCGATTGCTCCAAGTCCCAGGATTCCCCAGGTCATACCGTTCAGCTCGTGGAATGTCTTCCCGAAATGAGTGAAAATGCGGTCGTTGATGTACCGGCCCTCTTTGACATAGTCGTCATAATATCTCAGATTCTCCATCAGGTAGAACAGGATGGCAAAGGTATGCTGTGCCACAGACTCTGTGGAGTAGCCCGCGACATTGCGCCATTCGATCCCGCGTTCTGCGAGATAGTCTTTGTCAAGGTTGTTCGTGCCGGTAGCGGTTACGCAGACGAGCTTCAGATTCCGGGCAGAGCCAACAGTGTTTTCATTGACCAGAACCTTATTTACGATCAGTACGTCAGCGTCAGCGGCGCGTTCCGGAACTTCTTCTGAGGAAGAAAAAGGATATTTTACAACCTCACCGAGCTGTTCAAACTGTGTGTAGTCAATATCATCGCCAAGTGTCTTGGCGTCCAGAAATACAATTTTCATAAGAACCTCCTGCTGTTGTCATTTCCCCGGATGAACGGGGCCGTTGTCAGTATAGCATATGGGGAGCGGAACGGAAAGTTTTTCTGAAGAACCGATATAGAAAATTTACCGTGATATTTGGAAAGGGTGAAAGGCAAAATGAGATAGACTTCATCTTAAGCACATAGTAAAATAGTTTTGTACCTTTATCGAATCTTACAGAGAGTCGTCCGATTAGGGTGAGGAGAGATGTCTATGAAGAAACTGAGCAGAAGAAAAGTATTTATCTTAACTATGTTTTTGTGGATCGTCGATGTAATAGGAGCTGCCGTTCTGGCGGAATATGCAGGACTGATGAACGCACTTTTGTTTGGAGCGATATGGACCGGTTTTTTCGGATATCTGATCTGGGGTATGCTGAAACGGCTTGAGAAATGACGGAGAAGTGAAGGATGAAAAAGAGAAATATCATTTTGTCGGTTATTGCTGTGATCGCTGTGATCACGGCGGTCTGCTGCGTATACCGTCTTCGGTATTATTTTGTTGGTACGAGCAGTGCCCCGGTGGACGCGAAAGAGAATGAAGATTTCGGGATCGAAGATATTCACAGTTCAGTGGACAGAGACGGAGATGGAATTGATGATCAGACGGACATCCTGCAGGGGGCAAGAGATTATATTGCGTCGCAGCCTGTCTATAAGAGCAAATATTACAGCACCGGGTATCCGGACGATCAGTATGGCGTCTGTACGGATGTGGTGGCAAATGCGATGCGGAGCGCAGGGTATGACCTGATGCAGCTTGTCCACGAGGATATCCTGACAGATCCGGATGCATATGGAATCAAAGAACCGGATATTAATATCGATTTCCGCAGGGTGAAGAACCTGAGAGTGTATTTTGAGCATACAGCGATTCCTCTGACCACAGATGTCTATGATATCAGTCAGTGGCAGGGCGGCGATATCGTGATCTTTGAGAAACATATCGGGATCGTTTCGGATAAGCGGAATGATGACGGCGTGGCCTATGTGATCCATCACAATGATCCGTTCCAGGACTCCTATGAAGAAGATATCCTTGAAAAGCGGGACGATATCGTCGGGCACTACAGGGTCAGTGAGTAGGGAGGAAGGAATATGAAGTTGAAAAATGTCCTGATCGTGGTGAATGATGTGGAAAAATCAAAAGCATTCTATAAAGACCTGTTTGGTCTTGAAACTGTTGTAGAGCAGAAAGAAAATGCGGTGCTGACAGAAGGGCTTGTCCTTCAGGAGGCCGAAATCTGGAAATCGGCGCTGGGCTCTGAAATCATACCGAGAAATAATGCCTCTGAGCTGTACTTTGAGGAGGCGGATCTTGAACGGTTCGCAGAACGCCTAGAGGGGTATGGCGATGAAATACGATATGTCAACCGCCTGACAGAGCTTCCCTGGGGACAGAAGATGATCCGTTTTTATGATCCGGACGGGAATCTGATCGAGGTACGGACGCCGGCACAGCCGGACAGGGCAGCCGGGGATTGATTCCTTCTGCAGAAACCGGCGGTGCCGGATCTGAAACTGCAAGAAGTTATGGGATCGTGTATGCCAATCATGACTCAATTGAAAAATTAGAAATCCGGTCATCAGCTGTCTGCCGATGACCGGATTTTAATTTTATATTATGAAGATATAAAAGAAGTCCTGATTTTTGTACGTGGCTTATAGGCTTATCCCGCCAGAAATTGATTTATTTTCTGCACAGCCTCATCCTCGGTAAGATTGTATTTCTGTGAGATCTCAGCGATGATCTCTCTTTCAGACATACCATATTTTTTACGGATAGCCATAAGCGCTGAGATCAGCTGCCGGAGACCGTCTTCACGGCCTGCACTGTAGCCGTCAGTCCGGCCGTCATTATATCCGTCCTCATATCCTTCCTGTTTCATAGCTTTTTCGTATTTTTCCTGATCAAACGTCTCCAGTACCACTTGGATCACCTCTGCTTTCTGAGCAGTCAGGATATCTTTCAAAATGTCCTGCTGAATACATTCGTCCACTGAACGAGAAACAGCTTGTTCCAGGGGAAGACCGGAGGCGAGGTTTCTCCGGACAGTGTCGATGAAAAGCGAATATTCCTTCAGCCGCCGGCATTTCTCCATAAGCTTCTGATTATGCCCGTAATTGATATTCAGCATCAAAGAGGTGCACTCCAGACACGGCGTCAGGTCAGACGATGGCTTCTCGAAAAGATCGGAAAGCCGAAGAGTCTGACGGTCCGGTTCGTCCTTTGTGCCGTTGTAAAAGACGATATGCTGAGGAAATGGAAGCCTTTTCGGAGCACTGCTGTAGATGTTGATCTCATGTATCGCGATATACTTTTCATAAAGCTTTGCAAAGTACAGCAGTGCCCGCGTGGGCATGTTCGGATTGAATGTACTTTGATGCTCGTAGAGGTTCAGCACAACATCCAGAAGAAATGCCATATCGTTTTTCATGGAAAGATACAGTGCATTTTCCAGCGTGGCTACCTCCAGATCATCCGGATTGCTGTAGCTGGTCCCGTTGATGGCGTTGTAAAGGGAGAGAAGGTATTCCTTTCTGCTGAACACCATGCGGAACAGGCGGTCTTTATACTGCCGGTTTACTGTCGGATGTTCCTGACTGTTATTCAATTTTTGATTCAATAAATTACACCTCCATTATAGGTAAAAAAGTGAACGCCTGCAACCTTCTGTGAGCTCAAACAAAAGGAAAAATATGGCGGAAACCGCCGGATAGTATTGTAAAAATAAGAAGCTGTTAAGAAAGTAGAATGTAAAAACTTTAAATTTATTATGTACTGCCGATAGAATCCGGTCATCGTTGTATTGATGACCGGAAAATCAAAAGCTTTGGGAGAAGCGGGAAATAGCTCATTCTGTCCGAAATTTTTCTATTTTTTTGACTGCCTCATCTTTTGTAAGATTGTATTTCTGTGAGATCTCAGAGATGATTTCACTTTCAGACATACCATATTTTTCACGGATATCCATAAGCGCTGAAATCAGCTGCCGGAGACCGTCTTCTCGGCCTGCACTGTAGCCGTCGGTCCGGCCGCTGTTATATCCATCTGATTTCCCGGCATTATATCCGTCCTCATATCCTTCCTGTTTCATAGCTTTTTCGTATTTTTCCTGATCAAACGTCTCCAGTACCACCTGGATCACCTCTGCTTTCTGAGCAGTCAGGATATCCCTTAAAATGTCCTGCTGAATACATTCGTCCACTGACCGAGAAACAGCTCGCTCCAGGGGAAGACCGGAGGCGAGATTTCTCCGGACAGTGTCGATGAAAAGCGAATACTCCTTCAGTCGCCGGCATTTTTTCATAAGCTCCTGATTATGCCCATAATTGATATTCAGCATCAGAGAGGTGCACTCCAAACACGGTGTCAGGTCAGACGATGGTTTCTCGAAAAGATCGGAAAGCCGAAGGATCTGACGGTCCGGTTCGTCCTTTGTGCCGTTGTAAAAGACAATATGCTGAGGAAATGGAAGCTTTTTCGGAGCGCTGCTGTAGATGTTGATCTCATGTATCGCGATATACTTTTCATAAAGCTTTGCAAAGTACAGCAGTGCCCGCGTGGGCATGTTCGGATTGAATGTACTTTGATGCTCGTAGAGGTTCAGCACAACATCCAGAAGAAATGCCATATCGTTTTTCATGGAAAGATACAGTGCATTTTCCAGCGTGGCTACCTCCAGATCATCCGGATTGCTGTAGCTGGTCCCGTTGATGGCGTTGTAAAGGGAGAGAAGGTATTCCTTTCTGCTGAACACCATGCGGAACAGGCGGTCTTTATACTGCCGGTTTACTGTCGGATGTTCCTGACTGTTATTCAATTTTTGATTCAATAAATTACACCTCCATTATAGGTAAAAAAGTGAATGCCTGCAACCTTCTGTGAGCTCAAACAAAAGGAAAATATGGCGGAAATCGCCGGAAATATTGTGGAAACAAGAAGCTGCCATGAAGACAGCGCGCGGGTTAAGAAAATCCCCGTCTGTTGTCTGCTTATTGTACCGGAAAAGAGCAGGAAAGACAATATGGCAGGTTGCACAAAGCGATGCGGCAGGATATAATCGGTTTAGGAATCTTAAGCTGTCCGCAGCAAAAGAAAAGCGGAAATGAGTATGACATGGCAGAGAAAAGGGGGGTGACTGTTGTGAATGGGATTGGAGGCGCAGTCTTTTTCTTTCTGATTCTTTATATTGTGATTCGATTTGGAGTGAAGCATGGGATTCAGGATGCTAAGAAAGATGAAGAGAGAAAAAATTAATATATTTGTTTACTATCGTTTTATGGCGGTGAAAATACTTTTTGAAAGATGATGGGCAAGATGTATGCAGATAATTAATAATCAGAAATACCATATAGCTGAAGATGTTGAAGCAGTTGTCACCAGTTTTAATCAGGGAACCATGCTCCTGGAAGCAGTTCATTCCCTTTGCCGTCAGACAATGCTTCCGTCAAAAATATTTGTTGTAGATGATGGTTCAACAGATGAGAATTCTATAAATATTTTGAATAAAATCAAATCGGATTCTGAAATGCCTGTTCCAATAACGGTGATACAGCAGCCAAACAGTGGAGTATCGGCGGCAAGAAATGCGGGTATCAGCAGAACACAGGCACCTTTGGTATTGGTGCTTGACGGAGATGACAGGCTGGAGCCGCCGTACATTGAGCAGGTGAGCTGCCTGCTGCGTGGCAGACCGTCTGTGGCTGCTGCATCATCCTGGATGCAGACTTTCGGCGTGCTTGAGGCAGTGGTCTGCCCGACGGGAGGCGGCGTGACTGAATTTCTTGCCCGAAACTGCTGCCCGGCAACGCATATCCTTCGGCGCAAAGTATGGGAAAAGTGCGGCGGTTATGATGAATCGATGCGCTCTGGCTTTGAAGACTGGGACTTCTTTTTAAGCATGCTGGAAGCTGTGCCGGGATCCAGCATTGAAATCCTAGGGAAACCATTTATTGATTATCGGACTGCGCCCGCTTCAGCAAATGTAAAGAGTATGTCGAAGCGACTTGAGCTTATGAGATTTATCATAGAAAAACATATCGATATCTACAGAAAGCATGTACAGGATGCCGTCCTGGGACTTGAGGCTATATCTATGGGCAGACTTGACGGATGGGAAAATGAGATGGTTCATACAATAGCTGAGAAACAAAATCTGAGCAGAACGTCGCAGGACTTTCTGGAGCAGCCGACATATGGCGATGGCGGAATGGCTGCGGCAGTACGTATTGCATCGCTGCCCGGAAAAGAGTAAATGTTCACAATAATGGAAAAGAAAATACACTCTTTTTAAACCGAGAAAAGAAATGACAGTGATTACACCGGATGATATAATGATTCACGAGCAGATAAGAGAATTTGATTCGATATGAGGGAGGATAAAATATGGAATGGCTGCCAATCGTTGTAACAGCAGTTCTTGTTGTGATCTTAGGCATGTACTATATTGTGAAATGGGCTGTAAAGGATGCCTTGAAAGAATATTTTAAAGATAAAAGTAAAGAAGAATAAGTTCGTAAAAAATAGAAACAGATGGGAAAGAGAATGATAAAAATCAGATCAGAACATTAGAACACCAGACAGAAAAAGGAGGAAAAATAAATGTTAGAAATCGGAACAAAAGCACCGGCGTTTGAACTGCCGGATCAGAACGGGGAGATGCATACACTGGAGGAATACAGAGGGAAAAAGGTTATTTTGTATTTCTATCCCAAGGACAATACGCCCGGCTGTACAAAGCAGGCATGCGGGTTCGGCGAGCTGTATCCGCAGTTTACGGAAAAGGGGGCTGTCGTGCTGGGAGTGAGCAAAGACAGCGTGGCGTCTCATAAAAAGTTTGAGGAAAAATACAGTCTGCCGTTCACCCTGCTTTCCGACACAGAACTGTCCTGTATCCAGGCCTATGATGTGTGGAAGGAGAAAAACATGTACGGCAGAAAGACTATGGGCGTCGTACGCACTACCTACCTGATCGACGAGGATGGCGTGATCGTCAAAGCATTCGGCAAAGTCAAGGCAGCGGAAAATCCGGCGCAGATGCTGAAGGAGCTCGCAGAATGACGCAGAAAAGCAACGATAATTCCGAGATTTCACAAAGCAGCATTGTTTCAGACAGGAACGGCAGCTTAAAGAAGTCCGGGACAATGCCTGAGATCGGAAGAAACCGTTCCGGTCTGCGGCTGGGCTATACGACCGGAAGCTGCGCCGCGGCAGCGGCAAAGGCGGCAGCGCAGATGCTTCTTTCAGGAGAGACGGTGGAGCATGTCCGGCTTATGACTCCGAAGGGGATTGAGCTTTATCTGGATGTGGAACAGATTTTAAGAACAGAAGCATACGCGGAATGCGCGGTGCGCAAATACAGCGGGGATGACCCGGACGTGACAGACGGGCTCCTCGTTTTTACACGGGCGGAAAAGGCTGACTTTGCCGTGCAGGATAAGAGAGAAGACGCTTGTTTTACGGGGGATGGGATATTTGTAGAGGACGGAGTCTTTATAGAGGGCGGCGCCGGCGTCGGCAGGGTGACGAAGCCCGGACTGGAGCAGAAGATCGGCCAGGCGGCGATCAACCGGGTGCCCCGCCGGATGATCGGAGAGGCCGTGAATGAGATCCGGAAGAAATACGGATGCCGGGAGCCTCTGCGGGTGACAATTTCCATTCCGGAGGGGGAGGAGACGGCAGAGAAGACCTTTAATCCGAGACTGGGGATCGAGGGCGGTCTTTCGATCCTCGGGACAAGCGGCATTGTGGAACCGATGAGTGAGAAGGCGCTGACGGACACGATCTACCTGGAAATGAAAATGTTAAGAGACAGCGGGTATCGTTACTGCTATGTGGTCCCGGGAAATTACGGGACGGATTTCCTCAAGGAGACGCTGAAGGCAGATCCGGAGCTGGCGGTCAAGTGCAGCAATTATGTGGGAGAGGCAATTGACGACGCAAAGCTGCTTGGGATGAAGGGGATCCTGCTGATCGGCCATGTGGGGAAGTTTATCAAGCTGGCGGCAGGAGTCATGAACACTCATTCCAGACAGGCGGACTGCAGGATGGAAGTGTTTGCCGCCCATGCCGCCATGGCAGGAGCGGATCAGGAGACTGTCCGCAGAGTGATGCAGTGCATCAATACAACGGAGGCAGCCGCGATCATAAGAGAACAGGGAATGCTTGAGAAGGTCATGAAGACTATTACAGAGCGGATCGAATTCTATCTCAGGCAGAGAGCCGGAGAGGAACTGCAGATCGGGATGATCCTGTTCTCACTGGAGGACGGGATTCTGGGAAAGACAGAAGAGGCAGATCTCCTGCTGGAGCAGATACGGCAGAATCAGCCGAAAGCAGATCAGAAAGAATGACAGAAGAACAGACAGATACGAAGAGGAGCAGACAGAGATTATGAGCGGAACATTTACAGGAGCAGGAGTGGGACCGGGAGATCCGGAACTGATGACATTAAAAGCGGTCCGCGCGATCCGGGAGTGCAGTGTGATCGCTGTGCCGGTTTCAGACGGAGAACTTTCAGAGCCGTTTTTTGAGAAAGCCGAAGGGAAAGGCGGGCATACGCAGTATCTTGAGCGCTGCGTGGCGTACCGCATTGCGCGGGGAGCCGTGCCGGAAGCGGAGAAGAAAGACAGAATCTTTCTGCCCATGCCGATGATAAAGGAGAAAGAACGTCTGAAGGAGATCCATGACAGAGACGCGGACGCAGTGGCAGAGCTTCTGGAAGAGGGAAAGGATGTGGTATTCCTCACGCTTGGAGATCCCACAGTTTACTCTACCTGTATGTATGTACATAAGAGGCTGAAGAAAAAAGGATACCGGACGGAACTGATTCCGGGCATTCCTTCCTTCTGCGCCGCAGCGGCCCGGATGGATATCTCTCTTGTGGAAAACCGCCAGGAACTTCATGTTCTTCCGGCCTCTTATCAGATCGAAGAAGGGCTGGAGCTTCCGGGAACGAAAGTGCTGATGAAAGCAGGGAGAAAGATGGCAGAGGTGAAGAGACTTCTGCTGGAGAAAGGGCTGGAGGCAGAGATGGTGGAGAACTGCGGCATGGAAGGCGAGCGGATCTGTCTCTCCGCAGAGGAGATACCGGAGAAAGCGGGATATTATTCTCTGCTGATCGTAAAAGAGAAGAAGAGGGAGGAAAGAGCATGATTACATTTGTGGGAGCCGGACCGGGAGCGGAGGACCTGATCACTGTGCGGGGACAGCGTCTGCTCGTAAAGGCAGATATCGTGATCTACGCAGGATCTCTTGTAAATCCGGGTCTCCTGTCGCTGTGCAGGGAGAACTGTGAGATATATAACAGCGCAAAGATGACGCTGGAGGAAGTTATGGATGTGATGAAAAAAGGACAGGAGGCAGGAAAAGAGATCGTCCGGCTTCATACGGGTGACCCCTGTCTGTACGGGGCGATCCGCGAACAGATGGACGAGCTTGAACGGTCCGGCATCCCTTATGAAGTGTGTCCCGGGGTGAGTTCCTTCTGCGGCGCGGCGGCGGCTCTGGGAGCAGAGTATACACTCCCCGGGATCTCACAGTCTGTGGTCATCACAAGGATGGCGGGCAGGACTCCTGTGCCGGACAAGGAATCGATCCGGAGCTTTGCAGCACATCAGGCGACCATGGTCGTTTTTCTCAGCACCGGGATGCTTGAGAAGCTTTCCGAGGAACTGATCCGGGGCGGGTATCCCGCGGATACTCCGGCGGCAGTCGTTTATAAGGCTACCTGGCCGGAAGAAAAAGTGCTGCGGTGCACAGTGGCGGATCTGGCGCAGACTGCCAGGGAAGAGGGAGTCACCAAGACCGCATTGATCGTGGTGGGACGGGTGCTGGACGGAGAGTATGAGCGCTCGAAGCTTTACGATCCTTCCTTTACAACGGAGTTCAGGAAAGCATCTGTTCACGCAGGAGAAGCATCCGGCGGGACCGAGGAGAAAAAAGCAGAGGAGCAGGTACAATGAGCAAGATTTACGTGACAGGGCTGGGACCGGGCGCTGCGGACCAGATGACGAAGAAAGCGGAAAAGGTTCTGGAACACTGCCCGGTGATCATCGGATATACAGTATATATCGACCTGATCCGGGATCAGTTCCCGGACAAAATATTTCTGAGCACGCCAATGCGGAAGGAGGCAGAGCGCTGCCGCATGGCATTCGAGGAGGCAGAGAAAGGGCGGGACGTGGCAATGGTGTGCAGCGGAGATGCGGGAATCTACGGCATGGCAGGGCTGATCTGCGAGATCGGAAAAGAGTATCCCGGGATCGGCATCGAGGTAGTTCCCGGCATTACGGCGGCGTCCGGCGGTGCTGCGGTACTGGGAGCTCCGCTGATGCATGACTTTGCTGTCATCAGCTTAAGCGATCTGCTGACCCCCTGGAAGCTGATCGAGAAGCGGCTGGACGCGGCGGCACAGGCTGATTTTGTCATCTGCCTGTACAATCCGTCCAGCAGAAAGCGCGCGGACTATCTGGAGAAAGCGTGCGGGATCATCCTGCGGCACCGGTCACCGGAAACGGTGTGCGGCATTGTGCGCAACATCGGACGGGAGGGGGAATCCTATGAGATCCTTTCTCTGGAACGATTGAGAACGACGCAGACCGATATGTTCACAACAGTTTTTATCGGCAATTCGCAGACAATGGAATTAAACGGCAGGATGGTGACGCCGAGAGGATATAAGGATGTGTAAGATGGAGCGGGAGATTTTCCTTGTAGGGATCGGTATGGGAACAGAAGAAGGGGTGACAGTGCAGGCGCGCAGAATTATCCGCGCCAGCAGCTGTCTTATCGGAGCACAGAGGATGCTGGACTGTGCGCAGCGGGTCTGTGCGGATGCCGGGAAGGACAGCGCGGACGCTCAGAAGCCCATGCTCGCAGAGTACCGCCCGGGTGAGATCGTTTCTTATATAGAGCAACATCCGGAGTACCGGCGGATCGCGGTGCTTCTCTCCGGCGACACAGGCTTCTACAGCGGGGCGAAACGGCTGGCAGAGCAGCTGACGGAGAGGTTTCGGAAAATACAGGATAAAGGCGCGGAGCAGTGCCGGATCGAGCTGATCCCCGGTATTTCATCCGTGGTGTATCTGGCGGCGAAGCTGAATACCTCCTGGGAGGATGCGGCGCTTGTCAGCCTTCACGGAAAGGATGCGGATTTTATCCAGACGGTTCACCGGAACCGGAAGACCTTCCTCCTTCTGGGAGGTCAGGGAGTCATGTCAGTCAGGAAAAGGCTGCTGGATTACAGGATGGATCATGTGACAGTCCATGCCGGAAGCAGACTTTCCTATGAGGATGAGCGGATCATTTCCGGAAAGCCATCTCAGATTTCGGAGGAGGATCTGAAAGGACTCTGTACTGTCCTGATCGAGAATCCCTGTCCGGAGAGAAGTGCGTGCGCCCATGTGAGTGATGAGGATTTTATCCGCGGGAACGTCCCGATGACGAAGGAAGAGGTGCGGGCGGTTAGTATTGCACGCCTGCGTCTGACAGAGGATGCGGTTGTCTGGGATGTGGGAGCGGGGACCGGCTCGGTCTCTGTGGAGGCAGCCCGGTCCGGAGACCGGATCCGGGTCTATGCGGTGGAGAAGAACCCGGACGCAGTGGAGCTGATCCGGGAAAACAGGAAGAAATTCCGGACGGACGGCATCCGTGTCATCTCCGGCAGGGCTCCGGAGGCGCTGGGACGTCTGGAAGCGCCGACCCATGTGTTCATCGGCGGGAGTTCGGGAAATCTGCGGGAGATTCTTATCTGCGTACTGGAAAAGAACAGGGATGCGCGTATCGTCATCAATGCCATTTCGCTGGAGACAGTGAAGGAAGTGATGGAAGCGGCTGAGTCCGGTCTCCTGAGACATCCGCAGATCACTCAGGTTTCTGTGGCGCGCTCCCGGGAGCTGGGCAGATATCATATGATGACCGGGCAGAATCCGGTCTATATCATCTCGGCAGGCGGAGCTGAGGACGAGAGAGGTGAAGCCTGATGGAGAAGAAAAAAAGGAGTCCCGGGATCCTGCTGGCTGCGCCTGCCAGCGGGAGCGGCAAGACGGCGGCTGCGTGCGCTCTGATGGCGGCGCTCAGGGAACAGGGACTGGACGTGCGGGCGTGTAAGTGCGGCCCGGACTATATTGACCCGATGTTCCACCGGGAAGTGCTGGGGGTCGATTCCAAGAACCTGGATCTCTTCTTCTCAGAGCCGGAAGAGCTGATCCGGGGATATATCAGACACACGGAAGGGGCGGATATCGCTGTCACAGAGGGCGTAATGGGATACTATGACGGCATGGCTCTGGACTCTGACAGGGCGAGCTCCTATGACGTGGCGCACACACTGGGACTGCCGGTCCTGCTCATCCTGCCATGCAGAGGAGCTTCCCTCTCTCTTGCGGCGGTCGTGAAAGGAATGGCAGAATTCCGGAAGGACAGCAGGATCTGCGGAATCCTTCTGAACCAGGTGTCTGGCATGCTCTATCCCAGGCTTAAGGAGATGCTGGAGAGCGAGCTCCAGAGTATAGGACTGGATATTCCGGTGATCGGATATCTGCCGGATGATCCCTGCTTCCGTATGGAGAGCCGCCATCTCGGATTGGTGACGCCACAGGAGCTGGACGGACTGAAAGCGCAGATGAGGAGAGCGGGAGAGCTTCTGAGCCGGACAGTGGACCTTGAGCTGGTGAGACAGATCGCGGAAAAAGCAGCAAGGTCCATGAAGAAGGAGCCGGACACTGCAGCGGAAAAGGCGCTGGCCGGGAGTGCGGAGAAAGCGCTTCGCATCGGTGTTGCCCGGGATGAGGCATTCTGTTTCTATTACAAAGACAATCTGACGCTGCTGGAGGATCTCGGATGTACTCTGATCCCTTTCAGCCCGCTTCGGGACAGCGCGCTTCCGGAAGGACTGGACGGCCTGCTGCTGGGCGGTGGATATCCTGAGCTTCACGGAGAAGAGCTGGTGGGAAACACAGGGATGATTTCTTCTGTAAGAGAGGCTCTGGAAGCAGGCATGCCCTGTCTGGCGGAGTGCGGAGGATTCATGTACCTGCATGAGGAAATGGAAGACAGAAACGGAAAGAAATGGCCGCTTGTCGGGGCGATAAGGGGCAGAACATATCCGACGGGAAAACTGGTCCGGTTCGGGTATGTGAAGATCGAGAACAGTGCCGGGACAGAAGGATATCTCCAGCCGGGAGAGTATGTCAGAGGGCATGAGTTTCACTACTGGGACAGCACGGACAGCGGCAGCGACTGCCTGGCAGTGAAGCCGGACGGACGCAGAAAATGGAACTGTATCCATATGGATGGCAGCCTCTTTGCCGGATATCCGCACCTGTACCTGCCTTCCATGAGGAAATTTGCGGAGCGGTTCGTAAGGCAGTGCAGGGAGTGGGAAGAGAAAGAACTGTAAAGCAGCGGATTCAAACTGCATGGCTGAGCTGCTGCTAATACAAGACAGGAGTATGATATGACAGCGGAAGAGAAACTGAGACAAGAAATAAAGCATATTGTTCCGGCGGACAGGAAAAGTATGGAGAAGGCAGAAAAGAGGTGGAAATCTGTAGGAAAACCTCTGTTCAGTCTGGGAAAACTGGAGGATGCGGTCATTCAGATCGCCGGGATCAAAGAAAAGGCAGTGTACAGCCTTGACAGGAAAGGTCTTGTGATCATGTGCGCCGACAACGGCGTGGTGGCAGAGGGCGTCACACAGACCGGGCAGGAGGTCACCGCCATTGTCGCGGAGAACTTTACAAAGAAGGAGACCAGCGTCTGCCTGATGGCGGAAGTGGCGGGAGTGGATTTATTTCCGGTGGATATCGGAATGATCACGGATGTGCCGGGAGTCACCAGACCGGAATACAAGGTGGCGTACGGGACGGAAGACATGATGAAAGGCCCTGCCATGACAAGGGGGCAGGCGGCGCAGGCGGTCCTGAATGGAATCCGGATTGTCAGGGAGCTTGCTGGACAGGGCTATGATATCCTTGCCACAGGAGAGATGGGGATCGGGAATACGACTACCAGCAGTGCTGTCGTGTCCGTACTGCTCGATCAGGATGCAGAGGCGGTGACCGGGCGCGGGGCAGGCTTGAGCAGTGAAGGACTCCGACGCAAGATCGATGTGATCCGGGAGTCTGTCAGATTGAACCGGCCGGACCGGGAGGATCCGCTGGACGTCCTCTCCAAGGTGGGAGGCCTGGATATCGCGGGACTGACAGGGGTATTCCTGGGCGGCGCGGTCTGCCGTATTCCTGTTATGATCGACGGATTTATCTCGTCGGCTGCCGCACTCTGCGCGGTGCGCATGGCCCCGGAGTGCGCGGATTACATACTGGCTTCCCACAAGTCCGGTGAGACAGCAGGGGGAATGGTGCTGGATGCTCTGGGGCTCTCCCCGTTCCTTGACTGCAGGATGTCGCTGGGGGAAGGAAGCGGAGCGGTCGCGGCGATGCCTCTTCTGGACATGGGGCTTGCAGTTTATCTGAAGATGAGTACTTTTGAAGAGATCAATGTGGAGCAGTATGAGGACTTTGAGAACAGCGGGGCAGATTCTTAGGATCCGTTTCGCAGGTGCGCTGCCCGGCGGTCTGTCTGTGCTTTCCAGCGGATGGGCATGAGGGCTATGCCGGGAAACAGGAGGAAAAGCGATGAAAGCATATCAGCTGAAGATAACGATCAAAAATTCGCACCCGCCGATCTGGAGGCGGTGTGTCATTCCCGCCGGGATCACATTTTCCCAGCTCGGGGTCTTATTCAATGAGATCATGGGATGGAAAGGATATCACCTTTTCTCTTTTGAGTTCCGGGATTATGGGATCCGGGTGGAAGAACTGGAGGAGGACTATGACGATCCGTATTATGAGCTGGAGGAAGCGGCGGAGACGCTGATCGACCCGTACATGGAGAATACAAAGTGGTTTACATACTGCTATGACTTCGGAGATGACTGGGAGCACCGGGTGGACATTGAGGAGATCCTGCCGGACTGTGACTATGACTGTCCGGCTGTCCTGAAGGCAAAGGGCGCCTGCCCATTTGAGGACTGCGGCGGGATAGACGGATACTATCACTGTCTTGAAGCGCTTCAGGACGAGGGCCATGAGGAACACAGCCATCTGACACAATGGGTGGAAGACATGGGCTATAAGGATCCGGATGAGCCCTTTGACCCGAAGAACTATGATATGGAAGAAGTCAATGCGTCCCTTGCTGACAATTTTCAGATCCATTTTGCCCAGAAGCCGGATTATGAGGATTCCAATGAGTTATATGAAAAAATGATGTCAGGAACCTCTGTGCTGAATGTAGTGGAGAGCGCGGAAAAGAACGGAACATCTTTCGGGAAACGGGACGCAAGGCAGGAAGCAGAAACGGAGGAATGGCGTGCCCTCTATGAAGCGGGCGCGCGTGTCAAGGCGCTTCAGCCCTGGGAAACATTCTGGGATATGGACCTGATCGCGCTGGACGGCGGCTGGGACGAAGAAGTCTATGTAAGCATCCTCGGAAAGGGCAGAGGCTGCTATGGAATCGTGGTGTATGAAGGGCTGGACGGCCTGAATGACTTTATGATGCTGACACTGTCAGAGAAGATGAATATTCCGGGTGAATACGCCATGTTCAGCCAGAATAATCTGACCTGCTACTGGGGAAACAGGGAGGAACTCTCGGAAAAGCAGAGAAAGATCATTAAGGATATGGGATACAGATTCCGCGGAAAGAACCAGTGGCTTTACTTTATGTCTTTTCAGAAAGGCTATTTCCCCTACAATATGGACAAGGATGAGGTCCGCCGCATGACAGAATATCTGGAACTGCTCGCGGACGCGGCAGCGTATTATCGTGAAAACGGACTTAAGACAGATTTTGAACATGGAAAGATGTTTTATTATTCAAAAGAAGATGGAAAAGTTCTGGCAGAAGAAAGAGAACTTCCGTTTACAGGCTATCATTTTCCTACATTGACACTGACAGATGATGAACTGATCCAGGAACTGAGAGACTCGCAGAAAGTCGACACTGTGCTGGAAGCGGATCTTGTATACTCCGGAGCGGCAGTCGCGGATGAGGAGTATGACCGCCCGGCAAATCCCTGCCTCTGCCTTCTGGCGGAAGCGAAGACAGGAATGATGCTGAAGGCAGATATGACAGGACCGGAGGAAGACGCGGGGGTGGCGCTGGCAGAGGCAGTCGTGGGATTTACACTGACATACGGCGCGCCGAAAGAGATCCGTGTCAGAAATGTGGTGATCGAGGCAGTCCTGGCTCACCTCTGCAGGGAGGCCGGGATCCGGCTGCGCAGAGTAAAACGCCTGCAGGCAGTGGATGATTTCCTGCAGGAGATGAAGAAATTCGGATATTAAAGGAGAAAGAAGTATGCACCTGTTCAGATCACTCGCGATCGCGATATCAATGTATTCGAAGATCCCAGTTCCGATCGTGGAGTGGAGTGAAAAAAATATGAAGTATGCGATGTGTTTTTTCCCGGTTGTTGGCGCGGTTACAGGTGTTTTACAGCTCTTGACCGGCAGGATTCTGCTGGAGTATACAGCCTGCGGGAAGCTGTTCTTCGCCATCGCGATGGCTCTGATTCCGGTGATCGTGACGGGAGGTATCCATCTGGATGGATTCGCGGATACAGTGGATGCGCTCAGCTCCTATGGAGACCGGGAGAAAAAGCTTCAGATTTTAAAGGATCCGCACACCGGAGCGTTCGCCGTGATCGGTCTGTGCGTTTATTTTCTGGCGGACATCGCGCTCTGGAGTGAGATGACAGGGGAACTTCTGCCAGTGATCGCGTGCTCTTATATGCTGTCCAGGTCTCTCAGCGGGATCTCCGTCGTGAGCTTTCGGGCGGCAAAGAACAGCGGCCTGCTCAAGACCTTCCAGGACGGAGCACAGAAGCTGCGCGTCCGGGTGGTGCTGATCCTGTGGGCGTGCGTCTGCGGAGGTGTCATGCTGTATCTGTCGTGGAAGCAGGCAGTGATCATGATCCTGGCGGCGCTCCTTGTATTTTTACATTACGAGCGGATGAGCAGAAAACAGTTCGGCGGCACGACAGGTGATCTGGCAGGGTATTTCCTGCAGATCTGCGAGCTGGCGATGCTGGCGGGAGCGGTCTTAAGCAGGGGGATAGGATGAGATGAAAATAGTTCTTATACGGCATCTGTGTACGCCGGGCAACGAGAAGAAACAATATATCGGACGGACTGACGAGAGCCTGTCAGAGAATGCGGTGGAAGCGTTTCAAAGAAGCAGAAACAGTTATCCGACGGTTCAGTCGGTTATTGCCAGCCCGATGAAGCGCTGTATTGAGACGGCACGGCTGATCTATCCGCGGGCAGATATCTGCACAGAACCGATGCTCAGGGAGTGTGATTTCGGACTGTTTGAGGGCAGGACATACGAAGAGCTGAAAGAGGAACCCGCGTATACTGCATGGCTGGAATCAGGCGGGACAACTGCCTTTCCGGGAGGAGAAGCTCAGGAAGAGTTCCGGACAAGATGCGTGGAGGGAATACGGAAGTGGATCAATGCCCTGGCAGAAGAAAAGGCAGAAAGCGCGGCATTCGTTGTTCACGGAGGAACGATCATGGCAGCTCTGTCACGGCTTGCGGAGGAACCGCATGATTTTTATCACTGGCAGGTGGAAAATGGCGGAGGATATGAAGCATCAGTCCGGGAAGAAGAGTGGATGAACGGCAGGAAGTATCTGGAAGAGGTTCGGAGGATTTCTGCATAGATATAGGTGTTAATGGCAGCAGCAGAAGCTGTATAAAAACGGAGGGACAGCGTTATGGGAAAGGGAATCATAATTTATCAGTCCAAATATGGCGCAACAAAGAAATATGCGGAATGGCTCAGGGAAGCTGCAGGGTTCGATGTGATTGAGACATCGAAGGCTGACAGCAGCCTGTTCGAAAAATATGACAGGATCATCCTGTGCGGAGGCATTTACGCATCAGGAATTGCAGGACTCGCTTTTCTGAGAAAGAACAGGCAGGCGCTGGCAGGGAAAAAAGCTGCTGTATTCTGCGTGGGAGCGTCTCCATATGATGAAAAAGCATTAAAGGAAGTAAAGGAACTTAATCTGAAGGAAGACCTGAAGGAGATTCCGATGTTCTACGGAAGGGGCGCATGGGATGAAGCGTCCATGTCATTTAAAGACAGGACTTTATGTAAAATACTTCAAAAAGCAATTGCGAAGAAGGATCCTTCCACATATGAACCGTGGATGACAGCTCTTATGTGTGCGGCAGGACAGAAATGCGACTGGACAGACAAGAAATATCTGGAACCGCTGCTGAATTATATGGCAGATTAACTGACAGACAGTGAGAAAAAGGGGATGAGCTGATCCCTTATCTCAAATACGTGGAAGGTTAGAGAGGCATATGATACTTAGAAAATACCGGACGGAAGACTGCAAAAGTATGGCAGAGCTGTTTTATGAAACGGTCCATTCTGTGAACGCCGCGGATTATACCCCGGAGCAGCTGAACGTCTGGGCAACAGGAAAAGTCGATCTGGAAGCGTGGGATAAATCGTTTCGGGAGCATTTTACGATCGTGGCGGAAGAAACGAAAGAGGAAAAGCAAGACTTCGGGAAACGGCTCCTCGGATTCGGAGATATAGACAGCACAGGATACCTGGACAGGCTGTACGTACATAAGGATCATCAGCGTCAGGGCATCGCATCCGCGATCTGCGATGAACTGGAGAGAGCGGTTCCGGCAGAGAAGATCACGACTCACGCCTCGATCACGGCAAAGCCCTTTTTTCTGAAGCGGGGATACAGGGTCGTGCTGGAACAGCAGGTGGAACGGGGCGGTCTCCTGCTGATAAACTATGTGATGGAAAAAGTTGTTAAATGAGGGTGTTATTATGATCGATTGTATTGTTGTAGGAGCAGGGGGATTTATCGGGGCAGTCTGCAGGTATCTGATCGGACTGATTCCCCTGAATGAAGGGGGAGCCTTCCCTGTAAAGACATTTCTGATCAATATCGCAGGCTCCTTTGTTATCGGAATTATCGCTGCGCTGGCGCTGAAAAACAGCGCGCTGAATCCCAGAGCAGTTCTGTTTCTGAAGGTGGGGATTTGCGGAGGATTTACCACATTTTCGTCTTTTGCTCTGGAGACGGGCGATCTGATCAAGGGCGGGAACATGCAGACTGCGCTTGTCTATGCCGTGCTCAGCACAGTGCTCGGGGTGCTCGCTGTATTTGCCGGACAGGCTGTGGTCAGAGGATGATGGAGAAAAGTGATTCATCAGAAGGAGGGTATATGCCGCTGACTGTAAGGCGGCGGAATGGAGATTTCTATGAGGATAGAGCATGTGGCAATGTATGTAAACGATCTGGAAGCTGCAAGGGATTTCTTTATAAAATACCTGGGTGCATCTTCCAATGACGGTTATCATAACCAAAAGACAGGCTTTCGGTCTTATTTCCTTTCGTTTTCAGACGGGGCTCGTCTTGAGATCATGAATAAACCGCAGATGGACGATGCGGAAAAGACACTGGCAAGAACAGGACTGATCCATATCGCGTTCAGCGTCGGCAGCAGGGAGCGTGTGGATGAGCTGACAGAAGAATTGAAAAGAGACGGGTATGAGGTCGTGAGCGGTCCGCGCACAACAGGTGACGGGTACTATGAAAGCTGTGTGATCGGGATTGAGGGGAACCAGATTGAGATCACTGTGTAGAGGCTAGGGAGAAGAAAAAGTTTGCAGAATAAAGGTTTTCATACGTTAGGAATTGAAGTATAATGGTGCTGTTGGAAGAGGAAAACTGCAGGTGTAAATATGAACAAATTATGAACATGCCAAAAAAATGGCAGAAAACGGCTGTTTTCAGAATAGTCTGACAAATACCTGCAAAAATGAGGCTGGAAAGCCAGTGTTTTCAAGGGGTTTTAGAGGGTACCGTAGAAATGAAGTAAGCCCGTTTAGGGCGTTGACACCCTTCGTTTGTGTCGCCCTTGACAGGTTCCTCAACGGTGTAGAAATGAAGTAAGCCCGTTTAGGGCGTTGACACATATTTCCGGTGTATACATGATATTTTCCTCCTTAGTAGAAATGAAGTAAGCCCGTTTAGGGCGTTGACACACCATAATTTTCGGTCCCATAATGCTGAGCGTCGACGGCGTAGAAATGAAGTAAGCCCGTTTAGGGCGTTGACACCGGACAATATATCTGATAACCGTTCTCCATTCTTTTTGTAGAAATGAAGTAAGCCCGTTTAGGGCGTTGACACATTTTTCCCAAAAATAGTATTTAAGAAGCCATCCTCGTAGAAATGAAGTAAGCCCGTTTAGGGCGTTGACACAATTCCCCATTATATTTGATACATTTCCGTAATTCTGTAGAAATGAAGTAAGCCCGTTTAGGGCGTTGACACACTTTCGACATAGTTTCTCCCTCCATTGTTTGGAATTATGTAGAAATGAAGTAAGCCCGTTTAGGGCGTTGACACACCCGTAAGCTGAACCTTGTTCGCTTCGTCGAGCAGTAGAAATGAAGTAAGCCCGTTTAGGGCGTTGACACACCCGTAAGCTGAACCTTGTTCGCTTCGTCGAGCAGTAGAAATGAAGTAAGCCCGTTTAGGGCGTTGACACTTTTGTGGGATATCTTCGTAATACACGTTGCTAGGCGTGGTAGAAATGAAGTAAGCCCGTTTAGGGCATTGTCGCTCAACGGATTTCTAGTTACCGTGTATCTGCTTTATTTGAAAAATAGGATAGATCTATTGTGGGACTTAGCATATAGTTTTATATTTTTTCTGAAATGTAAACTGCGAAAGAGCACCCAATTTTTCTTATCCGAATTGTTTTTTTACGGAATAAGCGGAATAGTCTTAAATAATGGAGACAATTTTTTATGAGCAATGAAAAAGTTTACAAAATGGAGCTTCCTAAAATTTATCCGCTCCTCGTCAATAAGGCTGTTAAAAAGGGTAGAACACAGGAGGAAGTGGACGAGATCATTCGGTGGCTGACAGGTTACAGGCAGACAGATTTAGAGGCGATGCTTGGTACAAGGATTACTTATGAAGAGTTTTTCCGCAATGCACCAGAACTGAACGAGAACAGAAAACTGATCAGAGGTGTGGTTTGCGGCGTAAGGGTAGAAAATATTGAGGAACCGCTCATGCGGGAGATCCGGTATCTGGATAAGCTGGTCGATGAACTTGCAAAAGGAAAAAGCATGGAGAAAATCCTGAGAAAGTGAGCATAACCTGATATTATGAAGGAAAAGATAAAAAAGCTTGCAGTATCAGTATTAGGATACTCAATCATAGCGGGTATTATACTCATCATAATTGCGGCAATAGCCATCATAAGCGGGTCAATTATGAGAATCTTCGGATTTGAGTATAAATCTGTAGGAAGTATTATCCTGTTTTTTGTTGTTGTGATGGTTGTGGGCTTTCCGCTGGATATCCTGTCGTCTGCGTTTCCGCGGGCACTTGTGTCGTCGGGCTGGAGCACGGAAAATCAGGGAATCGTGTTTTTTGTAATATTGGATACGCTGTTTTCAGTAGTTTCAATGGCCCTTGCAGACTACTTTATGGACAGTGTATCAGTAAGTGATCTTGCTATACTGATTATTTCGTTCCTTTTTGCTGTAACGTCGATCAAGGATTTTAGAGAAGAGGTCAGAAAAGACCAGGGAGAAGAGAATGAAAATTAAAAACTCAGCGGCAGATATTATTATGGAAGTTCTAGGATTGATCATGCTGATCGGGACACCGCTGTATCTGTTTATCAGCTGGCCGTCTATTCCGGATAAATTGCCGATGCACTATAATTTTGCGGGAGAGATCGATCGCTGGGGCGGAAAAGGAGAGATTCTTTTTATTGTAGTGATGTCATGGATACTGTACCTCATGATTTCTCTGGTAGAGTATTTCCCTTCTGTTTGGAATACAGGAGTACAGGTGACGCCAGAGAATAGAGTGCGAGTCTATCGCACCTTAAAATATATGGTAAAAACATTAAAGTTTGCCATGACACTTGTTTTTACGTTTCTTATTTTCAATACAGTTGCGGGAACTCCTCTTCCCGGATGGTTTACCCTGGTGTACTTGATATTGATTATAGGGGATTTGGCGTTTTGGCTTATAAGACTTTATCGGGGCAGAAAATAGAAGAGATACCATAATGATTCCGGTACAGACGGGTATATGGTCCAATATTAAATTATATGCGTGATAACAGAAAAGGGTTTCAAATTCTTTTATCTTAAGATATAATGAGGTGGAGAGAATTGGCAGAATATCAGTTCTAAATATGAACAAATTATGAACATGCCAAAAAATCAGCAGAAAACAGCTGTTTTCAGAATAGTCTGACAAATACCTGCAAAAATGAGGCTGGAAAGCCAGT